>ERZ795047.5030-NODE-5030-length-10891-cov-3.741417_pt1 | contig 10891 bp, 8 predicted proteins | sample MGYA00375131_ERZ795047 | MGnify/ENA primary metagenome ERZ795047 (study PRJEB30176, sample SAMN05720228) | activated sludge metagenome | isolation source: Anaerobic digester | place: Japan | collected 2015-05-20 ... | reverse complement strand
AACTCTCTCCATTTGACTGTGCTATTGAATGGATGAACTGATTCTGCGAATCTCCCTGTCAGCCTTGACATAATAAGGATGCGACACATTGGAACGATAGGCATACTTGACTTCATACCAGGCCTCCATGGCAGCCTGCCCGGACTGCTCCTGGGGAAACCTGTCATATTCTGAGGCCAGAATACATGCTTTAAGGTACAAAAATCTGTTCCTGAGCTCTGTAGATGAGAGCCGGCCCGATGGTACACGCAGGGCTTTCTCTGCTTCTGCCATGGCAGCTTTTAACTGATCCTTTTTAAACAGTATCTCTGCATGCAAAAGATGATACTCACCATCATTTAGTGAATTCTCATGAACCATTCCTTCGGCAGAAGAAATTTCTCCTTCTTTTATCAGAATGCTTATTTTATCCAGAATCAATTCCGGGGTTACAGCAGCCTTTTCTTCTGCTTTTTCTTTTACTATGCTTTCTACTGCAGGGGCAGGTTCTCTCTTCTGAACTTTTGATACCTCTTTTTTAATCTGCGGTTTTGGCTTTTGTGGAGTAGTTTTTACCGGAACAGTACCTGAGCTGGAAACTGCACGGGATTTAATTGTTTCTTCAGGCTGTTTGCTTCTATCGACCTGATTTATGTTTTGTCTACTGTCAATCTTTGATGAGACGGGAACAGACTTTACATCTTTGGCCTTTGATGATCTGTCGGATTTACTGATGCCTGTAATCAGAAAAACAGCAATGAACAGGATGCAGACGCCTGACAGTACCGGAATGAGGAGTTTTTTGAGATCCCTCTCTTTTTTAAGCTCCATTTTCCCGCCCTCAAGAAAACCGGATATGATTTTGTGGGGTTGAAGATCGGTACTTTTCCAGTAAACCTTCTGTAACTCCTCCATAAGCTCAAATGCGCTCTGGAAACGTTTTTCCGGATCCTTCTGCATCAGTTTTTCAACTAAGCTTCTGGCCTTTTGGGAAATGTTTACATCGAGACAATCCAGTGGAACAAAATCATCGGCTTTCCGTTTCTGTATCAGTTTTTCGCGAGTGTCGGCCGGGAATGCTTTCTGGCCGGAATAAAGCTCGTAAAGGAGGACTCCGAGGGAGTAAAGGTCACTTCTTGGATCAACGGTTTTTGATTCCAGTTGTTCCGGTGCCATGTATTGCAAAGAGCCTATAACAGAACTGCCTTCTGAGTGGTTTGTGTTGTTTGAAGGAAGGGCAATTCCAAAGTCCATCAATTTGACAACTCCGGAATCGGATATCATGATATTTGCCGGTTTGATATCGCAGTGTACTACACCTCTGTATGTGGCGCCTGAGAGATTGTAGAGGTGGTTATGCGCATAAATAAGAGCACGGCAGATACAGAGGGCGATTGCAGATACTACGATTTCCGGAAAAGCACCTCGCAGATTGATAAGGGTTTTAAGATCATGCCCTGTGATCAGCTCTGTTTCCATGTATGGCAAGCCATTCCATTTGCCGGCACTGTAGATCTCAACGATATTCGGGTGTTTGAGCTTGGCGGTTATTTTAATCTCCTGCTCAAAGCGGCTGAGAGATTTTTCGGTCTGGACCAGACGCCACAGCTTTACAGCCCTGAAAACTTCAAGTTGGGGATTCCAGATTTTGTATACAACCGACGCGCCTCCTTTGCCCAGTGTTGATTTTACAACTCCGGAGGCAATCATTTCCGGTTCAGGCAGTTCAACCGGCAGCATTTCACTCTCTGACAGTGAAACGGTCTCGGACAACTCATCCATTGCAAGAGATCCTATTCTATAATATCAGTCCAGACATCATAAATAAATTAAGGTATTCCAAGATGTACTGGGTGAATTTTTTGAACAAAAAAATGAAAATGAGCAACAAACGGGCCGGTCGTCCCATTTCTTCATTTCTCCTTTTCGATTACAGGCACTGCTGATGCTGAGCAGGAAAAGAGGAGAGTAAGTTAGGGGGAGAGGAACCCGGTTTTTTAGCCCTGAAAGGGGAGGGACCAGGCAATTTATGATCTGAGAGCTTTGTTCCAGGTATTTAAAACGCAGAGAGCGCAAAGTACACAGAGACGCAGATGGCGCTGAGAAAAGGGGGGACTGTGGGATTATACTTTATCGGGAAATAACTCATGTTTAATTCTTATGATACATTCATTAGCGGCAATAAGAAAACTACGGGCTATTTCAGCATACTCTTCAGAAGATAAACCAAAGCAGTCGCGAACTCCAGCATTCCTGGCTTCCAGAAAACCAGCCCAGTTTTCCTTGTTTTCGATCCAGCCGTACCTTGCTGCCTCCAGAATAGCAGGCCTTGGTCCTAATACTTCACTGCCCTAGTATTCTCCCGCAGCTTTCAGAAATTTCCAGAAATATTCGAATGAGACTTCGAACCTTTTTGCCACAGCATCAAGACGAACCCACCTGTCCTCTGCATCCTTGTCTTTATCCAGATACTCTATTGCCTTTTTCAGATCATCAAGAGAACGGGCTGATGATTGATAATATGCATCTATATCTTTATCGCTCATCTCGAAATCTCCAAGGTGTGAGTTGGGGACAGACTACTTTTTTACTTTTATAATCGCTTAAGTAGATTTTATCACTTCCTAGCTTCACTGGAGTTATTTGCAGATGCTGATTATTCTTAATTTTTTATTTATTCAACAAACTATAGATAACCCTGCACGGATTCCCTGCCGCAAAAACATCCTCCGGTATATCCTTCACTACCACGCTTCCTGCCCCTATGACACTCCTGCTTCCAATACTAACTCCCGGGCAGATCACCGCTGCTCCACCCACCCACACATCATCACCAATTGTTACCGGCTTCCCGTACTCCAGCCACGAGGCTCTCTGCCTGTGATCCATCGGGTGAGTGGCAGTATAAATCTGTACTCCAGGCCCGAAAAGGCACATCTTCCCGATTGTCACCTGCATCACATCGAGCACCACGCAATTGAAATTAAAAAAGACATTTTCACCTGTTTTGATATTATACCCGTAATCGCAGTAAAAGGGCGGCTGGATCCAGAGCCCTTTACCGGCATGGGGGAGAAGCTCTTTTAAAATCCAGCTGCGCTCCTCAGACTGATCCTCCCCTGAATCATTCAGAGCCTTTATTAAAAGCCTTGCCTTGAGCCGTTCCTCTGAAAGCTCAGGATCACGGGGATCGTACAGAGAGCCGGATAACATGAGGGATTTCTGGGATTGAGGGATCATCTATAATTCTCCTTATAAAGTGGATCTATTAAGACCGAAGCATTACCGGAACCCTGCAATCAGGAAAATATGATTGGGGACAGACTGCTTTTTTGTTTTTATAATCGCTTAAGCAGGTTGAGCAGTAAATCACCTTCATTGGTACTGTGATTTATTATTTTTCAACAAATTAACTCAATCCTTAAAAAAGGCATCTTCTGGATTTCCAATGGAATTAATCTCCGGTGTAGTCATCACCCTCAATGAAGAAAAAAGCATCAAAGCCTGTCTGGAATCCCTCAAACCTTTCTGTGACGAAATTGTTGTGGTGGACTCTTTCAGTACCGATAAAACCCTGGAGATCGCTTCCCGCTACACATCCAGAATATTCAAGCGCAAACCGGATAAGATAATCGAACAGATAAACTATGCCACAGGTCTGGCATCCCACAAGTGGGTATTCTTCCTGGATGCTGACGAGCGAGTTACACCATCACTGGCAGAGAAGATAAATACCATGAAAAGGGACGGCTTTACTGCTGATTCCTACACAGTGAACCGGTTGAACTACTATGTAAATGGTTTTTTCAAATACTGCGGATGGTACCCTGATACAAAGATCCGGTTATTTGACCGCACAAAAGGCTCATGGGGTGGGGAAGAGCCACATTACAAAGTGGTGATGAACAGGGATGCATCAACGATGCATCTTAAAAATGATATCATTCATTTCACCTATCGTGATCTCACCCATCAGATAGAAAAGATGAACAGGTTTTCCTCCCAGTCAGCAGGCAGTAAGCCGGACAGGAGTGATTTTACTATACTTCTGCATCTTATCCTGAACCCGCTTGTCCGTTTTGTTAAATGTTTCTTTTTTCAAGGCGGTTTTCTTGCAGGACCAAAAGGGTTGATCAACTCGGTTATAGTGTCGTTTTATGTGTTTGCCAAGTATGCCAAAATGTGGGAGAAAAAGCACGCAAGAAATCCAGATCCGGAATCTGGAATGAATGAGTGGTAGATTTCTTTTTAACTATTTTTCAGGAAACATTATACTGTTCGGAGCGCTTGTACTGATAAGGTATATGGTAGAAGATGAGATTTTTTTATAGTACAGGACACTTAAAACTAACTGATAGCGGTACATGAAAGCATAAATGATATTACTGCACTGTAAATTTTTCAGTGCACAAGCCTTTAAGAAAGAATGGAGCTGGACTGATGAAAATTAGCGGGTTCTCCTTTGCGCGCAATGCCCAGAAACTCTACTATCCTGTTGCAGAGTCGATTAAATCGATTCTTCCTGTCTGTGATGAATTTATCATTGCTATCGGCAAGGGTGATGATGATGACAGGACCAGGGAGATCGTTGCAGAAATCAATGATCCCAGGGTGCGTATTATCGACACTGAATGGACTGACAGAGAGAAGCTCAAGGGGCATATTCACGGCCAGCAGACCAATATCGCCCTCAAAGAGTGTTCCGGGGACTGGTGTTTCTATGTTCAGGCTGATGAAGTGGTGCATGAGAAATATCTCCCTGTAATTCAAAAGAGATGTGAAGAACTTTTAAATGATTCTGAAGTCGAAGGGCTGCTCTTCAAGTACAAACACTTCTGGGGAGACTACGATCATTACTATGTCAGTCACGCGTGGTACCCACGGGAGATCAGAATTATCAAGAATCATCTGGGGATAGAATCCTGGGAGAGTGCGCAGTCATTCCGGAGAAACGGTCAGAAGATAAGAGTTGCGAATGTGGATGCAGAGATCTTCCATTACGGATGGGTCCGTCCTCCCTCACTTATGTACTCCAAGACAAAGGAGATGTGTACAACTCACTGGGGGAAAAAACGGGCAGACGCGGCATTTGCTGATGAGAAAAAAAGTTTCAACTATGGCTCCCTGGAAAGGGCGTCTCTATACAAAGGAACATACCCTGAGGTAATGAAACCCTGGATTGCCCGGATGGACTGGAAAGATCAGCTTCAGTACACAGGAAAATCTCCAGTGCGGCATAAGCATGACAGGCTTAAATACCGCATCCTTACTTTTCTTGAGCAGAAAGTATTCGGGGGAAGACAGCTTGGGGGCTTTAAGAATTATATCCTGCTTAAGAATAAGTAGCAGGGCTGATGGCTCTCACTTCTCATCCACCCCCGGAGCCACCCTTTTAATTACAGCAGGTGAACCCGGCCGCTTGAGATCACGTACTAATCTTCCTGACAGAGTAAATATCTTATCATCCGGCGAAAGAGGAATTATTGAGAATGGGAGTTCTTTTTTATACCGAATATTATTAGTCATCTTTTTACGGCTGATTACCGTTGAATTGACAGCAATGTCCTCTTTCAGCTTTATCTTCATAATAGTTGCGGCAGAGAGTCCATATATAGTGCCTATAGCCCATCCGGTGTTACCACTGAAATCTATAGCAAAAAGATTTGCACCCAGGTTTTTGATTGGTGAAAAGGCCTGAAATTCCTTGTCTGTTTTGATAAAACTGTTGCCGTAGAGAATGAAAAAAGTGTCAAGTGATGCCGATACGTAAGAGTTGTAAGAGGTGGTGGGTGTTGAGTGGTAAGCCCATGTACTTCCTCCGTTTTTGGTATACCAGAAGCGGGCGTTTGATGTTGTGACAATGCCGGTCTGTTCATCAAGGAAACAGACATTAAGAATGTATTGATCTTCTATAATCGGGGTTACACCACCCGGTGCGCTGATTGTTTTTCTTGCCCAGGATTCTCCGCAATTCACTGTCTTGTAAAGCTCTCCTCTGCTGGCACCAAGAAAAGCTGTTTGTGCATTGAGCATCTGAATGCAGTTAAAAACGATTGTAGAGGATGTTGATGGATTGTCTAAAATCTCCCAGTTCTTACCACCATCGGTGGTACGGAGAAGTGCTCCCTTGGTTCCCGCTACTAATCCTGTGTCATTGTTGATAAATTTTACAGCATTAAAGTCGTAAACTGATGAGAAGGGGTTTCCCTGCTCTTCCCAGGTTTCTCCCCCATCAGATGTGTGAAAAATAGTGGCTGAGTTTCCCACTGCCCAGCCATGGGTTGGGGTAGGGAAATGGATACCAAAAAAATTACCTGTAAATCCGGTTTCATGCAAAGTCCAGCTATTGCCGCCATCTTTGGTGGAAACGATAACACCTGAATCACCTGCCGCAAAAGCTGTATTGCTGTCTACTGCACATACCGCTCTGAGATAATCATTCACCACAGGTTTAAAGAGAAAATTCCAGGTTTTCCCGCCATCTTCTGTTTTGGCAATATCACCGGTTTTTGACAGGTAGCCGGTCGATGAATCCGTGAAAAGAACCGATTCCACGTTGGAAATTGCTGAATCATTTACAGTGATCCAGTCCTCTCCCAGATTAGTTGACCGGTATATTGCTCCATTACCGCTGACAGCAATTAGAGTGCTGTCAAGATAGAAAATCCTGGCTATTGATTTGGTAGTATCGATCTGCTTTAAGGTCCAGGTAGTACCCCGGTTTACAGTCTTGAGTATGGTTTCCTTATTACCTGCTGCAAATCCGATACTGTCACTCACAAAGATGACAGCATTCAGTTGCTGGGTGGTTTTGCTTGACTGAAGGACCCAGTTTTTCCCGTTCTGAGTGAATGCTATTTTCCCGTCAAAACCCACAATCCATCCTGTGTTGAAATCCTCAAAATGTGCGGCATACCATGAGGTGGATTGTCCTGAAGGCACCGATTCCCATGTCTTCCCACCATCCATTGTTTTCATTAGCAGGTCGGAAGACCCAACTATCCATCCGCTGTCAGGAGAAAGCATATAAATGTTGCGAATAGTGTTTTTTCCGATTTTGATTGTATCCACAACTGATTCGAAAATGTTTATCTTTGATACATATTTACTGCCATTTCTCTCCATCAAAAACCATATGTTTTCCCTGTCAAAAGGAAACATGGCAGCTTGAAAGCCATCACCAAGAAACAGTCTGGGCCTTATTTCCCATGTTCTGCCCATATCGGGGCTCAACGAAATTGTGCCGTCATACCCGATTATAACCAGCGTATCGGAGGAGAGCGGGAAAATACCCTGTATTGGTGAACCATCGGGAAAAGGACTCTGGAAAAACCACTCTTCACCAGCAACAGTAAAGACAGCCGTAAGCAGGAAGACGATGGAGGTCAGTCGTGCCATGGAATAACTCCTGGGTGAGAAAAGATTTGTATATTAGTCCAGATCAGAAGCGCATATCTGAACAGAATAAATATAGTTCATGCGGCAAAAAACGCTGATTTTCAATGTATAAATCAGCACAACTTCTCTTTTCCCCAAAAATTTCAGTGAGTTCAACCTCTTTCTTCATATTATCAGAAAAGGCAATACTTTGCAATTGAATTTTCGCAGCAGATATCTTAATAGCTCAAGCTTCCTCTTCCTCCTCTTCTATCTCGCAATAGTCCTTCTGGAAACATTCTTCGCAATATCCATTGCACCCGATATAAGTTATAAATTGTATGCTTTCTGAGGAGACCGGTACTGTGTCATCAAGGACATCATCGAGGATATACTTGTAATAAATACTGTCTGGAACACCATCAGAAAGAACAATATTAACATGATTCTTCTCCAGAATTTGAAGGATATCATTAACTTTCTCCTTCAGTTCCTTCCGACTCATCTCCTCCAGTGACGGGAATTTGTAATCGGGAGGAAAAAAAGATCTGACTACATTTGATGGAAGATCGATCTGTTCAAACTCCATATACATCTTAAGTGTCCTGTTGTATCTCAAAGGATCTTTTTTGTCATCAGAGTCAAAAGTAATTCCTCTTTCCCTCAGTTTCTTCTCCATAACTGAATTATTTGTTGTTAAATCGCTGATATCCTGGTTGCTGTCTTTGAGACTTTCATTAAAAACCATGCTTTTCCTCCTTTTGTTATTTGGTACCTGAACAATGCGGTGCTGCCACTATCCAGTCTGTGTAATAACCAGGTGAAAGATGTAATTAAAGTATGCCCGATCTTCAGAGGCGGAGCATACTGGCCGCAATTAGATTGTCTGAAAGGGAATTATCTTTACAGCCTGGAAAATGCCGGTGCAAGGAGATGCAGGGAATACACTTTTCAAGCTGAATGGGAAATACAACCGGGAATGATTTCTTGAGATCAACTCAAAACTAAATGCCGCACAGGAAAAGGGCAATGGGGAAAAATTCAGGATCGTACACTGTTAGCTTTGGTTGGGAATCAGGATCGGTGACGAGAGATTTTCAAATGAAAACCAGAGTTCTATTTTTAAGAAGGATCAAGTAATCAAGTTAATCATGGGTCGGTTTCGCATAGTCAGGCGAATCGATACCGATTCCGATACCGATCCGACCCCGAGAAGAAAAACATTTGGGGCTTAATGGGGTTTTACCCCAGCACCTCACCAACAAACTCAGGAGGCGTAATCCGCCCCGCAAGCAATCTCCTCAGATTACACAGCATCGGAAACTCAGGGTTAAACCCCTGTGGTGCAACAGATGAAACGAGGGTCATTAATGCCTGTTTACCCTCTAATACTATGCTTTCAGTAACAGAGCCTGTGAAAAATCCCTTCCCGATAAACAACCCCATAGTCCGGTTCCGGCTCAGATCATATAATGATGTAAGCCCTAAATCTCCTATGCCGCAATATCTGAATATCGTCTCAGGATCCCCTCCGAATCTCCTTAAAATGGAACGGATCTCGTTTACTGCACGGGTAAACACCATAAACCGCGAATTTGCCGAGTTGAAGGTGGCATCGAAAATCCCAAGTATGATTGCATAGACATTCTTGACTATGCTGAGGATCTCTACCCCGGCCATATCTGTTGTAAAATCCAGATGCAGATTGGTTCCCCTGCATACCTGAACTATCTCTTCAAAGTAAAGTGGTTCCCTTGAGGAAAAAGTAAACGCGGTAGGGGAGTGATTTATAAGCTCCGAAGCGAAACTTGGCCCCTTCAGGCAGCCCACCGGCACGGTGATATTCTCCTCAAGATCCTCTGCAATGTTTTTGCTATCCCGACCAAATCCCTTGGCCAGATTTACTACCAGACCGGCACTCTCTATCACCCGCTTATTTTCCAGCACGAAATCCATAACATGACGGGATGGGATTGCAAGCATCAGAATGTCACACTTCAAAGTGTCCTGAAGGTCTGCTGTGGCACCGATTCTGTCGCTTAACTGCGTATGAAGGAGGTATTTACTATTCTTGTGATAGACATTAATATCATGGACTACATCCGGTTCGATGGAAAAAAGGAGAAGTTCGTTCTGATGATTCAGGGCAAGGCAGTTCGCCAGCGCAGTCCCGAATGACCCTGCTCCGATAATGCAAATTTTATTAGTATTCATAGGAAACCTGAAATTTTAGGTGAAAAACATAGGCTTTATTAAAAGAATGCGAGATTGGATGAGGGTTATTTGCGGAATTTTTTTTGAGACGTAACTCTGGTGGAGGGGTGTTAGTCTTCATTTTAAAGAGGTGTCATGTTATCGTTTTGTCGTGCCCTCGTTCTGTCGTATTCTTCCCCTGGTTCCAGCCCGCAGAAGACACAGGATTTCCCCGCCGCAGCTTCTTAGCGCAGGCGGGTCTTCCGCCACCCCCTCAGTGTTGACGTGGTGCAGTACCCTGCGGGAAACTGTTACAAGTCGGCAGGATTAGCTGGCTTCTTAATCTTTACTGAAGGAAGAAGAAATGAATATTGTATACCGGATCTCTTTAGGAATAGTTCCAGTAAACGAGTCTAAATACATGTCCAAACCTTAGTAATAATTCTTATCTCAAAAACCTTAGTATCTGTCTTTAAACCTTAGTAGCAAATACAAAAAACCAATGACCATAGCCTTATTACCTTATTTAATAATAGTGTGAAAAAAATAAGGTATTGAGGTTTTTAACGTTTGCTCAACTCTACTGCTACTAAGGTCTGGCGACATAAATACTAAGGTTTAGAGGAAAAACATGTTGAATGCTGGGCCTGAAACTATGCTTTATATACCTATTGTGACTCTATGCATGCAATTCATTCTTAATCAGTGTCAAAGTGTTTATGAAATGTATACTTTAAAGGACACTTCTGATTTGAGTACTGAATCAATCAACTCCATGTATGAAGCTATACTCTTGGTTTTCTGGATCTTTTTCAGCAGTCTTTTCTCCTCAGGAAAAGATCCGGCAAGGTAAAGCCATAACCCTTTCATCCTGCCTAGAACATGAGCCGGACCACTGAGTATCCTGGAGACATTACAGTAGAATTCATCATGGAATAATCTTAGCCTGGATCTGTCAGGTTCTGCATCACAACCGCGCAGTGCCTGAAGAAGAAACGGGTTTGCAATTACTCCCCGTCCTATCATCCATCGATTTATTTCAGGGAAACTCTTTGATAGATTTGCAAAATCATCGGCAGTGAAAATATCTCCGTTGTACACAACTCTGTGTCTGCACTCAGAAGCACATATTCTGAATGCTTCGATATCTACACATCCGGAGTATTCCTGTGAGCCGGTTCTGGGATGAATAATGACCTCAGAGAGAGGAAAATCATTGAAAACAGGGATTACTTTTTCCAGATCATGCTTGTCATTGAGTCCAAGTCTTACCTTTACGGAAAGGGAACATGACAGTGACGGGACAAGTTTGTCCAGTATCAATCTTATCATTTCCGGGTAG
>ERZ795047.5027-NODE-5027-length-10893-cov-6.880328_pt1 | contig 10893 bp, 6 predicted proteins | sample MGYA00375131_ERZ795047 | MGnify/ENA primary metagenome ERZ795047 (study PRJEB30176, sample SAMN05720228) | activated sludge metagenome | isolation source: Anaerobic digester | place: Japan | collected 2015-05-20 ... | reverse complement strand
TCGGAGATGCAGCGATATACAAAGGACTCAAGGCGTTCTATAGTATAAAGAGATAAGAAGAGGCAATACACTCCTTCCACAATTGAAGTTGTGAGTGTCCATGATTAACGTAGTTGATTTGTTGTAAGAAACAGTGCTATTAACGTTCCTAATTGTGTTTGTGTGATTTTGAGTATATAAATGAAAACAGCGGTGGGTAAACCACCGCTGTTTTTATTGATTTGAACCAATTTTGAATTAATACTGTGTCATTTCATCTCTATTTCCTTGTCACCAATACTTCTGCACTTACTCCACTTTGTTCTAATACTGTGTTGTCTGATGTACCACCTATCATTATCGTGTATGTCCCTTGCTCTACTACCCATTCATGTACTACTTCATCAAAGTATTCGAATGCACTCTTGTCTAATACGAATGTTACCTTTTGCTCTGCTCCTGGATTCAGTAGTACCGTCTTTGCAAATCCTTTCAGTTCTTTGTACGGCCTTTCCACTTTACTGTCATTCGCCTTTACGTACAATTCTACTACTTCTTTACCCGCTACATCTCCTACATTCTTTACCGTTACTGTTACCATTATCTTGTCTCCATCTTTCGATAGATCCAATGTGTTCTTGTTGAGTGTTAACGATTTGTATGCAAATTGTGTGTACGATAGTCCATATCCGAATGGATACTTCACTACTTCTGGGTGTAAATCGTAGTATCTGTATCCTACGTATATGTCTTCCGTGTAAGTCATTTCTGTCGTTGTCGGTGTTGGCATGTTTCCATCCGTTGGTGCATAATCGTATTCCAATGGCCATGTGTCTACTAGTTTCCCAGATGGATTAACTTTACCTAAGAGTATGTCTGTTACTGCACTTGCACCGTATGTCCCTGGAAGTCCTATGTACAATACTGCATCAACATAGTCATCCCAATTGTCTACTTCTATTGGATGTGCAACGTTGAGTAATACTATCACTTTCTTACCTAAACTGTGGTAAGCATCTGATGCATTCTTGATTAAACCTAATTCTTCATCAGTTAATTTCATATTCGATACGGGGTTATCTGATCCTTCTGTACCAGGTCTTCCGATGAGAATAACAGCAGCATCAGAATTATTGGCAGCATAGAGTGCATCGTTTGTGCTCATACCTTCAGCCAAGTATTTCCCATCTTGAGTCTTCTGCACTACGTTTAATCCACCAGAATTGAGCGCGTCTACGAGTGATACTACTTCATTGAGATCAACCACAACTGCAGCGCTTCCGCCACCTTCAAAGTACATCCCCTTTATTGGACTTCCCCAACCAGATGGTAGTCCAGATTGATAAGCCAATTTACCCATCAATGCAACTGTTTTGACGTTCTTTAAAGGTAGTGTCTTACCATCATTCTTCAATAGCACTATGCCTTCCAATGCTGCTTCCTTCGACAATGCCGCATGTTGTTTTGCAATGTTCGAATCAAGCTTTTTCTTTGCTGCATACTCTGACTTGTCATATATCTGCTTCTTGAATGTGTTCGTCTTTATCACTATGTTCAATATCGACTCTATCGCTCTGTCTAAGTCCTTCTCTGTTATTATCCCTTGTGCTATTGCATCTTTTAAACTATCTGCTCCAGGCGCACGTGTACCGCCAGGTGTGTTCAAATCAAAACCGGTTTTGTATGCAGCTGGGCTATGATATGCTCCCCAGTCTGACATGATCAATCCTTTAAACCCGAACACATCTTTCAACATCTTGTTCAAGTACTCGTCCTCGGAACAATATGTACCGTTGATTTTGACATATGCACTCATCGCTGCCCATGGGTCTGCTTCTTTCGTCGCTATCTCGTACCCTTTCAAATATATCTCCCTGAGTGCCCTCTCCGATATTATCTCATTGATGTTCATCCTGTTATTCTCTGCATTGTTGGCAGCATAATGCTTCATCGTTGCTCCTACACCATTCTCTTGTAACCCTTTTATCCATGATGCCGCTAGTTTACCTGTTAAGTATGGGTCTTCTGAATAATACTCGAATACCCTTCCACCAAGTGGGTCTCTATGAATGTTCATCCCTGGCCCTAACATGATGTCTACTCCATAGTAATTCGCTTCTGTTCCTATTGCCTCACCTATCTTTGCAAGCACACTTGTATTCCATGTCGATGCAAGCATCATTGGATTCGGCCATGCTGTCGCCTCATGACTCCCTGCTGCTCCAATCATACCTAACCTTACTCCAGCAGGACCATCGGAGAGTTCCATACTCGTTATACCAAGCCTCGAAATTGCATACGTGTTACCTGCTGCTCCAAGTTGTGATGTCCCTGCTCCCCATACCATCCTGACCTTCTCATCGAGTGTCATCTCTGAGATTACTTTCGATATTACGTAATCTGCATTTGCATTGGGATTCAACACTTCTGTCAGAAGTATCAAGTTTGGATTTTCTTTGAATTCGTATGTGACAACAAAACTATCTGGAGAACCGTCATCTTTTACTGCGAATGCTTTGATAACATTTGTCTGTCCCTTAGTGAGCGTGATGGGGCCAGTGTACTTAGCACTTTGTCTGGTAGGTTGGCTACCATCGAGCGTGTAATATATCGTAGCACCGGGTGTTGCAGAAGACAGCTTCACCGTGTCTGGTACTTCTTTCCATTCCCCGGCAGATGGAGATACTGTCGGTGCAGAGACTCGTATCAAATACTGATATGTTACAACATCACTGGGTTCGTATCCATCTTTTATCGCGACAACTTTCACTGTCGTCGTGTTGGAGATTGTCAAACTTCTCGTCAACGTAACACGAGTAGGAGAAATCAAAGGATCCGAGCCATCAGTAGTGTAGTAAACCGTAGCACCTGACGTACCAACGGTCGCAGTAACCGAAAGAGCGGAATCGTACGCACCGCCTGGAACTGATAAGACTGGTGTCGCTACTTTGTCAGCAGCAAACGCAAGACAACTCATGAAAATGGTCAATAAAACAATCGCCAAAGTACTTTTCTTCATACCATACACCTCCCTTTTAGAGTGAGTATTACACGGTTTACAAACAAAAACACATCTTAAAGTATTTTGCTACATCATCTCACTTCTTCTACAACTTTTACAACCTGTTTTGGATAAGTGATAAACTAAGAATTGAAAATTTGTATCTAATGGATTCTTGCCGTTCTCGTCAGTGAGCCTAATATAATTAACAAGGTGACTTAAAAATGGGACATTTGCATTCCAAAAACATATGATTGGTTAGATGGTCAATTCATTCAAAGGGAAGGTTGGAAGCAAATGTCCCAAATGCTGACTTTATTACATCAACGCCTTATTTCTGATACAGTTTATTTTGCATTGCCAACCAATTGAGAATTGGAACTTCGTGTCCACCTATTTTTGCTGTTGCTTCGTTGTTGTAGACGTAAATCCATGACCAATGGCCATTGTATTCGTATGGATTTCCATGCTCATCTTGGTATCTTCCTGACGTATCAACCACTCTTTCCAAATAAGTTAAGTGTACATTTTTTGCTCCCGCTTTGATCAACTTATCATAAGTTGGAAGGGTGAAATTGGGCGCTGGAAGGGTCGTATCAGTTCCTGCACTTACAAACCATATGCTCTGATTTTTGAGTGTTTGAATGTCCTTATCCGTTAAGTAGGTGTAGTACATTCCTTCACATACAGGATAACCTGCAGCAAAGAAATCTGGATAGTCAAGTAACATCCTAATTGTCATAAATCCGCCGTTGGAACATCCACCGATGTAAATTCTATTGGTGTCTATATCTGGGTGCATGAGTATATATTTGTCTATTAGGTTTTTCAATGCCTTTGTATACTTAGAGGTATAAGGATTGTTTCCAACAGGATTCTTATTGTATTCACTTTCTTCTGCACCTGGTTCCATCCATCTTGTAGGCGTCTGTGGGACTAGTACGTAAGCACCTCCAAATATTTTTTGAACTTCATCAGAGGCAAAATTGACAGATTTATTCGCAGCCAAAGGTATCGTTGGATCAGTTCCGCCCTCTCCACCACCATGCAACCATATGATCAAAGGACTCTTGGCATTCGTCTTTATTTCCGGTTCATACGATGCATACGTAAGTGTGATAGCTCCGTTTCTTTCATCTCTATAAAACTCCGAACCAAACGTGAATTTGTCAATCTGGGGTCTGAATGTTTTATCCAACTTCGTTGCAACGATACCGCTTATTATCGTACCATCCGAAGCCTTTATATCTTTTACCTGTGTGATCGTGTACTCTTCTTGGACCCAATTGTTTCCACCACTGCTGGGTACGTAATTCAGAGCAGAACTGATGCTCAAATCTGGACGGGTTTCCATAACTATCGCAACGTAATTTCCTTTGTCCACCTTATTGCCCATCTCATCCGAGACATATGTATCCATGACTTTTCTTTGCCCTTCGTCAAGTAATGGATTTTGTAATCTTTTATCATAACGTTTTAGGTAGACTTCAAACATATTCCAACTTACACTACCAGAAGTTAGTGTCTTATCAACTCTGACTACAACTTTAGTTGTACCAGTTCCCCAATCAAATACTTCTTGCACCTTGTTGTAAGTATAAACACTTTCAGCCCCAACAACAACTGATAAACCTAGAACTATGGCAAACATGATGACAAGAAACTTTTTGTTGATACCGTTTTTCATTTTTCTTCCCCTCCTTTTTGGATTGCAACCAAAGTGATCTTCCCAAATCCGTGAAAAATTACTCTTCTTCACCTCCCCATCATTGTCCAAAATAACATAGATTAGGAAAACAACTAAAAAATTCAGAGACACTTAATGATAAATCTTTCTTAAAAAGATTTATTTCTATACATTTATTTAATCAAATTTCGAAAAGAAAAGCAAGTCAACTTGTTTCAGAAGAACCGTCATATTTGTTGTTAATTTACGAATTTCTGATACTGTGAAGACAAACTTGACGTTGTTTGATAAATTCATTCGCTTTTCGTACATTTTCTTACGATGTTACAAAAGCATCATTGATTACCTGAGAACATCTAAAGTATGTCGCAGCTTTATATTGTACTAATGATTGACGAAGTTATTGAATAGTTATGAATATATGTGGTATAATATGAAAGATACTTCTCGAAGAGAGAGCAGAACTAAGCATTTGAGGGAGTGTATATATGGCAAGATCTAGGAAAATAGATCCACGAAGTATGAAACAGCTTAACAAGCAGATGATTCTCCATTATCTCATTGAGAATGGACCTTGCAGTAGGATGGAATTGATGAAAAAAACTAAATTGGCGAGTAGCGCTATTTGGAGAATAACTGAAGAGCTTTTAGATGAAGAATTTATAGAACAAAAGGAATATTATGTGAAAACAAACACAAAAAAAGCTGCTGTTTATGGACCTACGAAAAGCTTTGCTGCATCTTTGATAGTTGATGTTCAAGTATTACAAACTACAGTCGCGCTTGGTTTTCTTGATGGGAGCTGGGAAGTACTTGATGTTTTTCCTACAAATGGTTTTGATGATTTCTCAAAACGAATCTGTCATATATTGGAGTCAGAAATTTCAGACAACCGGATGAGAAAGGACAGGACAAAAATCGTTTTCTCACTTCCCGGCATCGTAGATGACAAGAAATGTGAGTTACTTTACGCACCAAATTTGAAATGGCATGATGTTGATTTCAAACGATGCTTTGGGAAATATAATTTTGAGATCTTTGCTGATAATGATTCGAATTTGTCGTTACTGGGCGAGTCCTTTTTTGCCAAGGATATAGAGAGTTCTGGTAGTGCATTTTTCTTATATCTTGGAGAAGGTATCGGTGGTGCAGTACTGATAGATGGGAAGATATTTAAGGGGAAAAACTTTGCAGCCGGTGAGATAGGCCACTCTATTCTAAGTGTCAATCAGTCAGTTGCTGAAGCAGAAGAATTACTATCTATATCAAGGCTCGTGGAAAGATTTGAAGAGTTGAACGATATGAGTATCAAAGGAAATCTGAGAGAAAGGTTTGAACGTCTTGTTGAGGCATGGCACTCTGGGAACAAATTTGCATGTGAGGTTGTGGATGAATTTTTGAAGAATTTTGTAATCATGCTTAAGAATATTGGATATTTCATCAATCCTCAGATCATTGTATTTGGTGGAGCTGTTAATAATATTTGGGAGACTTTTGGAACGAAGATCGAAAAACAACTTTCAGACATGGATAAGTATGGGTTTTTGAATGGTATAAAGTTCAGAGATACGATTTTCAAAAACATCTCACCGTCTTTGCCTGGCTCTAACGTGGCTGCAATAAATAGAATATTAGAGACCATTAGTAGTATTCAGTAGTATATTTTCATAGTCGATGAATTATAATTAAACAGCGGTGGGTAAACCACCGCTGTTTTTGTTGATTTGAACTAATCTTGAATTAATACTGTGTCATTTCATCTCTATTTCCTTGTCACCAATACTTCTGCACTTACTCCACTTTGTTCTAATACTGTGTTGTCTGATGTACCACCTATCATTATCGTGTATGTCCCTTGCTCTACTACCCATTCATGTACTACTTCATCAAAGTATTCGAATGCACTCTTGTCTAATACGAATGTTACCTTTTGCTCTGCTCCTGGATTCAGTAGTACCGTCTTTGCAAATCCTTTCAGTTCTTTGTACGGCCTTTCCACTTTACTGTCATTCGCCTTTACGTACAATTCTACTACTTCTTTACCCGCTACATCTCCTACATTCTTTACCGTTACTGTTACCATTATCTTGTCTCCATCTTTCGATAGATCCAATGTGTTCTTGTTGAGTGTTAACGATTTGTATGCAAATTGTGTGTACGATAGTCCATATCCGAATGGATACTTCACTACTTCTGGGTGTAAATCGTAGTATCTGTATCCTACGTATATGTCTTCCGTGTAAGTCATTTCTGTCGTTGTCGGTGTTGGCATGTTTCCATCCGTTGGTGCATAATCGTATTCCAATGGCCATGTGTCTACTAGTTTCCCAGATGGATTAACTTTACCTAAGAGTATGTCTGTTACTGCACTTGCACCGTATGTCCCTGGAAGTCCTATGTACAATACTGCATCAACATAGTCATCCCAATTGTCTACTTCTATTGGATGTGCAACGTTGAGTAATACTATCACTTTCTTACCTAAACTGTGGTAAGCATCTGATGCATTCTTGATTAAACCTAATTCTTCATCAGTTAATTTCATATTCGATACGGGGTTATCTGATCCTTCTGTACCAGGTCTTCCGATGAGAATAACAGCAGCATCAGAATTATTGGCAGCATAGAGTGCATCGTTTGTGCTCATACCTTCAGCCAAGTATTTCCCATCTTGAGTCTTCTGCACTACGTTTAATCCACCAGAATTGAGCGCGTCTACGAGTGATACTACTTCATTGAGATCAACCACAACTGCAGCGCTTCCGCCACCTTCAAAGTACATCCCCTTTATTGGACTTCCCCAACCAGATGGTAGTCCAGATTGATAAGCCAATTTACCCATCAATGCAACTGTTTTGACGTTCTTTAAAGGTAGTGTCTTACCATCATTCTTCAATAGCACTATGCCTTCCAATGCTGCTTCCTTCGACAATGCCGCATGTTGTTTTGCAATGTTCGAATCAAGCTTTTTCTTTGCTGCATACTCTGACTTGTCATATATCTGCTTCTTGAATGTGTTCGTCTTTATCACTATGTTCAATATCGACTCTATCGCTCTGTCTAAGTCCTTCTCTGTTATTATCCCTTGTGCTATTGCATCTTTTAAACTATCTGCTCCAGGCGCACGTGTACCGCCAGGTGTGTTCAAATCAAAACCGGTTTTGTATGCAGCTGGGCTATGATATGCTCCCCAGTCTGACATGATCAATCCTTTAAACCCGAACACATCTTTCAACATCTTGTTCAAGTACTCGTCCTCGGAACAATATGTACCGTTGATTTTGACATATGCACTCATCGCTGCCCATGGGTCTGCTTCTTTCGTCGCTATCTCGTACCCTTTCAAATATATCTCCCTGAGTGCCCTCTCCGATATTATCTCATTGATGTTCATCCTGTTATTCTCTGCATTGTTGGCAGCATAATGCTTCATCGTTGCTCCTACACCATTCTCTTGTAACCCTTTTATCCATGATGCCGCTAGTTTACCTGTTAAGTATGGGTCTTCTGAATAATACTCGAATACCCTTCCACCAAGTGGGTCTCTATGAATGTTCATCCCTGGCCCTAACATGATGTCTACTCCATAGTAATTCGCTTCTGTTCCTATTGCCTCACCTATCTTTGCAAGCACACTTGTATTCCATGTCGATGCAAGCATCATTGGATTCGGCCATGCTGTCGCCTCATGACTCCCTGCTGCTCCAATCATACCTAACCTTACTCCAGCAGGACCATCGGAGAGTTCCATACTCGTTATACCAAGCCTCGAAATTGCATACGTGTTACCTGCTGCTCCAAGTTGTGATGTCCCTGCTCCCCATACCATCCTGACCTTCTCATCGAGTGTCATCTCTGAGATTACTTTCGATATTACGTAATCTGCATTTGCATTGGGATTCAACACTTCTGTCAGAAGTATCAAGTTTGGATTTTCTTTGAATTCGTATGTGACAACAAAACTATCTGGAGAACCGTCATCTTTTACTGCGAATGCTTTGATAACATTTGTCTGTCCCTTAGTGAGCGTGATGGGGCCAGTGTACTTAGCACTTTGTTTAGTAGGTTGGCTACCATCGAGCGTGTAATAAATCGTAGCACCGGGTGTTGTAGAAGACAGCTTCACTGTATCTGGTAATTCTTTCCATTCCCCGGCACCAGGAAACGCCACTGGTGTACCTACCCTTATGAAATATTGATATGTTGCAACATCACTAGGTTGGTATCCATCTTTTACTGCAACCATCTTAACAGTCGCTGTGCCACTCATACCAAAAATGACCGACATACCCATGAACGAACTGACAGTGCCACGAGTAGAAGAAGTCAGTGGGTCGGATCCGTCGACAGTGTAATAAATCGTAGCACCAGGTGTGTCACATGATACCATCAACATACCGTAAAAGAAAGGAGACGAGTCATACATACCACCTGGGAATGATGCAACCGGCGTTGCCACCTTATCAGCAGCAAACGCAAGACAACTCATCAGAACAGTTAATAAAACGATAGTCAAAACCCCTTTTTTCATACCTTACACCTCCTCCAAAAAGTGTGTGTTGCAATCTACTATCGAGCATACTTTGGACATGTTTACTGCTTAACTATGCTGCACAAGTATCAGCGAACGATGGCAAAACTCTGTGCTAAATCTTTCTCAAAAAGATTTATTCAACTACTATTTTATTTAACCAAATTCTGAATGAAAAAGCAAATGAGTTTTTTCAAACTGAAGTCAATTCTCGCCGCTAATGATTACTGAAATGGTTTCTAACTCCAGAATCAATGCATTTCATCTATTTTTTTCTATTTTCAGTAGTTTTGTACTTAGAGCATTAATGAAGGTGTTCTATAATGCATCAAGGAACGGTGGGAAGGAAAAAAAGGAAAGAATTCTTCTATCGATATTTATGAAAGCGTTAGCACATGAAAAAATCCCCCCATGATGGGGGGATTCATTATCCTTTTTTTACCAGAGATTAGAAGCTGTAACTAAACTTCAAAGAAGCCTTATCGAAACCGTTTTCGCTCAATTCTATCTTTGGCGTTACTACGACGTTTTTCATATCGTATGGTGCTGCAACTGAAGCATAAATGTAGCTAAAATCTGTGTCTGATTCGAAGTAAGTTTTGAGAGTAACTGGGGAAATTGGATAATTGAACCATACTCCAAATACAGCTGGAGAACCAACAAGAAGTTTGTAATAATTGAACTTTGCACCGAAATCTGCTGAAGCAGCTGCACCACTAACTTTAACTGCACCATCTGTAACTGTCGCACTCTTTGTCTCGTACCTTACGTCTGCTGCAACTGAAAATCCTTTTAGGCCAAGGCTGCCAAGGTCATAATTCAACCTTGCGTAGACTGGAAGTGCACCGGTCATTGCATCATAAGAAACTGCTGCATATATTGGTGCGTAATTGACTTGTGCCAATACTCTTACGTCTGTTGCGAGGAACGTATCTTGGCTGAACATACCAACTGTGACCGTGACTGGGCTCATAACGTACTGTGCTGTGAGTCTGTTGGAAGAGATATCTTTGTATTCAACATCTTCCCAAACGTTGTCGTAATATACTGATCTGAATGTTCTTTTACCAACGGAAAGTGTGAGACCTGTAATCGGTTTGAATGCTACATAAGCTGTTGAAACATAAGCACCGGTGTTATCCCAAGTTGTTGGAGCATTAAATAAATTCACACCGCTAACAGCAAATGTAAAGTTGACCATGGTATCGGTAGCAGATCCTGTTGATGAAGGATAAAAACCGCCAAAACTAATCTCTCCATAAGAAGCATACGTGAGCGTTCCATCATTTAGGAACTCAAACCCTTGTTCGTACCAACCAGAGTAAGATATACTGAAAGTAGCTGCGAACAGACTTACTGCAAAAACTGCTAAAATGACCGCTAAGAACTTTTTCATATGTTTCTCCCTCCTCCTGTGAGTTTTTAATGAAAGTTTACTTTACTAAGATGAGTGTACCAAAAATATTCAAATATATGATTTTATTGTGCCTACTCGCGTCCTCCCCCCTTCTGTCACAATTTTGAATTCCGATATCGTAACGTTTTATGCGTTCTGGTACTAAACTGTGTGCACTGTACCATTTAAGAAACAATAATTAAGCACTAAATTATCAGAACCAGTTTTGCAAAGAACCTATTATGGCTATTGCTCCTATCACTATGCCAGCCACTCCGGTTACTACTCCCCATGTTGCG
>ERZ795047.5022-NODE-5022-length-10902-cov-4.955564_pt1 | contig 10902 bp, 7 predicted proteins | sample MGYA00375131_ERZ795047 | MGnify/ENA primary metagenome ERZ795047 (study PRJEB30176, sample SAMN05720228) | activated sludge metagenome | isolation source: Anaerobic digester | place: Japan | collected 2015-05-20 ... | reverse complement strand
TCTCTTCACCGTTGGGGCCTTCATATGCACGTCCCCAACCTGTAAATATCGAGAACATGAATACTATCAGCAATCCAATGCAGTGGAATGTGGCATATGACAGCTGAAGCGGATTGATAGGCTGGATAAAGCTATAATCTCCCATCAAGCCTGATACACACGCTACTACTATGAATATAAAAGCACTTGTGAAGGGTATGATAACCGGCAGGGAGGCTGTAACACCATCCATCAGATTAGCTCTTCTGTATGGATGAAGATTCTTTGACTTGCCTATCTCGTCTGCTATAGGACCATACATGATAATTGCAGGGCCGTTGGCTGCACCCAGGCATATTGAGGTTATCATTACCCCAAAGCTTACTATCAGCTCTGTACCCTTGACAGTTGATGCCAGTTTGCTCTTAAGCAGCGAATCAATAATTGCATCCATCATGCCGCATTCCCTGAGTATTCCCATTATACCTGCCACGCCGTACAAATAGACCACTGTACCCAGCATGTTCTTTACGCCCTCAATTGCAAAGCCTGTTAATGCTCCGTCCTTTACCGACATTATATCTGCAAATCCTATAATTCCGGTTGCCAGCCCTATCACAGTACCTGAAAGAATTCCCCAAGTGATAGCAATGAATATATCCCTGGATTTAACTGCCACATACAATAATACAATGACAGGAATCAGCATGATAAGCCCCTTGGGATTAATATACTGCTCCATTATTGCTCTTCCGGCAACATCATATTCTCCTGTGCCGCCTAAGATAAAGAAGAGGATTATGGAAGGTATTGCAGCAGCAAGTGCATACTTCATCCTTGTCTTTACTACGCCGCCAATATCTGCAGATCCTTCTTTTTTCGTATATGCTTGAGTCGCCGCAGATGCAATAGTGGTGTCTGAGATCGGAGCTACATTATCTCCGAATATAGCGCCTGAGAGTATTGCCCCTGCAAGGAATAGCGGGTTAGCGCCTAATAATATACCGGAGGGGTAGAATATCGGAAATGCCGAGAACAATGTTCCGATGGACGTACCTGTGGCTGTTGATATTATACAGGTTGCGACAAATGTAAATACAACAAATGCTCCCCCTTGAAGGCCCATACTGTCACCCAGCCAAACAAATCCCTGGGCTACGCCGCCTCTTGACATAAGCTTGCCAAATATACCGACAACCAGAAGTATCAGTGCAAGCATGTTCATCATATTGGAAGACATTCCCGTGACTACTGCTTCCCAATATTTTGTCCAATTTTTAGAAAATAAACTACCGATAATAATTGCCAGAACGCCGCCCATTGCAAGGGCTTCCATTTCAAAAACTTTAAATACTACGAAAAACAGGACACAGAAAACAACGAAAATCAATAATGGAATCAGTGACATGCTTTTTCCGCCGTAAAATTCTACTTTGTAGTTTTCATTGTTACTCATACCTTTACCTCCTAAAAATTTTTAGATACATTGCGCCAATAATACGGTATCACAATATATGTTATTGTTTTTTATATGTTAGCATATAATTTTGTACGAAACTGTAAACTGCTTTACACAATTAATTAATTTTTGAAATGTTTGAATATTAGATTAAATCTATTATGTTCCCGTAAATTGCATAATATTTAACAACCCCTAAGAAAACAAAAATGCCTGGTATTTTTATCATACCAAGACATTTATATCCAAATGGTGCACCTAGAGGGAATCGAACCCACGACACACGGCTTCGGAAACCGCTGCTCTATCCGACTGAGCTATAGGTGCACTTATGAAGTACATAAACATTATATGAGACTGCGATATGATAGTCAAGGGCTATATCTGCACTGAATTGAAGAATACAGCCCTTTTTCACATATTTGTCATTTTTTAAAACGCACTTAAAGCTTGTCACACTCCTTTCTCTTCAAGCATATGGTACAAGTAGAAAGGAGGTGATAATTATGATAATAAGATTACTTACTGCAGCTATCGGATTGCTCTTGATAATCACAGGCGCCCTGCTTATTGTCACCGGTTTTCCGATTCCGATCATTGGACCGCTGCTCATAGCTGCCGGTTTGATATTGCTTCTGCTTTCTGTCTTCGAAGTCAGCAATAAGCTTTTGGGAATAGCATCCATCTTGCTGGGTATATTATTACTCATTGCAGCTGTTGTGATATTGATCCTATTGGGACTGCTGCTAATTACCCCATATGTGCTGCTGTTCTTCGGAACTGTGTTGATTATTCTTGGAGTGATACTGCTCCTGCTTCATAGCTCGGAACCCCAAAAAAATAGTCAGGACAAGGACAAGCATAAATATGAAAGAAGAGAAAGATGTTGCGGGAAAAAGAAAGATAATGGGTTTGTAGCTTGGTAAATGGGACAAGCCTAACCATATGAATCTTTTAAGTTAACTTGGGGGGCTCCCTCACGGGTTCGAATCCAACTGTGCAAAAAAAAATAGACAATGGAAAGTTAGGTAAAAAAAGATGCCACTGTATTATTGATAAAAACATCAAATGGTTGGTATGGATCTTCGTTTTGCTATTTCATTATATACTCGGACAAATTGAACACGAAAATCTTCTGCCTGTTCAGGATGATGTTCCAACCAGCACTTAAAGATATTGTTTCCCCCACGTCCCCAAAACTTTTTCTGATTATTAAACCAAGCCTTCATTTTATTCCTGTCATCGTAGCGCCCACTTGTCTGCTTTGATAGTTCTTTTTCGAAGACTTGCTTTGTATATCCTAAATCATTTTTCCAAAAATCATGATCAGGCGGAAGTTCTTCCAGCAACTGACGAAAAACATTTTCCGGGTTAGCATTGCCAGGCAAACATAAAACATTGTGAGATGCTTTAGGAGGCTTCTTATCACCATCTAAAATGATTATACTATTATTAAATTCGGGTATATTTTTCTCTGCAAGAGAACTCAAAAAATCGCCGCCAAATGTCGCATCACAAAAACTAAGATATTTAGTCTTTTTAGGCCCAAGCAGTCTTTTTATAAACCAAGAAGCTTCTGCATCTTCACAATATAGGTTGATTTTTGGAATTGGTGAAGGTGAAATAGTAGCCATGTTCAAATCGCTCCTAATGCGTTGCATTTGAGGCGCTACTATTAAATCTAGCTTTCCATAAACATTGGTAAAATACAGCACCTCTGTATCATTATTATTATGCTGTCTTTTCTCTATAATATGCTCTAAAGTATCCAAAGAATGTGTTGTAAATACAAATTGTAAATTGTACTTTCCCGCAAGCTTATAAAACAGATCCACCAGATTTGTTTGTGCTGCAGGAAACAAGGTTGCATCAAGCTCATCGATCAAAAGAATTCCACCTTTGTATCCTTCACCAAGTTTTGTTTTCAGACGGTCAAAGGATATGATTGCGCCTAAAATTTGGCCAATATTGTCTTGTCCAGCAGAATTAGCAAAGTAATCATATTTTTCTGAGTTTACTGCTAGAGTATCCTTTTGCAGCTTAGAGGTAATCTGGATAGGAGATACTTTCTCCTGCGGAAAAAAGATCTCTTTGTACCACTTATTAAACATCTCTATTTCAGTTTGAGTAAGAGTAGGAATTGACTCAGTAATTTCTCTCAATTCACCAATTGGGTATGTCCGCTTGAGTCCAAGATATATTACCGGATAATCTAAATTTCCATCACCTTTTCCTCTGGTTTTTCCTACAACCAAACGCAACCAAACGGATATGTGATGTATCACTTGAAGCACGCTTATATGATTTTATATATTCAACATTTTTGCCAAACAGAGATGAATCATAAAACTCAATCTGATATTCATGTTCCCCTGGCAAGTCATAAGTCTTTGAAAATTTAAAGATATCGGAGAACTTGGTTGAAAAAGGTTTGTTAAAAATGGTTCTTTCGCTTTTTAATCCAAAGGGTTGCCCTATCATTCCCAATAATGTTGATTTGCATGTGGCATTTTGTCCGGCAATAACCGTAACCTTTTTCCCCAAGGGAATAGTCAATTTTTTCATTGCTCTAAACCGTTCTACATACAAAGATTTTATCATCTTTATGTATCCCTTGCTTTCCGTGCTTATTCTATAGTAACTGCTGAATATTTTCCTTCTGGAACAATAAAGTTATTGCTGAAGGCCAACATTTCGCTGCCTTTCACTTTCTGGGATGCAGTATAGCTTAATGTCAGTAATCTTTTTTCAACGTTACGATACATCTCTACAATTTGGGGTGTATAATCATATGTCAGCATCCATTTGCAATTCAATTGTTGAATGTATCGAGCTAATTTTTCGTGATCCTCATGTGTATAATGATTCACATAGAGTGCAGAACCCTGATTGTAATAGGGGGGATCGAAATAAATCAAAGTGTGTTCGTCAATATTGGGAAGAATATCATTAACAAATGCAATTGAATCTGCACAATGCAGAGAAATTCTATCCCGATATAAGGCGATCTTTCTAATTCTTTGAATTAGGTCTACCTTGTTAAATCTTACATCCATTTTCCAATCACCCGATTGGTCTTTACCTCCAATAACTCCACCTTTAATAATGCCAGATCGATTAGTTCTATTTAAAAAGAAAGTCGAGAACGCTAAATCTAAAAGCTCAGCATGTTCTTTATTTAATTGGATAGCTTTCTGCCTTTCCCATTCTTCCATCGTAATTCCAGTTTGTTCAATTCTATCACATAGTTCATCTGTACGATTTATTACGCAATGCCAAAATGAATAAATTGATCTATCGATATCGTTAATTACTATTTGATTTACATATTCATTAAATAACAAATAAAGCGCTACGCTTGCGCCCCCTGCAAATGGTTCAACATACGTTCCACCTTGTATATCATTCAGAATAACCGCATCTCTAACAAATCCAGCCAGTTTTCGCTTGCCTCCCGGATAGCGTAGTGGCGAATAATGCTGCATAATAAGTCACCTCCATATCTGTTCAATAAATGGCCATATGTCATCCCATGCGGATTTTAAATCTGTTGAAGACGGAGTTACGTCTTTGTTATGTACATATGAGTGAAAAGTTCTTACAGAGTGAGTCTGATTTTCACTTGCAGTCATCTGCCTTATGGCTCTGAGTTCGTGCTTAGTCATAATTTTGTTAATTTCGAAATAAGACGCAACTGCATCTATTTTGTGAGATAACTTACTATCCACACTCAATTTAGAATCAGCAAGGCCTTTTCTTGTGATGAAACAATCTACACTCAATTCTATAAACACTCTAAAAAGAACAGCCACGGCATTAGGATAATCATCAATAACAAGAGATTTCAGCTCATTAAAAATCTTTAATATCCTTGCATGTGTAATGGTTAGTTTATGGTGAGAAGGCACAAGGGTCTTTCTGTTTACATGATAACTAGACGCCTTCTTCTGATTATTATCTTTATTCGAAGCTGCGTTGGTCGTAGATGAAGACTGCTGCTCTCCATTTGTCACACCATTTGCAGAATAATCCCCATTTGATAGTTTGGGTGTATGATAGCCTGTGTTATTGGTATCCCCCATAGTATCACTATTCTCGGAGTTTTGTCTATCAGCAATTGCACTATCCTCCTGTTTGAGCCGCTCCTTCAATGATTCTATGTATTTAATACGATCCTTTTTCAGGTATATAGTCCCTACATTAAGGTCTTCATAAACCAAATCGTTAAGTACCATTAGTAAAAACGGATTAATACCATTTATTAGTTGAAGCTTATTATCAACAATCTCAAGTCCCAAAAGATTTCGAATGTCAGGATCTCCTATAAGACGGTCAAAATTAGTTTTCTTAATATCTCCTAATCTATCCTTTATATATTGGGGAACAGCTTCCATGCGTCGTAAATCATCCAAAAAAGTCAATCTCATGTCTGGCTTTCCTTCGGCAATCGCACGAAAACGGCTTGTTTGCTGACCATCCCAGCTTACAGTGCCAGCACCTTCATTTTGGCCTGTATGCTTTAAGCGAACCCATTCGTTAATTTCGTCTTCGCTCTCCAAAACAACACATTGAATATTTTCCAATAGATCTTTATCAATAGTCAAACTTAATTGTTGAAATTCTTTCTTTAGTTTTGGAAAGTCGGATGGAATTAAGGATGGCTCATTTACTAACTTTAAAGCTGTCACGCGCCGATTACCCTCACGTACTACCCATTGTTTTTTATAGGGTTTCACAAGAATAAGATCGCTGGGATTAAGTCCATAAAGAGATATATGTCTGGCTAACACGACCAACTTATCCTGTTGGTCACGAATCATAGCATCAATTGCTTCCGATTGATGTTCTACAGGATTAAAACGCGGATTGCTAGGATTAAGCAATAGATTGGTAATATTTATTTTTTTGTAAATTGGATTACTCATATCTAAACGTCTCCTTATCCTTTCTTCCGGGTTTTCCTCTTATCATCTGGTTTTTTCGCATCAGCGGGTATAGCCCATGCATTACCCAGCCGAAACGCTCCATCTATTCTGTTTTCAGAACATAATACTTGTACACGCCGGTCTGACAGTCCCCATTTTTGAGCAGCAGCTTTCACACTTATGTATGCACTCATGCCAGACACCCCATTTTACCATAATTATCTAAATTATATTATATGCGGAGATGCGAATAAATGCAATGGCTTATTCACTTTAATTAGAATAAACTCGACAAATAACTTCTAAAAATTCACATGCTTCACAGCTATAAAACTATCATCTAAGTAATCGACAATCCAAGCTATTCTACATAAATAGTTCCGGAGCACTCAACTTAACCAAGCAGAAAAACTTGTATCATTCATATTCAGCTTATTTCGATGGAAATAGCGGAGCTACCTTGCTCCGCTAAGATGGTTTTGTTATTCGCTCCACATCGGGATATCCTATATCGTGAGCGGTTGTTCCATCGTAATGCCGCCTTTGAAAATAAACAGCAGCTTATCTTCATTCACCACCTTGATGGTGTCGATAAACTGACGCACGATGTTGTTGCTGTATTCTGTTATTTCAAAGGGGGCGTCTTCCAGCGCCTTGCTGATGTCGTCGATCTGCCTGGCGAGTTCATCCGGACCGTTTTGCTCCGCCTGGTATTGCTCCAGTGTTTTCTGCAGGGATTTGATTTCCTCCGAAATTTCTCTGAACTTGTCCTCGTAGCTTTCGGCGTTTCCCGCTTTTGCCGCGACCGCCACCAGCTCCATCATGCTGTCCTGCAGCTCGCGGATGCGGTTTTCGATTGCGTATGGATTGGTTGCGCCGCTGCTTTTTTCAGAAAGCGTGATTTCCAGATTGGTTTTAAGGATACCGATGAGCCGTTCCCGATTGCTCATCATGGTGTTGATGGCTTTCAGCACCGCTGCCTGAAGTCTTTCTTCATCGACGGTGGGGGAGCTTTTGCAGTATTTCGTGCCGTAGTCCAACCGGCTGATGCACCGCCACACGATCTTTTTCTTGCCCCGCTTTGACCAGGTCACCCGCTTGTAGGGAGTACCGCAGTTGCCGCAGATGAGAAGCTCGGTCAGGGCGTACCTGCCGCTGTATTTGGACTGTCCGGTTTTGCTGGTTTTGTCGGATACCTTCCGCTTCCCTGCGCGGCGGGCGATTTCCGCTTGCACTTTCTCAAAAAGCGTACGGTCGATGATCGCCTCATGGTGGTTTTGAACCAGGTATTTGGGAAGCTCGCCGTTATTTTTCCTCGTTTTCTTGCTGATGCAGTTTTCCACGAAGGTCTTTTGCAGGAGGGCGTCGCCGCAGTATTTCTCGTTCCGGAGCATATACTGCAGGGCGCCGACGGACCATTGGGGCTTTCCTCCCGCCGCGGCGATGCCTTCCGCTTCCAGCATGCGCTTGATATCCGGCACGCTGCTTCCGGCAAGATAGCTTTGAAATATCCGCCGCACTACAGCTGCCTGTTCGGGGACCACCCTGGGCTTATCATTCTCGCCCCGTTCGTATCCGTAGATTCTTGAATACTGGAAGGATACCTTTCCGCTTTTAAAGGCCTGGCGTTTGCCCCAGCGGACGTTCTGGCTGATTGACTCGCTCTGCGCCTGGGCGAAGCCTGCCAGCATGGTGATAATAATTTCGGTGTCCGCTTTCATGGTGTTGATGTTTTCGTTTTCAAAAATGACCGCTATCCCCAGCTCCTTGAGTTCCCGGATGTAGTTCAGGCAGTCTACCGTGTTTCTCGCAAACCGGCTGATAGACTTGGTCAGTATGATATCAATCTTGCCCTTCCTGCACAGACGGATCATTCTCAGAAAGTTGGTGCGCTTTTTTACCGACGTCCCCGTGATGCCTTCGTCTGCGAATATGCCTGCCAGCGTCCATTCGTGGTTGCTCATGATCTTGTCGGTATAGTAAGCCACCTGCGCCTCGTAGCTAGTGAGCTGTTCCTCCTGGTCGGTGGAGACCCTGCAGTATGCGGCGGCGCGAAGCTGCCGGGGGAAGGTCCTGTTTTGGGCTACGAGGGGATTGGCGGGGATGACGATAATTTGCTTTTCTTGCGGTTGTAAATCGCTTTGTGCCGTCAGCATGGTATTGCTCTCCTTTCCGGCCTGTTTTCAAGGCTCTGTCCGTTTTTTAACTTCAGGGAGACCGTTCCGTCCGGCTGGACGACGACCGCGTCCACGGCGCATTCGAACAACTCCGCATCAAACTGTGTTAGGAGTTTACGGCTTTCAAAGGCCGCTTTGATTTCCCGCGCCTTTTGCGGCAGGAGACCGTCCGGGCAGCTCTCGTATTGGGCGGCGGCGCGGGCCATGATCAGGATTCTGGCGTATTCCTCGTCGCAGTCCGTCTTGTCCAGTTCCCGGTTGATCTCGTTGGTCAGCCTTGTGATTTCGAGGTCATGGCATCGGCTTTCAATGGCCGGGATTTCGATGCGCTGCGGATTTTCAACGGCAAGGTTCAGCAGGGAGATGATCTGCCCGGTCAGCAGGGTGTCGGTGATTTTTGCCGTGCGGCGGCACCCGGTATTTATGCATTTCCACTTCTCCCCGGTCCGGTTGTCCAGAATCCTTTCATAGGGGCTTCCGCATTCTCCGCAGAATACTTTCCTTTTCAGGGCTGTAATCTCCGGAGTTGTATGTATATCCTTGCGGGTATATTTTGCCTGCTGGAGCAGGGCGGACTGTCTGAACTCGTCCTCCGTGACCAGTTTGGGATATCCGTCCTGTCCGGTATATTTCCGGTTTTGCAGGATGCGTCCCACCATATTCTTGTTCCAGCGGGAGGAGCCTTCGCTGTAGGGCTGCCCCGCTTTTTCCAGCATGGCGGCGATCCGGCCGTAGGACTCGCCGGATATGTATTGCCGGAAGATCAGCCGCACCATTTCCGCTTCCCTGTCATGAGGTACGATGACTCCTTCAGAAAGCCGGTATCCGAATGGGATGTATCGGTTTTTCATGCTACCGCACCGTCCTTTCTATGGGTTCGGCAAGCTCCAGACCGTTTATCAGCTTGAATTTCAGCCGTTCGCCGGACTCGGCGGTGACCAGTTCCACTATGCTGTCAAAGAGCGTTTCGTCAAAGCCGCTCAGACGCTCCGGTCCGTCCTCCAGGATTTCGATCAGGCTCCTGGTTTCGGTGATGGCACTGTCGTCCTCATCCTTTTCCATCAGCTTGTTTTTCTCTGCTTTTAAGGCGCGGATTTTTCTGCTCAGCTCGTCGGTTTGGGATATAAAAAGAGCGGAATCGATGATGCCTTTGGACTTCAGTCCGTTCAGCACATGATTCCGCTCAGTGAGTTCCGCGATCTGCCTGTTCAGCTCGACCACTTGTAGATTGCTTAAGTTTCGGTGTCGCTTGAGCGCCTGCAGTTGGGCCAACATGGGGATAAAATTTTGTCATAGTTCAGCTTTAGCTTGTGGTACAGCCGGAGGAATGCTCCGTAGATCTCCGGCTCCGGAATTTGGGTAACGGTGCAGTTAGATTTGCCTTTGTTGTGGTTGTGGCATACCCAGTAGGTTTTTCCGTTGCAGGTTTTCCTTTTGAAAAGCGACCCGCACTCTCCGCATCGAATCCTTTTGCTCAGCGGATACATCGAGCGTTTCGACATGGTAGGGATATTCCTGCTTTGGTTCAACTCCTGCGCCCTTTCAAAAATATCGCGGGAGATAATTGCGGGATGCGAGTATTTGACATAGTATTTGTCCTTCTCGCCTTTGTTGCGCTTTTTCTGGAACGGCAGGACGGCGGTGGTGTACCGTTTTTGCAGCAGGGCGTCGCCTGCATACCGTTCATTTTTCAGGAGATAGTCTATCGTACTGTAGTGCCACCTGTCTTTTCCGTCCCTTGTGGGGACGCCCTGGGCAGTCAGTTCGGCTGCGATTTCGTCCTTGCTTTTTCCGTTCAGATAGCTGTTGAAAACATAGCGAACGATTTCAGCTTCCTGCTCATGGATTTGCAGGGTACCGCTCTGCAGCCGGTATCCAAGGGGCGCTTTGCAGGTAATGAATTTGCCGTTTTTCATGCGGTGCTGATAGCTCCACCGCATGTTTCCCGATATGGACATGGACTCCTGCTGGGCGTTGCCGGAGAAAAAGGTCAGCAGCATCTCGTTGCTGATTTCTCCGGTATCGATGTGTTCCTTTTCAAAATAAATTGTCACGCCAAGGGATTTGAGTTCCCGGATGGTTTCCAGGCACTCCCTTGTGTTCCGGGAAAACCGCGAGATGGATTTGGTCAGGATTCGGTCGATTTTCCCTTTGCGGCAGTCGCGGAGAAGGCGCTGAAAATCCTCCCGCTTATCCATCCGCAGTCCTGTGACGCCCTCGTCGGCATAAATGTCGACGAGTTCCCAATTCTCGTTTTCCCGGATCAGCGTGGTGTAATGGTTCACCTGCGCCGCGAAGGAGTTCAGCTGGTCGTCGGAGTCGCTGCTGACACGGGCGTATGCCGCGATGCGCAGCTTGTCTT
>ERZ795047.5018-NODE-5018-length-10907-cov-5.466366_pt1 | contig 10907 bp, 10 predicted proteins | sample MGYA00375131_ERZ795047 | MGnify/ENA primary metagenome ERZ795047 (study PRJEB30176, sample SAMN05720228) | activated sludge metagenome | isolation source: Anaerobic digester | place: Japan | collected 2015-05-20 ... | reverse complement strand
TTCCTACAATATAATTAGCAAAAGTATATTTTGGATTCAAACCAAATTTTGTAGCAGTTATTTTTTGTTGAGAATAAATTGGAGTGTTAATACTAGAGACTGTTGGTTTTTGAGAAGTCATATTACACTCTTTTTCTTCAATCATTTTTATATTTTCTACTTTATAATCTATTTTTTTTACTGGTTTGTTAGTAACGCGTTCAATAGTTTTTACAATATCTGAATTATATTTTTTTTCTAACCAACTTTTAGTAAAAGTATTTGGTACACAAATTAATATTTGACCAGCATCATATTTGGCAATTCCTGTGTTTTTAAACCAAGTAGTAAAATTTGCTTTTGATATTTTAAGTTCAAAGTCAGCTAGAACAGCTTGCCAAATTTCATAGTTTGTCATAATTTAGTATTTATATGTAATTGAAAACTAAGTAGATTCATTTTAACATAAAAATTAGAAACAAAAAATGGCTAAAAATAGATAAAAAGTGAACAAAATGGGGAAAAACTGTGGACAATGGGGATAAGTCATATTTTGTTGGTATGATTTTTGGTTTTTTAGATTTAATTTATATAGAATAAATAAAAAATTTTAAATAAATATTAAAAGAAATTATTATTAAATAACACTATAACTGTTGACAAAAAAATAAAATTAAGTTATAATTTGCACACTTGTTTATATATAAATTTATATGCCAAAAAGAACCTATCAACCAAAAAAGAGAAAAAGAGCAAAAAGTCATGGTTTTATTACTAGAATGTCAACTTCTGCTGGTCGTAATGTTTTGAAAAGACGTAGAAATAAAGGTAGAAAAAAATTGACTGTAAGTGATGAAAAAACTGGTAAAAGAACTAGAAAAACTAGATAATTATTCTTTGATTTATAAAAACCCTTCGGCATTACAACGGAGGGTTTTTATGTTATAATTAATTTAAATTTAAATATAAAATATTTATGTTGCCTAGAGAAAATCGTTTAAAACTTGATCGAGATTTTAAAATTCTTTTTACAGAAGGTAAATTTGTATCTGGAAGTTTAATGAATGCTCAAATTTGGAAAATTAATCCAAAAAAATATCCCAAAAGAAATTATTCTTTAGAAGATCTAAAAATTGGTTTTGTTGTAAGTAAAAAGCTTTCTAAAAGTGCAGTTATACGCAATAAAATTAAAAGACAAATGCGAGAAATTGTTCGTCTTATTCTTAAAAAAACTAAATTAAAAAAGGGTTATTTTTTACTTATTTTAGCTAAAAAAGAGATTTTAGAAGCAAATTATTTAGAAATTGAAAAAAGTCTTGAACAACTTTTAAAAAAAGTTAAATTATTATAATGAGTAAAATAAGAATTAAATAAATTAATAAATAAAAATAAATTTGTTTAAATAAGTTTAATTTATATTTTATAAAATTTTATTTGTGAAAAAAATTATAAAAACAATTATTTTATTTCCTCGTTATCCTTTTCTTTGGTTGATTCGTTTGTATCAAAAGACTCTTTCTCCAGATCATGGAATTTGTAAATCTTTTCATCCTTATGGTTATTGTCGGTTTTATCCTACTTGTAGTGAATATGGTTATCAAATAATTAAAAAAAGAGGAATATTTATTGGTATTTCAAAAACTTTGTGGCGTATATTGCGTTGTAATCCATGGAGTAAAGGTGGAATAGATTTACCAAAATAATATTTATTTTTAATAATTTATTTTAATTATTTTAAAATAAAAATACTCTATATAATAGAGTATTTATTTATTATTTTTTTAATGAATCTCTAATTTCTCGTAATAATAATATTTCTTCACTAGGTGAAACAGGCTTGGCTTCCTCTTTCTTTTTAAATTTATTTATTTGTCTAATAACAATAAAAATAGAAAAAGAAATAATTAAAAAATCAATAATAGTATTAATAAATGTACCATAATTTAAAGTTAAAGCGGGCGCCTCTGCAGTAGCTGATTTTAGAGTCATTTTTAAATTTGTTAAATTTATTCCTCTGGTCAAAAATCCTAAAGGAGGCATAATAATATCAGCTACAAGAGAACTAACAATTTTACCAAAAGCTCCACCAATAATTACACCAATAGCCATATCCATAACATTACCTTTCATGGCAAATTTTTTAAATTCTTTAAGCATATAAAATATTTCAATAATAAATTTATTTTATCATTAAATTAAACAAAAAACAACCTTCTAATATAATGGGGGAAGGTTGTTTTTATATTTATTCTTCTATTGTAGTACTTATTCCAGCTTTATTTTCTTTTTCATCTAAAGTTTCACCTTTTTTTACTACTTTCCAAATATCATCTTTAATTTTTTTAATAAGTTTAGGATTTTCTTTTAAATATTGTTTAGCTTTTTCTCTACCTACACCAAGTTTTTCTTCTCCATAATTATAACTATTACCAGATTTATTAATTATTTTGTATAAAACTCCAGTATCTAAGACATCACCAGAAAGAGAAATACCTTCATTATACATAATATCAAATTCAGTAGTACGAAAAGGAGCAGCTACTTTGTTTTTGACAATTTTTACTTTTACTCTATTACCAATAATTCTATCACCTTGTTTAATTTGAGCAGCGCGACGAACTTCTACTCTAACTGAACAATAAAATTTTAAAGCATTACCACCGGGAGTAGTTTCAGGATTACCAAAGAAAACTCCAATCTTGTGTCGGATTTGGTTGATGAAAATTACTACAGTTTTGGTTTTACTAACAGTACCAGTTAATTTTCTTAAAGCTTGACTCATAAGTCTAGCTTGAAGTCCCATGTGTTGAGCTCCCATTTCTCCTTCAATTTCTGCTTTAGGAACAAGAGCTGCAACTGAATCAATTACAATAACATCTACAGCATTAGAGCGAACTAAAGTTTCTACAATTTCTAAAGCTTGTTCACCAGTGTCTGGTTGAGAAATTAATAAATTATTTACATCTACACCAATTTTTTTAGCATAATCTGGATCTAGAGCATGTTCAGCATCTACAAAAGCAGCTATTCCACCTAATTTTTGTACTTCTGAAACAATATGCTGAGCTAAAGTAGTTTTACCACTGGCTTCAGGTCCAAAAATTTCAATGATTCTTCCACGAGGCATTCCTCCTACTCCTAGAGCAATATCTAAGGAAATTGATCCAGTAGAAACAGCTGGCACATCAAGAGATCGGCTTTCAGAAAAGCGCATAATAGCTCCTTCACCATATTTCTTTTTTATCTCATCAATAGCATTTTGAGCATCTTTGAGACGATCATTTTTTTCTTGTTTTGACATAAAAGTTTTATTTAAAAATAATATTTATTTCTTTTGTCTTTAATAGAATACAAGTTTTATTTTATAGTGTCAATATTAGTTTTTGAGTACGACATTTCTAGTTTCACTAATAGTTTTTCCATGTTTTTTCTTGGCAATAAGAGTAATAGTATTTACTCCTTCTTGTAAATCTAATATTTCTTCAAATTTTCCTTCTTCATTGTGGGTAATATTTTTACCATTGAGAGAAACAAAAGCCCCTTTATCAGTAAGACCAGTAACCACAAGTTGTATTTGATCAGTAATAAGTCCATCTTGAGGAGAATAAATAATTAGTTTTGGAGGATCAACAATTTTTTTTACTTGCCAAACTAAATAAAAAATTAAAATTAAAATTAAAAAAAACAAAACACCATATTTCATAATCTCAGGAAGACGATAAAGCCAATTCTGTTTATTTTTTTGAGGAGTATTTTTTTTCTTAATAATATTTTCTTCAAGAAAATATTGTTTGAGAAAAGGTTCTGATTCCAAGCCTAGAGTTTTAACATAAGATCTTAAAATATTTTTTTGATAAATTATTGTTGGTGGCAAATCTTTGAAACGACATTCTTCTAAGGCTTTTAAATATTTTTTATCTATTTTAGTTTTTTGAGAAATTTCTTCAATTGTTTTATTTTGTTCTAAGCGTAATTTTTTTAAACGCAAACAAACTCTTTCAGGAGGATTATTTAAAGATTTTTTTTTAAAAATATTTACTACCATAAATTAATATTTTCTTAATCATCTTCTTCCCATTCATCTTGTAAATTTTTTTCTATTTCATTTTCTTCTTCTTGATCATCTTCTATTTCATCATCATTTTCTTCATTATTTAAATTGTCTTCGTCTAAATTATTATCAACACTATCTTCATCATTATAAACATTAAATTCTGCTCCTGCTCCCATATTTTCTGGTTCAGCTTGAACTAATATTTCTCTTGGCTTAGCTCCTTCACCCGGTCCAATAATTCCTGCTGTTTCTAATTCATCCAATATTCTAGCTGCTCGAGCATAACCAATTTTTAATCTTCTTTGTAAAAATGAAGCGCTAGCTTTTCCAGCTTCTAAAATTGTTTCTTTAGCTTCCATAAATAATGGATCTTGATCATCACTTGCTCCACCAAACATATTTAGAGTTCCATTATTAGTTGGTTTTTCAACAATTGATTCATCATATTCTACATTAGCACCTTCTTTTAAATATTCAGAAACATTTTTGACTTCTTCTTCAGAAACAAAGGCATCTTGAATGCGTTTAGGTTTAGATAATTCTGCAGTTAATAATAACATGTCACCACGACCAAGTAATTTTTCTGCACCAGGACAATCAAGAATAGTGCGAGAATCAATTACTGAAGCTACAGAAAAAGCAATTCTGCCTGGAATGTTAGCTTTCATCAAACCAGTAATAACATCTACACTTGGTCTTTGAGTAGCTACAATTAAATGAATACCAACAGCTCTAGCCATTTGAGCAATACGAATAATTCCTGCTTCTACTTCTCCAGCTGCTGTAGCCATGAGGTCTGCTAATTCATCAATAACGAAAACAATATGGGGCATTTTTTCGTTAGGATGTTTTTTATTATAAGAAGTAATATCACGACAACCAACTTGAGAAAAAACTTCAAAACGTCTATCCATCTCTCCAATACACCATTTGAGAGCGTTTACAGTTTTTTGAACATTAGTAATAACAGGAGTTAATAAATGAGGAATACCATTGTATAATGTGAGCTCTACTCTTTTTGGATCAACCATTATTAAACGCAAAGTTTCTGCAGTATTTTGATAAAGTAAACTCATAATAATAGTATTGATACAAACTGTTTTTCCAGAACCAGTTGTACCAGCTACTAGCAAATGAGGCATTTTGGGAAGATCTGCAAACCAAACTTTTCCAGCAACATCTTTTCCTAAAGCAATCATCATGTTGTGTGGGCGTTCGGCAAATTCTTTACTTTCTAAAAGTTCTTTAAGAGTAACCATAGCAACTTTTTCATTTGGTACTTCAATTCCAACAAGTGATTTTCCAGGAATTGGCGCTTCAATTCTTATTGGGTGAGCTGCAAGCGCAAGCGCAAGATCATTAGAAAGTCCAGTAATACGAGAGAGTTTAATTCCTTTAGCTGGTTTGAAAGAATATTGAGTAACAGTTGGACCAACTCTTACTTCTCCCATATCTACTTCAATATTAAATTCAGATAAAGTATCATGAATAATTTGAGCATTGGCTTGAATATCTCCACTGGTGGGTCTAGTTTTTTTACTGGTAAGAAGTTCTAGTTTTGGTAAATTTTTTATTATTACTTTCTTTTCCCAGGTTGAAGTTTTAATTTTATTTTCTTTTTCCTCAGCTTCAATTTCTTCATCTTCTTCTTGATTTTTGAGTTTTTTAGTTATGAATTTTTTATTTTTTATTTCTATTTCTTCCTCAGCTTCAATTTCTTCATCTTCTTCTATTATTTCTTCCTCATCTTCATCTTCATTATTAAGAGTTTTAAATTTTATTTGTTTTTTATCTTCTTCTTTAATAAATAATCCAAAAGTATTAAGAATCATTTTACCAAGCGTTCCTAGTCCAGCAAAGATTTTTTTATTAATAAAAATAAAATGAGTAATGGCTGTATTAAAAATAAGAAAAATAGAAACAATCACCATACCAATTAATAAAACTGAACCAGCAATAGTTCCTAGATATTGACGCATTGGCCAAGCTAACATACCAAAGATTCCACCACCATGTCCATTCAATGACATAGACCACATTTCAGAAGTTTCAAAACCAATATGCATGAGACTAGACATAGCAATAAAAAACATAAAACTACCAATACCATGAGTTTTACGGTAATTATATTCTTTATCTATTATCAAAAACCAGGCTAAAATAAGAAGAATAATTGGCGTAGTAAAACGAATAGAACCAAATAAAAAACTTAAAATATAATCATTAAGCATTTTTCCTACGGCTCCTGCTTTTTCAAAAAAACTAAGAGTAATAATAATAGCCATAATTACAAGAATGACAGCTAAAATTCCTTTAGAAAGTACTGGATCAAAACTTTGACTTTTTTTAGATTTAGGTTTTTTCCCCATAAAATAGTTATTAGTAGTTCAAAAAATAATGAAGTTTACTGCTTCTATCATATTTTATCATAAAAAAACTAACTTGGAAATAAACAAAAATTTAAAATTTCTTTTATTTTTTAATAGTCATTGTTTCTTTATTATGATATGATTATGATTGACAATTAGACTATTTTTGATCATAATACAGACTTGGATATTATGAAACCGATTATCTATAAAATATTTTTTTATTTGTTAAAAGTTCTTATTTTAATAAAAAAAGGTTTTTTTTGGTTAGGTAAAAAAGTTTTAGAGGGTGGAAAAAGTTTATTTATTTTGTTTAATCGTACAATTGGTTTTCGTTTTTATAAAATAGGTTTTAGATTGCAGAGATTGTTTGGTAAGATTCATATACCTTGGGATAGTAGAATACAAGAATTGCTTGGAAAAAGAAGTTTTTTACAGATTGTTTTGTTTATAATAATTTTATTTATTTTATTTCCTCAGAGTCGTCTTTATACTATGGATAGTAAAAAGATTCCCGGACGAGATACTTTACTTTATGATTTAGTAAGTCCTGGATATCAAGATTTAGGTTTAGAAGAGATTGATATGGATTTTGTTTATAACATACCAAAAGAAAGTTATTCTTGGAAAGAAGGAGCCGTTGTTGTTAATCCAGTTAGTACTTCTAATATAAGTAATCTTTATCAACAAGAAATATCAGCTATTAGTGTTGGCGGTTCAGCTGTTAGTAAACCAAATATTGCTCCTGGTGCCACCCTACCTTCTGGTGATTCATCAATGTTGTCAAAAAGAAAAGATATTATTTTTTATGTAGTAGATGCAGGAGATACTATTGGTGAAATAGCAGAAAAATTTAATATTAGTGTTAACACCATTTTATGGGCTAATAATTTGACAGCTAGATCTTATATTCGTCCGGGTGATAATTTAAAAATATTACCAACTTCTGGTTTAATACACAAAGTAGTAAAAAATGATACAATTGGTAAAATTGCTTCTAAATATGAAGCCAAAGTAGAAGAAATAATTAATGCGAATAATTTACAAGATGATGGAGCAGATATTGTTATAGGTGAAGAACTAATTATTCCTGGTGGAGTGATGCCAAGAGCAGTTTATGTAGCTCCAGTATCTAATACTTATAAAAAACCTTTGAGTCAAGTGACTGCTCCAGCTCCTTCAGTAGATACACCAGCTGGTTCAGGTTATTTATGGCCTACTTCTGCTCGTAAAATTACCCAATATTATGGTTGGAGTCATACAGGTTTGGATATTGCTGGTCCAGTTGGTACACCTCTTTATGCTTCCAAATCTGGTACAGTTAAAATTTCTCAATGTGGTTGGAATGGTGGTTATGGTTGTTATATTATATTAGAACATGGTAATGGAGTTCAAACAGTTTATGGACATGCTTCAAAATTATATGTAGCTGTTGGCGATACTGTTACTCAAGGTCAAACAATTGCAGCTATGGGTTCTACTGGTCGTTCTACTGGTCCTCATATTCACTTTGAAGTGCGAATCAATGGTTCTCGTTTGAATCCACTTAAATATATTCGTTAAAAACAAATATTTATTTATATTTTTTATCATTCCCCTTTGGCTCGGTATTGTAAGGCTTCAGCTATGTGTTCAGTTTTTATTTCTTCTGAATTAGACAGATCAGCAATTGTTCGTGCCAATTTTATTATTCTATTATAACTTCTAGCTGAAAGATGCATATGAGTTACTGCTTGTTTTAATAGATCCATAGATCCAGTATCCAATTTACAAAATTCTCTAATTTCTTTATTACTCATTTCACTATTACTAGTAATATTTGTATTAACAAATCTATTTTTTTGTTTTTCTCGTGCTTGTTCTACTCGTTCTCGAATTTTAGCAGATGATTCAGCTAATTGATCTTTTGAAAGTTTTTCAAATTGTAAACGAGGTACTTCTACATGTAAATCTATTCTATCTAAAAGTGGTCCACTAATTTTCTTTTTATAATTTACAATTTGCATTGGTGAACAAGTACAAGTTTTATCAGGATCAGTTGCATAACCACAAGGACAAGGATTTTGACTAGCGACTAAAGTAAAACGCGCAGGAAAAGTAATTGTTCCTTGTGCTCGAGAGATTGTAATCATTCCATCTTCTAATGGTTGGCGTAAAGTTTCTAAAACCATTCTTGGAAATTCTGGAAATTCATCTAAAAAAAGTACGCCACGATGTGCCAAAGAAATTTCTCCTGGCTTGGGAAATTTTCCTCCACCAACAAGAGCTACACCACTAGCACTATGATGTGGAGATCGAAAAGGTCGAGTATTTATAATTGGTTTATCTTTGGGTAAAAGTCCGGCAACAGAATAAATTTTTGTAACTTCAATAGCTTCTTTGTTAGTCATTTTTGGTAAAATTGAAGGTAGAGTGCGAGCAAGTAAAGTTTTTCCTGATCCAGGTGGTCCAGATAATAAAATATTATGTGCACCACTAGCAGCAATTTCTAAAGCGCGTTTTACAAATTCTTGTCCTTTAATATAAGCCATATCCATTTCAGTTTCTGCATATTCAAACCATTTTTCAATTGGGATTGGTTTATTTTTTTCAATTAGTTTTTTTCCTTTTAAATGATCAGTAATTTGTAAAAAATTTTCTACAGGATAAACTTCTATATCTGAGATGAGTGAGGCTTCAGCAGCATTGACACTTGGTACAAAAATTTTTTTATAACCAGCTTGAGCTGCGTAAATTGCTAAAGGTAAAATTCCATTAGTATGACGAAGATTTCCATCAAGTGCTAATTCACCAATAAAAATACTGTCATTAATATTGTGGGTAATTTTTTCTTGACTTAAAAAAATACCAACGGCAATTGGTAAGTCAAAAGCAGATCCTTCTTTTTTGATATCTGCTGGTGCTAAATTTATTAAAATACTATTTCCATTAGGAAATTTTAATCCACTATTTCTCCAAACAGTTCGGATTCTGTGTTTAGCTTCTTGAATAGCTGTATCAGGTAAACCAATAATTTGAAATCCAGGATAACCTCGTCCCAAATCCACCTCCACTACGATCGGTTCGCATTCTAATCCACAAACCGCCGCTGAATTTGTTTTTGTGAACATAATTGAGAATTTTGAAATTTAGAAATTTTAAATTTTGAAAACAATTTTAAATATTAAAATTTAGAATTGTAAATTTAATACATTATATCACATTATTAAAATTGTTCTGAAAAATAAAAAAGTTCTGATTGTGTCAGAACTTTTTGGGGTGTTTTTATTTTGCGAGTATATTTTGAATATTTTGTACTATACCTTGAGTTTCATAATCTCCTAATGACACCCAAGTTGGAATTCCCATAAAACATAGGCCTTTTTCATCTTTTGAAAAAGCGGCCCCACCGGAATTTCCACTATCTATTTTGGCTGTAACAAAATAATCACTATATTGTATTCCAAGTACATATTGGTTTTTATAGGCACTAACAATACCATTTGTTATTGTTCTAGCTGAAGTTTCGTAGCCTTCTTGAAATTGTGTTGTTATAGGAAAACCGACTATAGCCACAGGTGAATTTAAAGGTAATTTTGCTGGACATTTTCTTAAATTTGTAATTTTGTAATTAAGTTTTTCTACTGGTGGAGAAGACACCATTTCTTTACCTATTTTCATCATTATCACATCCAAATCATTTTTAAAACCAATATCGGTCATACTTAGTTTATAAGCCCCATAATATTTTTCATCTACGGTTTCTTCCTCTAAATCTATAAAAGTTTCACAGGAATTAGAAGTTATTACATGTTTGTTTGTTAACATAAAACCATTTTTTGCTTCTCCAAACAATATACCACTTCCAAACGACCAACCAGAAGGTTCTTTGCAAAAAATTTTATTTATACCAGTAAGGTATGGTTTAATATCTTCAACAGTAATTGTGTTTTGTTGTTGTAGTTTTGTTTCAGTTACTTTTTTAATTGTTTGTTCTTGAGAAGATTGTTGTTTACCTAAATCATCAATTTTTTTGTTTAATTCATCAATCTGTCTTTGTTGTTGTTCAATCGTTTCGTTTTGTGGGTTGGAACAACCGTATCCAGTAAATAAAATTATACAAATTAAAAACAATATTTTTTTCATAAATTAAATTTATTCACTAATAAACATACTATAACCCAACCGCTTTTTCTCTGCAAGTTTTTTGTTATTCCCTCTTTGAGGAGGGCGCCTCAGGCTGTAAGCCTGGGCTGGGAGGTGTTGGCTGGTTTGATTGTACCAACACCCCCTGCCCCCTCAAGGGGGTAATTGATATTGTTGAAAAGGGATTCCTCACCCATCTCTTGCGAGAGATGAGATTCGGAATGACAGACAATTATCTTTTTCTCCACTCCCCCCACATCATCATCCCCGCTCCGGTGACTATCATTACATCGGCGAGGTTTATGATTCCCGTTAATATTCTGAGATAATCAATAGTAGCAGAAAATAATATTCTATCAATAAAATTAGAAATAGCTCCG
>ERZ795047.5017-NODE-5017-length-10908-cov-4.213121_pt1 | contig 10908 bp, 12 predicted proteins | sample MGYA00375131_ERZ795047 | MGnify/ENA primary metagenome ERZ795047 (study PRJEB30176, sample SAMN05720228) | activated sludge metagenome | isolation source: Anaerobic digester | place: Japan | collected 2015-05-20 ... | reverse complement strand
AAAAAATTTCGTTTCCTTAATTGAAAAAATTTTTCTGTTTTGCTCACCGAAGTGAAGTAGAGACAGACGGAAACGCTGGGTGGACTTATTCAAAACCCGCTTGCGGATTTTGTTCAAAGAAAATTCGAATTTCATTCAAAAGACACAACCCTAAATAATTTGGACAAAACACATCAAAAGTAAAACTAAATAAAGGATAATTATCTTACAATGGAAAGCAAGGCGGAAAAATTATCAAGAGAATTTTATACTCAGCCTACTTTATGGGTAGCTCAAAATCTTTTAGGTAAATATTTTATTAGAAAAGTTGGAAAGAAAAAATTAATTGGAAAAATTATTGAGACAGAAGCTTATATTGGCCCGCAAGATAGAGCTTCGCATGCTTACAAAGGTAAAAAGACCAAAAGGAATGAAGCCGAATTTTTAATTGGTGGCCACGTTTACATTTATTTGGTATATGGTATGTATTGGCAGTTTAATATTTCTACTTCTCAAGAAGGCAAGCCAGAATGTGTATTAGTGAGAGCAGTTGAGCCAGTGGCAACATGCCGAAATCAAGACATACAAAATTTAATAAGAATTGCTGATGGGCCGGGTAAGGTTTGCCGTTATTTTCAGTTAGATCAATCATTTTATGGAGAAGACTTAGTGAAAAGTAAAAGAATTTGGATAGAGAATTGACATAAGAATATTTTGCCTCAGCAAATTATAACAACCTCAAGAATTGGTATTGATTACGCGGGTTATTATTGAAGTCATCGTCAATGGCGTTTTGTATTAAAATAAATGCCTATTTATATGAGAGCTTTAAACTATTGACGCAAATATAAAAATTTTTATGATCAACCGCAAAATCATCTTTTGCGCCTCGAAATCAATTCAAGTGCTTTGAAAAATAATTTATATGAATATAAAAGGATTTTTTCTGATAAAAAAATTGCTGCGGTTTTAAAATCGAATGCTTATGGTCATGGATTAAAAGAAATAGGCCGAATATTAGAAAAAGAAAATGCTGCTGATTATTTTGCTGTAGATTCTATTGTTGAGGCAGAAATTCTCCGGCATGAAGGTATTAAAAAACCAATAATGATTTTAGGATATATCCCTCGAAATATTTTAGGCAAACTTCGATCATTAAAAAATGTTATAAAATTAGTAAATTCTCAGGAAGAAGCCAAAATTTTAAGAGCAAAAATCAATTTTCCTTTGTTGATTCATTTAAAAGTAGATACTGGCATGCATCGCCAAGGCATTGTTTTAACTGAGCTGGAAGAAACAATAAGAATTTTATTAAAAAATAAAAATATAAAAATCGATGGTTTAGCTACTCACTTAGCCGATCCATCTAATAGGGATCAAACTGATCAGCAATTAACAAAGTGGGATCAAGCTGTCGAAATTTTTCATAAATATTTTCAGAAAGGGGATTTACATTTTTCTGCAAGTGGTGGTATAGATTATCTTAACCAAGCTCCTTGTAATTGTTTAAGATTGGGCATTGGTCTTTACGGTTTTAATGTATCCGAGAACAGACAGCTAGCTTTAAAGCCTGTTTTGTCGTTTTTTGCTAAGATTGTTAATATTAAAAATATAGGGAGGGGAGAAAAGGTTGGATATAATTTTACTTATGAGGCTCCAAGAGAGATAAAGATAGCTATTTTACCTTGCGGTTATTATGAAGGTGTGCCTCTTGAATTAAGTAACCAAGGTATCGTTTATTTTAAAGATCATCCCTTGAAAATTATCGGTCGTGTTTCTATGAATTTAACCACTATTGATATTACTGATTTAGACAGCAGTGTCTCTTTAGAAGATGAGATAGAGGTAATTTCTAGCAACCCCGAACGGTTAAATTCTGTAGAAAATATAGCTAAAATATGCGAGACTATTCCTTATGAAATTCTCATTCATTTAGATAAAAGCCTTAAAAGATATGTCAAGTAATATTGGTTATTTCCTTGCACTTTATTGAAATATTTGGTATATTTATATAAATTAAAATAATAAAAATAATAAAAATAATAAAAATAATAAAATGAGCTCCATTGACGATATTATTAGAGAAAGAAAGCAAAAAATTAAAGAGCTAGAAGCAAGAGGAATTTTGGCTTATCCTGAAAAATGTGAGAGAACCCATACTATTGGCGAAGCTCTCCTTAATTTTGATAACTTTGTAAGAGAAAGAGCCGCAATTACTCTGGCCGGCAGAATTAGAAGTATGAGGGAGCATGGAGCTATCATCTTTTTTCATATTGAGGATGAGTCAGGAAGAATTCAAGTTTTATTAAAGAAAGAAAACATTCGTGAGCAAGATTTTGAATTATTTAAAAAATATCTTGATCTCGGCGATTTTCTTGAAATACAAGGCACTTTATTTTTAACTAATACTAATGAAAAAACCTTAGAGGCTTCAAGCTTTCGGTTATTGGCTAAATCTTTAAGACCTATTCCTAGTGAATGATATGGGTTAGAAGACACTGAAGAAAAAATTAGAAAACGCTATCTCGATCTTCTAATTAATAAAGAGGTTAAGGAAGTTCTTGATTTAAGAATTGAAATGACATCTTTAGTAAGAGATTTCTTGAAGGATCGTGGTTTTAAAGAAGTAGAGACGCCAATTCTGCAATCAGTTTATGGCGGTGCTTTGGCTGAACCGTTTATTACTGAGCTTAACAGTTTAAAAATGAAACTCTATTTAAGGATAGCGCCTGAGCTTTATCTAAAGCGCTTAATTATCGGTGGTTATGAAAAAATTTTTGAAATGGGCAAGTGTTTTCGTAATGAAGGAATAGATAAAGACCACAACCCCGAATTTACAAATTTAGAGCTTTATCAAGTTTGAGCATGTCGCGATGATTTAATGAAATTGCTGGAAGATTTGATCAAATTTTTAAATGAAAATCTTGGGCAGAGGAGTGTCTTAAATAAAGAAAATATACTATACCCATTTCCCAAAATTGATTATGTAGAATTTATAAAAAATAAAACAGGCTTAGATTATGAAAAAGATGATATAAAAAAATTTATGAAATATGCTCAGCAACAAAATATTGAATATGAAAAGAACATTTCTAAGGCTAAATTGTCTGATCTAATTTTTAAAAAACTACGCCAAGATATTAGAATGCCAACTTTCATTATCAATCAGCTTATTGAATTATCTCCTTTGGCTAAAAGGGATCCAGAAGATAGCTCACGAGCTTTAAGATTTTATTTGATCATTTCTGGTAAAGAAATTGCCAATGGTTTTTCTGAGTTGAATGATCCCCAAGAACAGAGAAAAAGGTTTGAAGAACAAGAACAAAAACAAAAATTAGGCGATAGAGAGGCCCATCCACTTGATAAAGATTTTATAGAAGCTTTAGAATATGGTATGCCCCCAACTGCTGGTTTGGGTATTGGGATGGATAGACTCGCCACAGTAATAGCTGGGGTGGATTCTATAAAAAATGTGATTTTTTTTCCGTTTTTAAAGCAAAAATAGCATTATATTTATATAAATAAATTTTTATTATGTTAGACATAAAAAAAATACAACAAAGCCCAGATTGATATAAACAAAAATTGGCGACAAGGAATATAGATCCAAAATCAATAGATGAATTATTGGCACTCGATGTTAATCGTCGGGAGTATATTAAAAAAATTGATGAATTACGATCTAAAAGAAAAATGCTGGAGGATAAATTTGTTAACAGTCAGAATAATAGTGAAATTTTAAATGTTTTAAAAAAAGTCAAAGCTGCTTTGGAAGATCTAGAGGCGAATTTAGCAGCAGTTGAAGCTGATCTAACATTAAAAATGAAAATTTTACCCAATGTTCCCTTAGAAGATGTACCCAGTGGCGCTCAAGATAAAGTTATTAAAGAATGAGGGAAAAAACCGAAATTTAATTTTGTGCCTAAAGATTATTTAGAAATTGCTCAGAATCTTGATCTGATTGATGTTGAAGCGGCTGCTAAAGTAGTAGGTTCTCGTTTCGGTTTTTTGAAAAATGAATTAGTACTGCTTCAGTTTGCTTTAATCAACTATGTTTTTAATACCTTTGGCAATAAATACAATTTTGTTCCTGTTTTACCTCCCTTTTTTATTAAACCAAAATATTTTGAAGCTTTAGGATATATTGACACTAAAGAAGGAAAAGAAGAAACATATTATTTACCTCAGGATGATTTATATTTAATAGGCACCGCTGAGCATATCATAGCAGCAATGAATGGCGATCAAACTTTTGATGAAAAAGAGTTGCCTAAACGTTTTCTTGCTTTCTCTTCTTGCTTTAGACGCGAGGCTGGTTCTTATGGTAAAGATACGAAAGGTATTTTAAGAGTACATCAATTTGACAAGATTGAGATGTTTAGTATTTGTACTCCGGAGCAAAGTCAAAAAGAGCAGGAGTTAATTACAAGCATTGAAGAAGAAATTATGCAAAACTTAATGATTCCTTATAGGATAGTGCAAACTAGTACTTTAAATCTATCTCGGCCATCGGCTAGAAGTTTTGATTTGGAAAGTTGATTACCAGGTCAAAATAATGGTTTAGGTGAATATCGGGAAACTCATTCCAATTCTAATTGTACTGATTTTCAGGCTCGCCGATTAAATATTAAATATAAAAAAATTAGCGATGGTAAGCAGTTAAATCTCAATCAATTTTGTTATACTTTAAATGGTACAGCATTGGCCTTAGGAAGAGCTATAATTGCTATCATCGAAAATTATCAGCAAAAAGATGGCTCTATAAAAATTCCTAAAATTTTAGTGCCCTATATGAAAAACGTTAAGGTAATACCAACTAGAAGATTAATTCTCAATAAAAGCAAATAAAATTTTATAATGGCCGCAAGAAAACTTAATAATTATCAAAGCAAACATGCTAAGCAAATTAAAGATCAAAAATTAGCTCATATTTTAATAGCCATTCTCCTACTAATTTTTATTGTAAGCTTGGTTTATTTTCTGTTTTTGTCGCCCGTATTTTCTTTACATCAAATTTCCATTATCGGCGCCAGTAATATTAATCAGTTAGCCCTAGAGAAACAGATTTATAATCATTTAAGCAATAATCATAATTTCTATTTAGATTCTTTGAGTTACTTTCTGCACAAGAATCAATATCAAAATAATTTATTTTTAATGAATACCAAACAGCTATCTCATGAAATATTGAATACAATGACGCAGATTTCTAGTTTATCTATTTCAAAAGATTTATGAAATAAGCAATTAGTGATTAAAGTTAAAGAAAGGCAGCCAGTTATGTTAGTGCTTAATAATTGGCAGTTTAACGATTCAGCAGACCATGACAAAGGTTCGTTTTATATTGATGCCCAAGGATTTCTTTATTGAGATTTTAAAAAAAGTGATATTGATTATCCCGTTGTTTATCTTAGTGATATTTCTGATGAGACAGTTATTAAAGATAAAAAAATTGCCTTTAATGTTTTTGGAGAGGAAAAAATGGATATTTTGCGCGAATTATTAAATTATATACAGCAAGAAAAAATACCCTTTCAATATTTGGAATATTCGCTTCAAAAGCCGAATTTAATTATCCTAAAAACTAATGAAAATTTTGATATTTATCTTAACCTAAATCATTATATTGTTGAGGCTTTTAAAACAGCCTCATTATTTGCAGAAAAACATAAAATTAACGAATATATTGATGCTCGTTATTTTCCCAGTAAGCTCTTCTATAAATAAAGAAAATGTGCTATAATTAAACTAATAAAAAGGCAATATGGCAAATAATTTTGGAAAACAAAGGGGATTGGCGGAGGTAGAACATTATGTTACCTCTCGGCAGAAAGAATACGCAAAACGAAAAGAATCTTTAGAGACAAAAGAGGTAGTGAAGGAAGTTATAGAAGAAATCATCGCGAAAGAAGTAGCAAAAATGCCATCTTTTAACCAAACAGTAATTAGTCAAAAAGGCGTTACCGGCGGCGGTTTTATACATCCCCAGACGATTTCTTTGCAAAAAATTCAGGATAAACAAACGGAGAAAATTTTACAAGAATTGGTTGAGATGGCCATAGAAAACGGGGTAACAAAAGCCGTTAGGGCTAGTTTAAAAACGAATAATGCTTATCTTATTGATAAGCTTCACGATCTTTTGATTGATAAATTTTATGAAATTTTAAAAAAGCAAAAAAAGCTTAAATAAATTTTATGAATCCGCAAAATATTGTTCAGTTGATTATAATATGAGGTGTGATTTGTTTGGGAATAATTTTATTGCTAATATGAATGTCAAGTTTTTTTAATGCAAAAAAATCGTTTAAAAAGTCATTGCATTACAAGTTATTAGCTATTAAATTGCCACGGGAGATAGTTAATGAAAAAAGTGAAACCCCTAAAAAAATTAGCGAAATTATTTCTGCGAGTGAGCAAGTTTTGAGTAGTTTGAGCAATTATAAATACCCGATTATTTTAGAAATTGCGACACCTATTAATAATTCGGAAATTTTATTTTTCGTAGCTTGTCCTAGAGAGGATGAAGAATCAGTAGCCAAAACCATAACTGCTTATTATCCTTATGCCCAAATTGAAGAAGTTGATGATTATACTATTTTTTCTCCTCATAATTATAATTTTGGTTCAATTATTAAGTTAAATAAGCCCTATGCTATTCCTATTAAAACTTACCAAAATTTTGATTATGATCCTTTAAGCTTGATTTTAAATGCCTTTAGCAAAGTAGAATCTAATGAAGGCGCGGCTATTCAAATCGTTATTAAACCCGGGGCTGATTTAGCTCAAAAGGAGGTTAATAAAAATATTAAAGAAGTAAGAAAAGGAAAAAATTATGATGATTTATTTAAGAAAAAACCATTAATTTCTGCCGAAACTATCAAGAGTATGTTTTTTAGGGAAACGGAAGTTGAAAAAAAATCCAAAGCGGAAGAATTAAAAAATATCGATGAGGCATTATTAAAACAACTGGAAACAAAATTGTCTTCACCGTTTTATAACGTAAATATTAGGCTCGTGGTTTCTTCTCCCAACAGAGAAAGAGCCGGCCGTATTTTAAATGAGTTGGAATCAGGATTTTCTCAGATGTCTGTGCCAAGTATGAATGGATTTAAATCCCAAAGAATTTCTCATTTTAGATTTACTGATTTTATTTATAAATATGTTTACAGATTATTTGATAATAGAAATAGTATTGTTTTAAATGTTAGCGAGATTAACACTTTTTGACATCTTCCTCACTATCTTTTAGAAGTGCCAAATATTAAATGATTGAGTTCAAGATCGGCACCTCCTCCAACCTATTTACCCGAAGAGGGTATTGTTTTAGGAGAAAATTATTTTAGGGGAACTAGGACGCTAGTGAGAATCAAAAATAAAGATAGAAGACTTCACATGTATATAATCGGTCAAACTGGTACTGGTAAGACGACTTTATTAAAAAATATGATTATTCAGGACATAGAAAACGGAAGCGGTTTGTGTTTTCTTGATCCTCATGGAGATGCAGCAGAAGAATTATTGGATTATATACCCGAATCAAGAATTAACGATGTTTTATATTTTAATCCGGCAGATATAGAGAAGGTAATGGGCATTAATATGCTAGAGCATGATCCTACAGACTATAAGCAGCCAACAGTAATTGCCAACGAGCTTATAGAAATTTTTGATAAACTTTATAATTTGAAAGAAACGGGCGGACCAATTTTCGAGCAATATATGAGGAATGCTCTTAATTTATTAATGTCTGATCCAGAAATTCAATATACTCTCACTGATTTACCACGAGTTTTAACAGATCCAACTTTTCGTCATTATTTACTTAGCAGAACTACAGACGTTTTAACTAAAGATTTCTGGCAAAAAGAAGCAGAAAAAGCTGGTGGAGATTTATCTTTAGCCAATATGGCGCCCTACATTAATTCTAAGCTAACCCCTTTTTTATCTAACGATTTTGTCAGGCCAATCATTGGACAGTCAAAAACTACTATTAATTTCAGAGAAATAATGGACACGAAAAAAATTTTTATTGTCAATCTGTCAAAAGGATTTATGGATGAATTCAGCAGCTATTTTATAGGCATGATTATTATTGGAAAATTTCTTTTAGCAGCTTTTTCTCGAGCTAAAGTGCCCGAAGAAGAAAGGGTTGATTTTAATTTATATGCTGATGAATTTCAAAATTTCACCACTAAGAATATTCCGACTATTTTATCAGAAGCACGTAAGTATCGTTTAAGCTTGATTATTTCTCACCAATTTATCGCCCAACTTGAGGAAAAAATTAGGGATTCGGTGTTTGGCAACGTTGGTACATTAGTATCATTTAGGGTTAGTAGCCAAGACGCAGAAACACTATCCAAATATTTAGCACCAGTATTTACGCCTTATGATTTAATGAATATCGCCAATTATAATGCCTATCTTAAATTAATGATTGATGGACAACCTTCGCGTCCCTTTAATATTCAAACAATTAGGCCAATACTCCCAGCTGTTTCTTATAAAGACAAAATTAAAGAGCTTTCTAAAAACAAATATTGTCGTGATAGACATGAGGTTGAAGTAGAAATAAGGGCGCGCTATCAAGTAGGGGATATCTTAGACAATGAAGAGACAGACGATATTGACGACGAGGATTTAGATCTAGATATTTAAAAATAAACAATTATGCAAAAAATTAAAGAGTGGATCGATTCATTAATAAAACATTTCCTTAAATTAGAATTTGTACGTTTTGGTTTGGTTGGTATTTTAAATACTTTAGTTGATTTTGGGTTACTTAACATTTTGATGTTTACTACTCATATTAGTGGCGGTTTTTGATATGCCATCTTTAAATGCATTTCTTATATGAGTAGCGTAATAGTAAGTTTTATTCTTAATAAAAAATGAACTTTTAAAAGTAAGAATCAAAACGCGGCCATTGAAATAATAAAATTCATCACTGTAACGTTTGCGACCTTACTAATTAATGTGGGTATTTCTTTGTGAATTGTCCAAAACAATGTCTTGGGCTTAAATTCTTATTTATGAGGTAATATTGCTGCTTTTTCAGGGGCAGTTATTACTATTTTTATGCGCTATTTTGGCTTTAAATTTTGAGTCTTTTAAGATTAAAAGCCGTCTTGAGCTTTGTACGTACAAATGTACGTGCATTTTTAGTTTCACTTTTTCTTTTTATGAAGTTTCTTTTATATTCTGGCAACTTTTTAAAAGCCCTGTTGTTTTTTTTCTTAAATTATGCTAATATTAAATTATCAAAATATTTCAAATTAATAATTTTTTATGTCTCAACTGGTGTTTTATCGCAAATATAGACCGCAAACCTTTGCCGAGGTAATAGGACAGGAATCAATTGTTAAGGTATTAGAAAATGCTATTTTAGAGAATAAAATGGCCCATGCTTACTTATTTTGTGGGCCGCGAGGCACGGGTAAGACAACTTTAGCCAGGGTTTTTGCCAAAGCAGTGAATTGTTTAAAGAGAACACCTTCAAGCTATGAGCCTTGTAATCAATGCGAATCTTGTCAAGATGTTAATCGTGATATTTCTTTAGATGTAATTGAAATTGACGCTGCTTCGAATCGAGGTATCGACGAGATTAGAAATATTAAAGATAATGTCAAAATTAGACCCTTGAAGAGTAAATATAAAATTTTTATTATTGATGAAGCTCATCAGCTTACTGAAGCAGCTTGCAATGCCTTACTGAAGATTTTAGAGGAACCACCAGAATACATTATTTTTATTTTAGCCACTACCAATCCAGAAAGCATTCTTCCGACAATTTTGTCTAGGGTGCAACGATTCGATTTTCGGCGTTTAAGGCTAGACGAAATTGTCAAAGTTTTAAAACAAATATGCCAAACCGAGGGCATTAAATATGAAGAAGAATCTTTAAAATTGATTGCCTTAAATTCTCGTGGCGGTTTAAGAGATGCAGAATCAATATTGGGCCAAGTGAGTACTTATGATAAAGAGATTAGTTTAAGCGAAGTTGAAGAACTTTTAGGAATTGTTGATTTTCATAAAACAAAAAAATTTGTTGATTTGCTGATTGAAGGAGACAAGCAAAAATGTATTAAATATATTTATGATCTTGATCAGGCCGGATATGATTTGGAGGAATTTACTAAAAGTGTGATTAACTATTTAAGAAAAATTGCCATTGTGCAAATTTCTAATGATCTTTTAGATATTTTTCAAGATGAGTTGACGAAAGAAGAACAAGAGAATTTAATACAAGAAGCAAGGGACATTAATCCGCAACAGTTACAAAAACTTATTACGGCTTTTTTACAATCCCAGCGTTTATTTAATTATACGCCAATTAGTAGTTTACCAATTGAATTAGTAATTTTAGAAAATTTATAAGTTATAAAGTTGGGGTTGTAAAATAAAATAAAATAAAATATTATTCTTTATCTATTTGAAGATTAAATTCTAAAATTCCGGGATCGTCTAATGGTAGGACGTCACGCTCTGGACGTGAAAATTGGGGTTCGAGTCCCTGTCCCGGAACTAAATACGATAAATTATGAAAAAAGTAATTATTTGGTTCTTTATCATTTTGATAATCGTCATTAGTTTGTATTTTATTATTCAAAAAAGGTCGCAGCAAAAGCAAAAGTTAATAATGCCTTTTAATAAAACTGTTTATATGAAAATTGTAAGTGTTTTTCAAAACAACGAAAAAATTCCTGAAAAATATACCTCCTATTATTGCAAGTTAAAAAGGCCGTCACTTCAATTAATTCTTCTAAATTTTTTACGAGCTCAATCCCATCTCCATGTGTGCTTGAAATGGCCTTTACCAAAAATGGAAAGTCTTTAAAATGGTTTACAAGCAAGTGAAAATCACTGTTAACATTTGGATAAACTGTAAACGGAATCTGAATACCTGAACCAACGAGCAATTGTGATGCG
>ERZ795047.5013-NODE-5013-length-10910-cov-4.588669_pt1 | contig 10910 bp, 7 predicted proteins | sample MGYA00375131_ERZ795047 | MGnify/ENA primary metagenome ERZ795047 (study PRJEB30176, sample SAMN05720228) | activated sludge metagenome | isolation source: Anaerobic digester | place: Japan | collected 2015-05-20 ... | reverse complement strand
ATAGAAATTTTTTTGCGATGATCCATAATAACAAAATATAGTGAGTCAATAAAGACTTAATCAACAAATTTGAAATGATTCTTCAAACATACGATTTAGGAGAGTCTTTCTTTTAATTTTCATTTGCGAAATGTTTAATGATTACGTTTTTAGTCACGATTTTACCTAAATTAACTTCTTAAATCATCGTTTCCTCTCTCTGAATTTTCAGCGAGTTAGCATCTTTAGTGTCATCTCTCCACAGGTTTTCTGGTGATTTAACTCTTAAGCCACTGTTTCTCCTCTGAGAGATAATACATCGCTTAATCTCAATCCGGATTATCCCGGTTAGACTTATCAGGCTTACAGGTATTATATTTGAACTGTAACTCTATTTAAAACAGCATCCGGCTTAACTCAAGATCAACATTAAAGGATTTTTGCAAATGCTTAATCGTCAATATCTTACAGTAGCAACACTCCTTCTGGTTTTTGTTTTTTCCGGTAATGCATCCCCGAAATTTCAGTTTCTGAAGATCGATCCCTCGCTGCAGTCCTTCGATTCCTTCCCAAACATCTCTTCCTCGGTTAAGTTCTATGTGGGAACAGTTTATGGAAGTTCCGATGAAGAGAAAATGGATACGATCGGGTTTACCAGAACCGGTAGAAAAACCAAGGCTCCGATACTCTGCTCCTCTCCCCTTTCCATTAAAAAGTCTCTTCAGGGACTATTCTCAAGCAAAGGAGTTCTGGCTCCAGACCCAAGTTCCTCTACATTTATAATTCAGGTTGAAATAAAAGACTTCTCCATAAAAGAAACATCCCATGCACTCTCCCAGACGATTGATGGTCACGTAAAACTGGAAGTGATACTGGTTGATCCGTTTTCTGCTGAAAACACCCGTCGTATGATGGTTGAGAGCCAGAATTCCAAAACTGCGATGGACACCAGCAAATACGCTGAGGAGGTAATGCGCGGGGCACTGGAAAGCGCACTTCTGGAAGCCATCAGGAGTCTTAGCAAAAGCTAAAGCCCTGGATATTGAAAGTGTCAAGTATTAAAAGACCCTTTTAATCTGTGTTTAAAAAAACTCCCATCATTTGCCTTTATCATCGCTGTCTACAGGCGTTTCCACTTTGATTTCTCACACTCGTATTGTATACTCATTCATCCCTGAAAAGCTGGCGGGTAAAAGATGGGTAAACGGGGCAGATCAAGTTACTTTCAGCTAAGCACAATGATGTTCCTTGAGCTGTTTGTGAATGGATGTACGATTCCCATTTTAAGCCTCTACCTGAAAGATTATCTGCACTTCACAGGTACCCAGATCGGATGGATCCTGGCAACATCCGCTGTTTCATCGATAATCTCCCCTGTACTGAACGCCTTTATCGCAGACAGACTGATCAGTGCAGAACGCTTATTGGCAATCTCCCATTTCGCCGGTGCAGCAGTGATGATGGTTTTTACTGTTCAGAAGGATTTTGTACCGGTACTTTTGTTGTACATGGTTTACTGGTCAATAATCGGACCTACTTTTGCACTTACCGCGGCTATCACATTCCACCACTCTGCTGATGCGGCAAAGAGTTTTGGAGGAATAAGGTTATGGGGAACACTGGGGTGGTTTGCCTCAGCATGGGCGATAAGTTTCCTGTGGGTAAGATTCGGCTCCGGAGATCTGAGAATCGCTCTTCATGTGGCTGTAATCTCCTCTGTGATACTTGGCATATATTCTCTATTCCTTCCAGTCGGGCTGGCCAGAAAAAACGAGAAGATAGTGCTTCTACCTATTGATTCAATAAAGGTGCTTTTGCAGCCGGAAGTGCTCAGTATCTCCATTTTATCGCTTGTAATTACATTTGTAGACAGGTTTTATATTTTTGGAGCTGCGCCTTTTATTAAATCATTCGGATTCAGCGAGAACTCAGTGATGCCGATTTTAAGTATCGGCCAGATACCTGAGATATTGGGACTGGCCGTACTGGGCTATTTTCTCAAGAGATTTCCTCTAAAAAAGATACTGCTGGCCGGCGTGCTCTTTGAGATAATAAGGTTTGCGATTTTCTTCTCGGAGACAAGCGGAGCGATACTTTTTGCCGGGATAGCGTTTCATGGTCTGACATACGCTTACTTCTTCATCCCTGCCATGATATTCCTGGACAGCAGAAGTGACAAATACTCCCGTGCCGGGGCGCACCAGTTATCAGCGATGCTCAATGGCGGGATAGGCAGTTTCGCCGGAAATCTTCTTGCTGGATTCGCAGCCGATTTTTCCAGGCTGCCTGGTGAAAGCAGTATTTACTATCCCCTATTCTGGGCAATCCCGATGGTGCTTTCAGTATCAGGTTTTATTGGGGTGATGCTTCTTATCAAAGATCATCATCTGAGACCAGGAGAGAAGGTTCTAAGAGAAGAACCTGCAGTTGAATCAGGAATCGTTTAATCAAAGTTCAGACATGAGAAACCTGAGATTAATCACAGCAGTGTGAAACTTAAAAAGAGCGCTGTTCATTTCGGTTTTCGCCTTATTGAGTTTAAATTCGGCATCCTGATATTCCAGAAGAGTTTTACTTCCAATTTCGTAAGCTTTCCTGGCGATGGAATAGCTTTTCTCAGCTAAAGAGATTACACCCTCTGCAACCGCGAGATATTCCCGACTGATAATCACCTGCTCGTAAGCTTTGCGGGTCTGCAGATCGAGATTTTCCAGTGTCTGCTGCTCAGACAATTGGAACATCAGCATATTGTTTTTTACCTGCCGATATTTGTGATTCCTTGAGAGGCCGGTAAAGATGTCCCAGTTCAAGCCCAGAAATATTTTACTGTCGCTGCCCCAGTTGGTACTTGAGAAATCCCTGAGGTTGTTGAACTGTCCGATTCTTGCGACAGAAGCTCCTGCGAAAACAACAGGAAGAAAATCTCCTTTAGCCATTTCTATCTGCAGATTCTGGATTTCAGCCAAGCCTCTCAACTGTTCCAGATTGGGGTTATTTTTCCTGACTTTATCGACCACCTCTTCGAGAGTCAATTCAAAGATCGGAGGAGGAAATTCACCTTCAACAGAAAATGTCGATGGTGATTCGGCGATACCGGTTTTAGTGATAAGGGTTTCATAGGCGATTCGTTGGTCACTTTGAGCCTTCTTCAATTCTATTTTTGCACTCTCAAGATGCAGTCTGGAGTTGAGGGTATCCAGTTCACTGGCATTTCCCACAGAGTGAGTAACCAAAGCCAGATTGTGAGTTCCCTCAGCCAGAGTAACCCCTTCATAGGCAATTTCGACATTTTTTTGTGCCAGAAGAGCATTGTAGAAAAGGATTGTCACATCTGCTTTAATTCTCATTTTCTCCTGGAAGTGTTTGCACAAGAGGGTTCTCTGGTGTGCTTTTGCGATCTTAACCCCATAGAATACTTTCCCCTGGGCATAAAGGGGCTGATTGACGGTTATGGAAGCAGCGACAGAATTGGATGGGTTTTTCATTACATCGCTTAAAAACAGTAATGACTTTGACATCAGTTTGCTTGCATAATCGAGCTGATCGTAAGAGAGAATCCCTGTGGTGGTATCGAGGAGAGCGTTTTGAAGTGATGCACTGATATAATTGTGATCAGCAGAAGATAAGGGGTAATAAGGGTTGGAGTGGCTCAGGTTTAACGATGCTGAAACCAGTGGTATCGCCCCGCTCATCGTTATCTGCACTGCCTCATCGGCATTTTCAATTTCCAGCTCAATCGTTCTGAGTTCCCGGGAGTTTTTCAATACCTCTTCCAGAAGCTTTTCAAGGGTAAAGACACGGGCATGAATGCAGATTGTCGCAGTCAGGAGAAGGAAGAAGATCTTTTCGGCTCTGATGCTGGTGAATTTTAATCTACGCACATTTACCTCTTAAACCAGTAGTGTCCGGTTTTTCCTGCATACATGCACTGAACTGCCCCAAGATATTGATATATCGCTGACACTGCTGCTTTTAAGAATGAAATTTACTTATTGCTCACAATAAAATGCATGCCAGAATCATTACTTATAAAAGTGCTCGTTGCAAAAGGTCTTAAGCTGATCGGCGGAAATGGGTGAAAAACTACCGGTACCAATAGTATATTCTACACTTTAGCCTATCTGAGTTAAGTGGTTAAAATATACTGTGCTATGTACCGTTTTTTGCTATTACTAAGATCAGAGACCTGAAGAGAATCAGGAAATAATTACCGAAAAAGATACCTGAACATTATATCTTATAGATAGATGAATACTATGGAACTATTCTTAGCCAAGATGAAGGAAAACAACCTTCCCGGTGCTGCAATAAATCAGTTTGTCCATTTCTATTCCCAACTGAAAACCGGGAAGACAGGTTTTATCTGTGAGCAGGAAATTGAATCTATAGATTCAAGCGATATCGCTGAGTACGATACTCTCGAAAACTACCATAAATCCGGATGGGATTATCTCAGGCAAACGGTTATTATTAAACTCAATGGCGGGCTTGGGACAACTATGGGGCTTCAGGGACCAAAGTCTCTGATCCCGGTGAAAAACGGTCTTTCATTTCTCGACATAACGGCCAATCAAATTCTTAGTCTCAGCAAACAGGCCGGTTTCTCCATACCGCTTATCTTAATGAACAGTTTCAAAACAGAGTACGATACCTGCAATGCGCTGGAAAAATATCCGGACCTTAAAAGTGCACTCCCGCAGTCCTTTATTCAGCACATGTTTCCAAAAATTTTGAAATCGTCACTTGCTCCTGCTCAATATCCCTCAGATCCCAAACTTGAATGGAATCCCCCCGGACATGGCGATATCTTCTCATCACTATCCACATCCGGTGTCCTTGAAAAGCTTCTTGAATCAGGTTACAAATACGCATTTGTTTCCAACATCGATAATCTCGGATCCACAATGGATTTTATGATTCTGGGTTACTTTGCGCAAAAAGGATACTCGTTTCTCATGGAGGTCACAGATCGGACATGGATGGATCGCAAAGGCGGACATCTGGCCCGGTACAAAAACGGCAACCTGGTACTTCGTGAAGAGGCACAATGCCCACCTGAAGAATTAAAGCACTTCCGTGATATAAACCGTTATTCCTACTTCAATACAAACAATCTCTGGATCAATTTACCAGCACTTAATGATTTACTGCAAAAGAACAACAACGTTTTAAAGCTTCCAATGATCAGAAATGAAAAGAAACTGAACCCTGTTGATCCCAATTCTCCAGATGTTTACCAACTGGAGTCAGCGATGGGAACAGCAATTTCAGTGTTCGACAAGGCATCCGCAATCCGGGTACCGCGCTCCAGGTTCGTTCCTGTAAAAAACTGCGAGGAACTGCTTTTGTTATGGTCTGACTACTACATACTTACCGATGACTTTAAAATCGTTTGTAATCCCGACAGGAAAAACTGCAATGCCAGCATCAACCTTGATCCAGAACACTATTCCAGGTTCGATCAGTTACAATTGCATTTTCCTTCAGGGGCTCCCTCTCTCAAGGAATGCAACTCCCTGGATATTATTGGGGATGTCCGGTTTGGGAAAAACGTAAAAATTAAGGGATCTATCAAAATCTCCAATTCAGGCAGCAATCAGGCAATCATACCCGAAAACACCCTGATCGAAAGCGACCTGAATATTTAAGGGAACTAACTCCGGGAAAAACGCCTCTTGTGATTAAAAGGGAACTGGACTGAGACACAGTTTCTGAAGTATCTTTAAAAGGTATTCCTTTCAAGAGATCAATTCTGCACAGGTAGTATTACCCGTGCAGAGATTTTTTCGCAGATTAAACTTATGTCTCATCGTCTCCGCCAATACCTTTTAGACGCATACGAGAGCCGTCACACATTGGCCTTGCCTGCAAGAATCTCCGCTGATGTTTCTATACAGATCGATGATCAGGATGAAAATGACAAACTGAATGAGTTCTGTAACATATTCTGCATTGTTAAAAAACGCGATAATTTCAGAATCGAACTCTCAGGAAATTTCCCTATAACCCAGGAGATCTCTGATCTGGTAGATATTTATGAGGGCAGCACAGATTCAGTTCAGGGCAGACTGGTACTGGAATTAAATGTCAAACAGATCGAAGTAATAATGGATCTGGCAGACAAAATCCGCAAAACATCCTTTATGGGACCAAGAATTCACAATCCAAACTGGCTCTCAATCTCCGCACGTACAATCAGTTCTCTTTACAGATTTGTAAGGATTGTAAAAGAGTACATGAATTCAAAAGGTTCATGATATCTTCACCTCCTGCATATCGTTTCAGGACAATCATAACTGCTGAAACAATCTTCAAAGAGAGCGATTTCGCCCGAAGATTCAATTCTGGCATCAAAAAACACCATGTACATGTTCTGCACACTAAACTGCCATCCGGCTCTCAGGATATTCCCACCGGATTCCCGTTTTCTGGAGGAACCAATTAGTTTTAAAAAGCACCAGTCACCCCTATATGCAATTTCATGACCGCCGTTTCCTGCCTCCACTCTCAAAGCAACACTCTTTTCAGCCGGCCACTTAAAAAGGGCCGGTTTTCCTCCCGGAAGCAAAGTATGTTCTGAGTCTCCATAAGTAAAAGCCGCTCTGTTTCTGTTATTCAGAGAGGAACCGAAATTGACATTGAATATTCTTGGAGAACCGTCAGATCTGAACAGGAAATCTTTGATTTTTTCCGCAGCAGCAAGTGAAGAAAACAGGTCTTTTTCAAGTGTAATATCAATACTGCCCCCGTTTTTCTCCTTCCACCCGGATGGAGTTTTTACTACGTAACTGGAGAGTTTTCTGTTGAAGAAACCCCAGAAAGTACCACTGACAGGGTGGAAAAACTCCCTTACCTCATCAAGAGAGACATCGTTTCCATTCTTTGCGAAAGGATAGTGACCTTTCAGCCTGTTATTAAATGGTCCGGAGACTTCCGATTTCCATGTAACATTCAATGCATCTTCTACTGTCCGGGTAATGGCTCTTGAAGACAACCACAGGGGACGCATCAGTATTTTTCTGATCGACAGCGCCATCTCATCGGGAAATGAACCAAGACATCTCTCAGAGAATCTCATGCAGTTGTACAGGGGATCATTCTCTTTACCATTAAAGATATCGGGGGCACTGCTTCCTCCATTTTCTGCTATTTTTAAAAGCTGTTGAGCCAAAACTGCCATCCGGTTCCTGTATCCAGCCAGACCACTTTCCGGGCCATTGTTCGAATCTGCAAAGGATCTTAATCTTCCGAAATAGCGGTTATGCTCCTCAAAATGCAGGGAATCATCAGAAGTGAACAGCTTTACCGGACTCTGAGCAGTTGCATCCTTCAATTTTTTCACCTTTCCATGTATTTCCGATATCAGATGTATCTCCTGCCCTATCTTCTTTTTATCCTCGATTACCGCATATTCGGCGACTTTTGAAAAAAGTAAACCGATTTCAGAATACTCCCCTGAGAGTTTATTTAATACATTCGCTGAATGTCTGATATCACCAGTTGCCTCCAGATCCACACTGTTAAGAAAGCCAAGCCATTGATTCCTGCAATCCTTCAGGTATGCAGAAAGAATCCCCCCCTTAAGATCCTTCCTGCCGGAATCCACTTTTTCTTCACCCACTCCTACAACCCAGTCAGTCTTGAAAGGGTTATCAGAAACACCTTCGATGATCCTGTCGACATACTGATCAAAACCTTCCTGTGTATAGAGGATACTGACAGAACGGGAAGAACGCAGCAGCCCCTCTCCTGAGTTCCCCAAAAGATCCTTAAGAGTCATCCTCGGCAATTCACCAATAATCTCCCCTGCTGCCTTGCTGTAAAGTGCATCGGCACCAGGGATTCTCGAGAGACATTTCCGCGCAGTGATAACGAGTTCCCGGTTCCTCTGTATGGGTGTCAATTCCCCTGTTTTCAAGCAGTAAAGCAGTGCATAAACGTTCTTGTTTAGCAGAGTTTCAACACCTGATGGCAATCTCTGTGAATTTGATGCCTGAAGGATAGTCGCAGCAACTGCCCTTACTAAAACAGGCCTGAGCATCGCAGTATCTATCAGTTCTCCCCTGCCCGCAATCTCTTCCGAAAGACTGAGATACGCTTTCAAAGAAGTGTAAAGCTCATTATAATCTCTTCCCCCCGAAACAGTATAAGACTGGGTGAGCCTTTTTATTTCATATTCCAGATATTTTACAGCCGGTGAAATAATGAGGTTTTCTGCAAGCCTGAAGTAAATTCTCCTGAGATCAGCAGCGATTCTCTTATTCTCCCGGAGAAACGGCCAGGTATTAAGAAACAATCCCCTTGTCAGATCATCAACAGCAACTCTCACTGATTCAACTGTCTCGTAGTGCTCAGTGATATTATCCTTTCCGGTCAAGTCAAAGCTTATTGAGTTTTCGATTTCTGCAAGCAATCTTTGTGAATTTTGCCACGATTTCAGAAGAAACATTCCAATCAGTAAGCAGCTCAGGAACATCAGGGCTGTAATCAGGTAATGATTGAATACTCTGCGCCGAAAGCCTTTTTGGGTTACCCTGGCCAGTGATTTATCCTTTACCATTATTTCACGAAACAATGGGATGACAAATGCAGAATCAACAGTGCTGACAGTATCAGAATGGGTTTGAAGAGTCTCAGTTAGAAGAAATTCCCGACCGGGATTCAATGGATGATTAATGATTGTCTGGTTGCTGACAGTCCTCTGAGCAGGTGTTTTTATTTTAGCTGTACAGCTTGTAAAATAAAACCCCCGGAAAATGGGTTTTCCGCCATAACTGGAATCTCTGAATAGCTCAACAGCCAGATATCCCAGTTTTTTCTGAATGCTTTCGAAATGAATCAGAAATCTGCAGATCATTCTGCCTGCAGAAGCGTTTTTCTCTTTGTTCAGTCTTTCAAGTCGCAGGTCTGATAACGATTTACAAAGAATTTTGTACTCGTTGTTAAACTCGATACCCGCAACACTGTTTCTTTTTAATCTCAAAGTAGCCCCGAAAATATGATCCTTTCCTGTTTCCTCAAAAAACTCACGGAATCCCGGGATCAAGTCTGCTTTATTGAACAGCAGGTAAACCGGAACTTCCACCTCCCACCGCATCAGGAGTTCATCAATGCGGCTCCTTATTCCTGAGGCCATTTTTTTGATCGATTGATCCGAAGCCGTGAGAATCTCATTGATATCAACAACCAGTACTACACCGTCTACAGGTTTTTTCGGTCTTGCTTTTTTCAATGCTGAAGCCAGAGCCATCCAGTTATCAGAACCACTTTCCTGTATCCATCCACCAGGAGAATCGATCCAGACACTTTCATTTGCAAAATACCATCTCAGTCTCTCCTCTTTCTCAAGAAGTAAACCATCCTTTTCAGATGGATACATCAGGGGAAAAGAAAGCCCTGAACCTTTAAGCAGAGTGCTTTTTCCAGAACCTTTCCCTCCACAGATTAAAAACCAGGGCCGGTCATAAAGAGTATTTCTTTTAAAAATCCCCCTCCTGTTAACTGTATCGATATAGCGTTTGACAGCCTCCCTGGTTTCTTTCAAAACAGTCTGACAGTTCTCCTGGAAAATGCTGTGAGTCTGTTTTCTGATGGAAATCCGGGAAAAGATCCTGCTCTTTATAATCAACCATACAGCAGATATTACCAGGAATAAAATTCCTATGATAAGCAGAAGCATCATGGGTTTTAATTTCATGACAGAAGCAAGCAGTACAAGCCCGCTTGAGAGCAGCAGCAACAAAAGAATACTTAACACCTGCAAAACCCACCTCATTTAATTATCTCCCATCTTTATCTCAGCAGACTACCCTAGTTCACCATTCTTTCCAGTGCTTCAATCAGCGATTTCATTTTTTCATGGATAGACATATAAATCACTGAACAGAACAGAGAGAGAGCCGATACCAGAATAAGTGCTGAAACCCATAGAGGGAAAAGGGAAAATTCAGCTTTGGGAAACGTTTCGATTCCTGTTACCATGCCATGAGGAGAAAGTCCGCAAGAGCTGCTCATTCTCATGGATCTTATCTTCTGTCCTAGATTCTGAATCAATTCGATTCTTTCCGCTGTATCGCAGATTCTGTACTTCCCTTCAAAGCCAAGTGAAAGGCAGAGATAATAAACTTCAAGTACTTCCAGGTTTTTTCCCGGACTGAGAAGCAGTTTCTTGAGCTTGCGGTAAAACTCCTCACCCGCTATATTGTCTCCGAAGATGTCGAGTTGAAGCGGTCTTGTGATCCAATAGTCCCGGCAGGCACCAGGAGAACTGAGCACTGTTTCATCGAGGAGCGCAACCAGTGCATATTGAGTATCAAGAATCTTCTCCGGACCGGTTCCCGACAACTCACAGTTTTTCCTGTAGAGTTCAAGGTAGTGATTGATCAGTTTTCTAAGGGCAGAAGGCTCGCCAAGATCCTCAGCCTCCTTCATCCTTATTGCGATAAGAAGCAGATCGGTGCAAAGTGACGACAATGAACTTCGGGAACTTCTCATTGTCGTCAGGTCCAGATTCGATGTCTGAGAGGCGATTGTTTCAGTAAATGATGGTACCATAGAATTACCCTATTCTCTTAAAGCTATCAGCTCAACATTAAGCTCCGGATAAGAATGAGGGAAATAAAATGCTATTGTACCAGAACTGCGCATCCCATCCCATATCCGGTCCTGCTGATCGAGACAGAAATAAACAAATCCCTGTTTTTTTGGCAGATTTTCAGGAGGGTTAGCTACATGCAGGAGGGGTAATCCCGGCAGAGCTGAAGAGATCAGCAGTTCGAGCCGGTCACGTGAACTCATTTTTATCCTCTGTAACGACCCTACAATAAGCTCCTTTTCCGGTATATCTTCTGCAGATACACCAAGAAAGAAACGTGCTTCTGAAAACAGCCGTTCATTCTTTATCTTGCATACGTAAATTGATGGCTCGACCT
>ERZ795047.5010-NODE-5010-length-10915-cov-5.344291_pt1 | contig 10915 bp, 9 predicted proteins | sample MGYA00375131_ERZ795047 | MGnify/ENA primary metagenome ERZ795047 (study PRJEB30176, sample SAMN05720228) | activated sludge metagenome | isolation source: Anaerobic digester | place: Japan | collected 2015-05-20 ... | reverse complement strand
AAGAAGCGGACGGACAAGCCGAGAGCGGAGCTGATCGAGGAGTATCTGAAGGGGACGGAGGAGGCGGAATGATGCGGAGGGGCTGCGGGTCCTCCGGGGCGATTTTTACGGGGGTCGAGCTAACCGCACCGGTAACCCGCGTGAAATCTGAAAAAATCGAGTTCACGTTTACATTCCGGGGAGAGGCCGGAAGCCGATGGATACGGGATACGGGGATCAAATCACAGGACATCGAGGAGGGACAACCATGTCATTGATCGAGCGCATGAGCGGAGCCGCTCTGGTAGGGGAGGCAATCGGGACGGAGCTGTACCAGACGAGGAGAGGCGCCTTCTTCTTCGTCGAGCATCTGGACGAGGGGCTCCTCCGCCTGACCGACACGGACCGGGAGACGGCCATGGAGTGGAGCCGGGAGACAATCTCCCCGGAGGACTTCGCCGCCATATTCGGAACCGTCATCGAGGGGGGAGCATGAGCAGAGACGCGCTGGGGATCGCCGCCGCCATTCTGATCGGAGCCGCGCTGATCGGCGGGGCGATACTCCGGACGGGACCGAGGGAGGAGGGGCTTCTCCTCCTTCGGGGAGAACTGGCAGCGAGGGAGGCGCTCCTGGAGGACGCGCTGAAGACGCTCCATCACGAGAGACTTTTTCACTTCGAGGGGAAGGGGGATCACGAGCATGACGAAACAGGACGCTAAAGGCGGGGGGCTGAACGAGCGCCATCTCCTTCTGGCCGAGCTTCTGGCCGGGGGAGTCTCCATCACGGAGGCCGCCGGGATCGTTGGAATGAGCCGGGGGAGAGTATCGGACCTGACACGGAAGAGCCCGCGCTTCAGAGCGGAGCTGGAGGCCAGACGATTCGAGGCTCTTCAGGAGCTGCGGGACAAACTCCGGGGGACCGTGCTGGCCGCTGCGGAGGAGACAATGAAGCTCCTGAAGGACGAGAGCGTCTCCCCCACGACGAGGCTTCAGGTAGCCGTCTCTCTTCTGGGGAGGCTGGAGAAGTTCTTCTCCTCCGCGCCTTCGGAGCCGAAGGACGCGGAGCGGATCGCGGAGGACATGGCCACGATAGACCCCATGGACCTCTTCAAGAAAGAGAGCGTCAACCAGACGATGAAGAGCTTCCATCTGGAGCGGGACGCTGCCGAGCTGAAGGAGGACCAGAAGCATGGAGCCGCCTAGGGAGGACTGGAGAGAGGGGAGTCTGAGCTCCTCTCTCTTTTTGTCCACGGAGAGCCCCCGGAGAGGCCGCTGGAGCCCCTAGAATCGTCTTTTTCCCTTCGAGAGGACATCTATACCCTCTTGAGTGAAAAGAGCGCGTTCTAGGGGCTCTACGCACGTCATACGGACGCACTGCGGGGTTTTGTCATTTACTGACAACACCCCAAGTGTTCTAGGGGCTCTACGCACGTCATACGGACGCACGGGAGGAGCATGGGGAGGGGGCGGTTGAATCTCTGACCGCTTCGACCGGCGTCAACGCGGCGGGGTCACGCGCGAAATATCGCATAATCGAATAGGGGGGGGTGTCCTCAAAGGGGCTGACCTCGTTTCCGACAATGCCGCGTGGATATGCGGGCTGTTGACCGCGCCCATACGCCCGGACTTCGAGCCGCCCCCCCTGTGTTCACGGGGCTTCACGACGACAATGCGCGAAATTGACCACAGGAAAAAAGAATCTTGAGCAGCGTATCCACAACCTGTGTGCTATGATTTACACGCAAGCCCCTTCACTGGCTAACCGTTTAGCTATATGGCTAGTGGGCATTTACGAAAAAGGGGGTGAGGGGTTGACGACGTTGTTACGGAAATTGAGGGACGAGCGGGGTTTTCTTCAGAGAGAAATCGGGGAACGTTTGGGGGTGAGTTATGCGACAGTAAGCAGATATGAGAGCCGCGTAATCAGTGTTGGCAAGAAGCAGCAAGAAAAGTTGGCAAAAATCTTTGACCGACGAAAGGATGAGCTATTTGATGAGCAAGACATGGCACGATCCGCGCCCGAAGAGTAGTCCAAAAAAGCAGCATCGCCCCTTTTCCTTGGCCGGGACCGGGGCGACGCGCAAGAGTGAAGAAAGCGAGTTTTTTCGCTGATGACGGGGCCGTATTCGTCCGCCGCCGTCCGTAGCGTATCACAAGAGCCGCCACAGGGGCAAGAGCCTAAAGTACGTATTCCGGTCAAGGCCGCCGGAATACCGGACGCCCTAAAAGGGCTGAATCAATGGGTCGTTTGGTCGTATCGACTGACCGACGGCAAGTTCAAAAAGCCGCCGCTGAATCCGCGCACCATGCGCGACGCGAGCACGAACGATCCGCACACGTGGTCAGACTTCGCGGCCGCCCTGGCCGTGTACGAAGACGGCAAGGCCGACGGCATAGGCGTCGTCATGAGGGCCGGCAGCGGGGTCGTGGGAATAGACCTTGACCGCTGCATCGCCCCCGACGGGACCGTCGAACCGAACGCGCTGCGGATCACCGAGATGATAAACAGCTACACCGAGCTATCACCGAGCGGGACCGGACTACACGTCTTCGCGCTGGCCGAGCTTCCTGTTGCCCGCCGATCCGGGCCGGTCGAGCTATACGGAACATCGCAGTATCTGACCGTCACCGGCAGCGTCTTCGAGGATCACCACCTGATGAGGGCCGCCCAGGCCGAAGTGGAAAAACTTCACGCCGCCATCACGCCCCCCCCTGTGTCAACGCCATCGCCACGAACACCACCTGCGCCAGCCAGAGAATACCCGCGCCGCTTGGACCGTGAAATCATCGAGAGGGCATCATCTTCACGATCCGGGGCGAAGTTCCGCGCCCTATGGAACGGCGATACAAGCGGATACCAGAGCGGCAGCGAGGCCGACGCCGCGCTGTGCTGCATGCTCTTGTACTGGACCGACGGCGACAGGGACCGCGCCGACGCCTTGTTCAGGCAGTCGGGACTGATGCGCCCGAAGTGGGAAAGACCGGATTACCGGGAACGAACATTCAACGCCGCGCTGCGGCTGCGGGGGTGAGAGATATGGCAGACATCACGAAGTTCAACGGGGGCAAGGCCTTCGAGGCGAAAAAGGCGACGGACTACGAAAGCATCGTCGAGCGGATCGACGCGCCCAGGATCATCGAGGCCGGGACCGCCGACGAGGATCCCGTAGACACAGGGGGGGATATTCCCAGGCTGAAAAGAATTTCCGCATACGACCTTTACCGCGCCGATATTCCCGCGCCCGTTTGGGCCGTCGAGGGGCTTGTACCGCAAGGACTGACCGTCCTTGGCGCGCCGCCGAAGTCGGGAAAATCGTATTTCTGCTTGCAGCTGGCACTTTCCATAACGAACGGAAAAAGTTTTCTGGGGTTGAAAACCGCCCAGGGGCCGGTCCTGTACTTCGGACTTGAAGACACGGAATCCCGACTGCGTAGTCGCATGACGCAAGTCAGCGGCGACAGCAACGATTTCAGAAAGGACCTTGATTTTCTGATGGCAATCCCGCGCCTTAACGAGAACGGATTGCTGATCCTCGAAAACGAACTGAAGATCACGCGCCCCGTCTTATGCGTCCTTGACACATGGGGACGCTGCAAGCCATACGACCGCAAGCCGGGGGAAAACGCCTACGAGAGCGACACAAGGGTCGTGGCAAACATCAAGGCCGTGGCAGATCGAACGGGCTGCAATATCCTGATGAGCACACATCTTAAAAAAGGCGGGGGCAGAGAAGGCGACTGGCTAGAGAGTCTTACCGGCAGCATGGGCCTTGTCGGGGGGGCCGATGGCATTCTGGCCATTGACTGGAACCGCGACAAAAACACGCCCGCGATTCTGAAGCGCGACGGGCGCGACTTCGATGATACCGATCCGATAGGGCTTGAATGGCTTGAACCGGGCTGGCGATACGACGGGAACGCACGCGAGAAAAAAGCAAGCGACGAACGGCAAGAAATCATCAAGGCAATCAGAGAGGCCGGGGAAAGCGTTTCCATCGCCTACATAAGCAGCGCGGTCGGGAAGAAACAACAAAACGTTCGTTTTCTCGTCGGCAAGATGGTACATGACAGATTGCTGGTACGGACTTCACGAGGACAATACGACGTACCGAGGGAAAGAGAAATGTTAGAGAAAGAAGAGTGACCGCTATCATCGCTATCATCGCTATCATCGCTATCATCACTATCATCGCTATCATTCCACAGGAACAAATGATAGCGATGATAGCGAGGGCACTTTTTACCGCTATCATTTTTTTTCTTAGTGATAGCAAGCGTTTAGCCCCTATTTGATAGCATGATAGCGATGATAGCGGGGACTGCTAGGGGGCATCCGAAAAACTACGTACCGCAGAGGGGAAATTCAGCAATAGCAAGGATTAAGCAGAATACCCCCTGTGTATACGAGGGTTTTTTCCACAGGCCGCCTCGCCGCGATTTTTCTATACTTCACCTGTTTATCTTATCAACAATACCAACAAGGGTATCCACCGCACGACCGTCGAGGGCTGCTTTTTCCTCACAATATGGCCAGGGTGGACGGGAAAAGTTCTTGTTTTTCGCGTGTACATCGTTTTCAAACAGAACGAGTTCAATGTCCTATAATGTATCTTATGTTACATAAAGGGATTTTTTGACCGTTGCGAGTGATAAAAGCCCTTGTGTCTGATATAATGAACCGAGAGTACAGTACATTCGCTGAAACGGGGGTTGACGATGGATAGCACGGGAAAACTGTATACGCCGGGGGACGTGGCCACAATTCTCCAAATATCGACGCGCACCGTCACACGCTGGCTGCGGGACGGATCACTGAAGGGGATCAAGACGGGGCCGCGCTTGTGGCGTGTACCGTCGAGCGAACTGATACGGATCACCGGGGCCGGCACGATACCGCCCTGCGACGTGGACGCCTGGGAAATAGCCGAGGGGCTGGAACACGACCTGCGGATCGCTTGGAAGGAACACAAGATCATCACCGAGGCCGATTACAGGCACTACGGGCCGACTGGAAAGGGGAATATGCTCGAACTGGCCGCCCGGCTGCGGGCCGAGGGGGGACGGCAGAAAGAGAGTTTAGCGGCATTTCTTGAGCAGGCCGACAAGGACCTGCGGGAAGAGCCTACGCACCGCACGCCGGAAGAGGTCGAAAACCTGTTCGATGAATTGATTGCCCAGAGCGGCAACTGGACCGGCAGACGCGCACTGAGCAAACTTGAAAGCGAGGGCGAAGACCATGAATGAGTTCCGGCAGAGATTAGAACAGAGCTTGGAAAAGATGTTTCACGACACCGGGGTTGACGGCGATTTTTCGACCGTCGAGCCGCTGAAATACGAACACCTTCTGGACCTGATGAGCCGTGCATCGTTGGTATTCGCCGACGACGAGATTGAGCTTTACCAGAAGGGCGACGGATCGTTTTTCATGGCCGCGCCCTACGACGGGGGATCATACGCCCTTCTGGCGGTTCCGCGCACCCTGGCCGCCGTTCTGGCCGACGGGAAGATCACGCCCGCCGATCACGACGCCATATTCGGATAGAGCACCGTAGACACGGGGGGGCCGCTGCGCCCCTTATATCTTCCTAGGCCGGGGGGAATGAGTAATGAATGCACTACCTGATTCATGGGCCGCATGGGCCGCAGTGAAGGAACGAGAGGAACCGACGACGCCGAAGAGTAGCGGGTCCTTTCCGGCCGATAATCGCGGGGGTCGAGCTAACCGCACCGATACCCCGCGTGAAGTCTAAAAAAATCGATGTCCTAGTTCATATTCAGCCTGGGGGTGACGTCCTTGGAACTGATACTGAAATCGTCCGAAATATGCGCTGTCTTCGGGATCACGGACCGCACGCTGCGCCGATGGAAGACTTATGGCGCACCGAACAAAGGCCGCGACGAGTGGGATTTTTACCGGGTTTTCGCTTGGTGGACCGACTACTTCATCGAGCAGATCGACGACGAGCAGTTCGACGCGGTATTCAATCGGGCCGCGCCCTACGGGGCCGACTTCGACGACTACTTATGGCACGATAAACCGGACACGGCAGAGTGAAGGAACGCCCCCCTGTGTTTACGTGGGTTGAGGACCTTTGTCGAAAATTGACCACCTGCATCTCTTTTTTAAGGACTGTCACAAGCCCCCAGAGAGGACCGCAGACACGCGAGAACGCCCATAGAACGCACGGAATGAGGAAAAAGGTATTCCCGTACCCCTCGGGGCGATTCGAACGATTCTAGGGCCGTTTTCGAGGGCCTACGGGGCCGGGGGGCAAAGGGGCTGACCTCGTTTCCGACAATGCCGCGTGGATATGCGGGCTGTTGACCGCGCCCATACGCCCGGACTTCGAGCCGCCCCCCCTGTGTTCACGGGGCTTCACGACGACAATGCGCGAAATTGACCACAGGAAAAAAGAATCTTGAGCAGCGTATCCACAACCTGTGTGCTATGATTTACACGCAAGCCCCTTCACTGGCTAACCGTTTAGCTATATGGCTAGTGGGCATTTACGAAAAAGGGGGTGAGGGGTTGACGACGTTGTTACGGAAATTGAGGGACGAGCGGGGTTTTCTTCAGAGAGAAATCGGGGAACGTTTGGGGGTGAGTTATGCGACAGTAAGCAGATATGAGAGCCGCGTAATCAGTGTTGGCAAGAAGCAGCAAGAAAAGTTGGCAAAAATCTTTGACCGACGAAAGGATGAGCTATTTGATGAGCAAGACATGGCACGATCCGCGCCCGAAGAGTAGTCCAAAAAAGCAGCATCGCCCCTTTTCCTTGGCCGGGACCGGGGCGACGCGCAAGAGTGAAGAAAGCGAGTTTTTTCGCTGATGACGGGGCCGTATTCGTCCGCCGCCGTCCGTAGCGTATCACAAGAGCCGCCACAGGGGCAAGAGCCTAAAGTACGTATTCCGGTCAAGGCCGCCGGAATACCGGACGCCCTAAAAGGGCTGAATCAATGGGTCGTTTGGTCGTATCGACTGACCGACGGCAAGTTCAAAAAGCCGCCGCTGAATCCGCGCACCATGCGCGACGCGAGCACGAACGATCCGCACACGTGGTCAGACTTCGCGGCCGCCCTGGCCGTGTACGAAGACGGCAAGGCCGACGGCATAGGCGTCGTCATGAGGGCCGGCAGCGGGGTCGTGGGAATAGACCTTGACCGCTGCATCGCCCCCGACGGGACCGTCGAACCGAACGCGCTGCGGATCACCGAGATGATAAACAGCTACACCGAGCTATCACCGAGCGGGACCGGACTACACGTCTTCGCGCTGGCCGAGCTTCCTGTTGCCCGCCGATCCGGGCCGGTCGAGCTATACGGAACATCGCAGTATCTGACCGTCACCGGCAGCGTCTTCGAGGATCACCACCTGATGAGGGCCGCCCAGGCCGAAGTGGAAAAACTTCACGCCGCCATCACGCCCCCCCCTGTGTCAACGCCATCGCCACGAACACCACCTGCGCCAGCCAGAGAATACCCGCGCCGCTTGGACCGTGAAATCATCGAGAGGGCATCATCTTCACGATCCGGGGCGAAGTTCCGCGCCCTATGGAACGGCGATACAAGCGGATACCAGAGCGGCAGCGAGGCCGACGCCGCGCTGTGCTGCATGCTCTTGTACTGGACCGACGGCGACAGGGACCGCGCCGACGCCTTGTTCAGGCAGTCGGGACTGATGCGCCCGAAGTGGGAAAGACCGGATTACCGGGAACGAACATTCAACGCCGCGCTGCGGCTGCGGGGGTGAGAGATATGGCAGACATCACGAAGTTCAACGGGGGCAAGGCCTTCGAGGCGAAAAAGGCGACGGACTACGAAAGCATCGTCGAGCGGATCGACGCGCCCAGGATCATCGAGGCCGGGACCGCCGACGAGGATCCCGTAGACACAGGGGGGGATATTCCCAGGCTGAAAAGAATTTCCGCATACGACCTTTACCGCGCCGATATTCCCGCGCCCGTTTGGGCCGTCGAGGGGCTTGTACCGCAAGGACTGACCGTCCTTGGCGCGCCGCCGAAGTCGGGAAAATCGTATTTCTGCTTGCAGCTGGCACTTTCCATAACGAACGGAAAAAGTTTTCTGGGGTTGAAAACCGCCCAGGGGCCGGTCCTGTACTTCGGACTTGAAGACACGGAATCCCGACTGCGTAGTCGCATGACGCAAGTCAGCGGCGACAGCAACGATTTCAGAAAGGACCTTGATTTTCTGATGGCAATCCCGCGCCTTAACGAGAACGGATTGCTGATCCTCGAAAACGAACTGAAGATCACGCGCCCCGTCTTATGCGTCCTTGACACATGGGGACGCTGCAAGCCATACGACCGCAAGCCGGGGGAAAACGCCTACGAGAGCGACACAAGGGTCGTGGCAAACATCAAGGCCGTGGCAGATCGAACGGGCTGCAATATCCTGATGAGCACACATCTTAAAAAAGGCGGGGGCAGAGAAGGCGACTGGCTAGAGAGTCTTACCGGCAGCATGGGCCTTGTCGGGGGGGCCGATGGCATTCTGGCCATTGACTGGAACCGCGACAAAAACACGCCCGCGATTCTGAAGCGCGACGGGCGCGACTTCGATGATACCGATCCGATAGGGCTTGAATGGCTTGAACCGGGCTGGCGATACGACGGGAACGCACGCGAGAAAAAAGCAAGCGACGAACGGCAAGAAATCATCAAGGCAATCAGAGAGGCCGGGGAAAGCGTTTCCATCGCCTACATAAGCAGCGCGGTCGGGAAGAAACAACAAAACGTTCGTTTTCTCGTCGGCAAGATGGTACATGACAGATTGCTGGTACGGACTTCACGAGGACAATACGACGTACCGAGGGAAAGAGAAATGTTAGAGAAAGAAGAGTGACCGCTATCATCGCTATCATCGCTATCATCGCTATCATCACTATCATCGCTATCATTCCACAGGAACAAATGATAGCGATGATAGCGAGGGCACTTTTTACCGCTATCATTTTTTTTCTTAGTGATAGCAAGCGTTTAGCCCCTATTTGATAGCATGATAGCGATGATAGCGGGGACTGCTAGGGGGCATCCGAAAAACTACGTACCGCAGAGGGGAAATTCAGCAATAGCAAGGATTAAGCAGAATACCCCCTGTGTATACGAGGGTTTTTTCCACAGGCCGCCTCGCCGCGATTTTTCTATACTTCACCTGTTTATCTTATCAACAATACCAACAAGGGTATCCACCGCACGACCGTCGAGGGCTGCTTTTTCCTCACAATATGGCCAGGGTGGACGGGAAAAGTTCTTGTTTTTCGCGTGTACATCGTTTTCAAACAGAACGAGTTCAATGTCCTATAATGTATCTTATGTTACATAAAGGGATTTTTTGACCGTTGCGAGTGATAAAAGCCCTTGTGTCTGATATAATGAACCGAGAGTACAGTACATTCGCTGAAACGGGGGTTGACGATGGATAGCACGGGAAAACTGTATACGCCGGGGGACGTGGCCACAATTCTCCAAATATCGACGCGCACCGTCACACGCTGGCTGCGGGACGGATCACTGAAGGGGATCAAGACGGGGCCGCGCTTGTGGCGTGTACCGTCGAGCGAACTGATACGGATCACCGGGGCCGGCACGATACCGCCCTGCGACGTGGACGCCTGGGAAATAGCCGAGGGGCTGGAACACGACCTGCGGATCGCTTGGAAGGAACACAAGATCATCACCGAGGCCGATTACAGGCACTACGGGCCGACTGGAAAGGGGAATATGCTCGAACTGGCCGCCCGGCTGCGGGCCGAGGGGGGACGGCAGAAAGAGAGTTTAGCGGCATTTCTTGAGCAGGCCGACAAGGACCTGCGGGAAGAGCCTACGCACCGCACGCCGGAAGAGGTCGAAAACCTGTTCGATGAATTGATTGCCCAGAGCGGCAACTGGACCGGCAGACGCGCACTGAGCAAACTTGAAAGCGAGGGCGAAGACCATGAATGAGTTCCGGCAGAGATTAGAACAGAGCTTGGAAAAGATGTTTCACGACACCGGGGTTGACGGCGATTTTTCGACCGTCGAGCCGCTGAAATACGAACACCTTCTGGACCTGATGAGCCGTGCATCGTTGGTATTCGCCGACGACGAGATTGAGCTTTACCAGAAGGGCGACGGATCGTTTTTCATGGCCGCGCCCTACGACGGGGGATCATACGCCCTTCTGGCGGTTCCGCGCACCCTGGCCGCCGTTCTGGCCGACGGGAAGATCACGCCCGCCGATCACGACGCCATATTCGGATAGAGCACCGTAGACACGGGGGGGCCGCTGCGCCCCTTATATCTTCCTAGGCCGGGGGGAATGAGTAATGAATGCACTACCTGATTCATGGGCCGCATGGGCCGCAGTGAAGGAACGAGAGGAACCGACGACGCCGAAGAGTAGCGGGTCCTTTCCGGCCGATAATCGCGGGGGTCGAGCTAACCGCACCGATACCCCGCGTGAAGTCTAAAAAAATCGATGTCCTAGTTCATATTCAGCCTGGGGGTGACGTCCTTGGAACTGATACTGAAATCGTCCGAAATATGCGCTGTCTTCGGGATCACGGACCGCACGCTGCGCCGATGGAAGACTTATGGCGCACCGAACAAAGGCCGCGACGAGTGGGATTTTTACCGGGTTTTCGCTTGGTGGACCGACTACTTCATCGAGCAGATCGACGACGAGCAGTTCGACGCGGTATTCAATCGGGCCGCGCCCTACGGGGCCGACTTCGACGACTACTTATGGCACGATAAACCGGACACGGCAGAGTAACGCTGCGCCCCCCTGTGTATACATGGGTTGAGCCGACGCCGCCGGAGAGGACCAAAAACCGTAAACACAGGGGGCATTTCTATCAGGACCGTACAAAGGACCGTACATCCGGGGGACCGTGCTGGCCGCTGCGGAGGAGACAATGAAGCTCCTGAAGGACGA
>ERZ795047.5002-NODE-5002-length-10937-cov-5.064970_pt1 | contig 10937 bp, 9 predicted proteins | sample MGYA00375131_ERZ795047 | MGnify/ENA primary metagenome ERZ795047 (study PRJEB30176, sample SAMN05720228) | activated sludge metagenome | isolation source: Anaerobic digester | place: Japan | collected 2015-05-20 ... | reverse complement strand
GGAGCCGGTGATTCGTATCGGCCCGGGGGGACTGTTGCGTCGCGCCAGCTCCACGGTGGCAGGCGGTGTGATGTTCAACCACAAGCTGGACGTGCGCGTGGAGGACGGCGGCGCGATCGAAGTGGCCTCGCCGCAGAACCTCTATCTGGGTAGTAGCGCTGCGGGCGATCTGGTTCTCGCAAACGGCGGGGGCATGAAGGTGCACCGCTTCCTCGCGCGCAATGGCGGCACGACGGCGGCGGTCGCGTTCGATGGTGGCTATGCGCAGTTCACGCTGAACGGCGGCATCTCGACGGTGGTGAATCCCGCGACGACCTGTTTCCGCGCTGATGCGGGCGGTGGTGAACTTGTGGCCGCGGCGGGTGTTTCCCATGCCCTTGCGATTCCGCTACGTGGTACGGGCAGCTTCACAAAAACCGGGGCGGGCACACTCGTGTTCACAAATGACCTGAACGTTACAGTGGTGGACAATGTGCCTGTCTACTCGGAGTTGGACTCGACGACGGTGAAGATCGCGAACGGTGGCGGTCTCAAGATCGCCGAGGGTACTGTGCGGTGTGTCGCGGGCACGACGGACGCCGCCAGCCGCTTTTCCGGCACGGGTACGCTCTCGGGCGCTTTCGGCACGCTCACACTCGATGTCGACGCAAACGCGACGAACGGCCTCACGTTCGCGGATCTCACGGCCGTGCAAGTGGTCGTCGACTTCGGGCGCACGGCCGCGAGCCCCGTTCCGGCAGGCGGCAGCGCGGTCGTCGCGAAGATCGGGGCAGGCACCTCGTTCACGGGTATGGGCTGGAAGGGTGTGAATCTCGGCTCCGACAGGGTGGCGGAGTTCCGGTGCGATGCGAATGGCGTCGTCACGGCGCATTTCCGCAGCACCGGCCTCGCGATGTATATCCGTTGAGAAAAAGGCGCGTCATGGGCGGCTTGCCCATGCCGGGGGGTTGGTTCTTTCGGGTGAGTGGCAGGGGCGTCTTGCTCATGATGTTCACAGGCGTGGCGCCCGGACATACACAAGACAATAGGCTCTGTGAGCGACGGAGGGTGGATGGGGTTGCCGATCCACCCTCCGTATCTTTCTTCGCCCAACGGGTCCCCTTTTGAGATTTGGAGAGGTGCCCAGGCAAAAAAAGGCCGACCATAAACTATTTTTGGGGTGTTTTTTTCTGATGGCGGTCGGGAAAAATCTATGTAACATCTTGATAAAAGCCAATTTATGATTAATTTTCAGGGTGTGTCAAAACGTGATTTGCTATTGACTTGTGGTGGGGAAAAGTGTTGAATGGTGTCAAAAAGGGTCAAGGTATGTCTTTTGCGGGTGGACAGAGTGTGGCGGCGGCCGCCGGACCGGGATTACTGGTCGGGCGGTTTGACCACGCTTTGGACCCCAAGAAGCGGTTGACCGTGCCCTCGGGCTGGCGCGACCTGATGGGGTCACCGGCCTACGTGTATGTGTTTCCCGACCCGAATGAGCGGTGTCTGAACCTGATCCCTCCGGCAGAGATGGAGGGGCGGCTGGAGAAGTTGCGGCAGCGGTCGCTCTTCGACAAGCGCGCGGGCGAGGCGCTGAGGGTGTTCGGCGAGAATGCCGAGCAGGCGGTGCTGGACGTGCAGGGGCGGATCCGTATCCGGGATCGGCTGCTCGCCTTTGCCGGGCTGAGCAGCAAGGTGGTGATGATCGGCGCGATGAACCGTGTCCAGATCTGGTCGCCTGAATTGCGGCCGGAATCGGAGACGGTGGATCAGGCGGCATTGGCCGCCGCGTGCGAGACCCTGGAGTTCTAGCGGCGTCCGGCGGATGCCGGCGTGTGTTGACAAGTGATTTGGATCGCGGGCATGGCGTACCCGTCCGGAGGACGGACGCGTGTTCCAGGCGGGGCCGTTCTGCCGCGCGATCATTGTTTGGAATGGATTCAGTCTGGAGGGACGATGCACCTGCCGGTGTTGCTGCAGGAGACGATGGACGCCCTGGCGGTGGTTCCCGGCGGCAGCTACATCGACGGAACACTCGGCGGTGCGGGCCACGCGGCGGAGATCCTGAGACGCGCGGGACCGGCCGGACGGTTGCTGGGGATCGACAAGGACGTGTCGGCCCTGGAGCGTTCGGCGGCGCGGCTGTCGGTGTTGTCTGGCGAGAAGGTGTTGGCGCACGGGGCTCATGGCGAGCTGCGGCGCCTGGCCGAGGCGAACGGGTTTGCGGCAGTGGACGGCGTGCTGTTGGACCTGGGCGTGTCATCCGATCAGCTCGACACGCCCGGGCGGGGGTTCAGCTTCCGGTTTGACGGACCCCTGGACATGCGCATGGATACGACTCGGGGGGAGTCGGCGGCCGACCTGCTGGCAAGGCTGGACGTGCAGTCCCTTGCAGACGTTTTTTGGAGGCTCGGCGAGGAGTCGCGCGCGCGGCGCATCGCGCAGGCGATCGTACACGCGCAGCGTCAGTCGCCGATCATGACGACCGGTCGGCTGGCGCAGGTGGTGGCGGATGCCGTGGGCGGACGCAGCGGGCCGCGGCATCCGGCGACGCGCGTGTTTCAGGCGTTGCGCATGGCGGTGAACCGGGAGCTGGAGGATTTGGAACAGGCGCTGGAGGACGGGTTGCAGCTCCTCAAGCCGGGCGGACGCATGGCGGTGATCACGTTTGAGAGCATCACCGACCGCCTGGTCAAGCAGCGGTTTGCGGCGCATGCGGGGCGTTGGGTCTCCCTGCAGCAGGGCGGCGAGCGCTGGGAAGGCGAGGAGCCGGCTGTGACGCGGGTGACGCGACACCCGGTGGAGGCGGGGCCCGAAGAGTTGGCGGCCAATCCCCGGGCGCGCTCGGCGAAATTGAGGGTCGTGCAGCGTTGCGAGACGCCGGTGCGCGGCGGAACGAAAGTGTGACGGACAAACGATTGGATGGAATGAACCACAGCCCACAGGAGGGTGTGCGATGAGAAGGAATCGAAAAAAACAGGTGCATACGAAGGTGGTCCCCCGTTCGGTGGTCGGCATTTTTGTGCTGATGATCGGGCTGGCGCTGCTGTATTGGATGATGGATTCTAAATGCGACATGGACGGTCAGGAGATCCGCAAATACGAGCAGAAGCTGCAGGCGCTGGAAGCCGAATACGTGCGTGAAGAGGCGCGCTGGAACGAAAGAAACACGCCGGAGAAATTGGAAGAGGCGATGTTGCAGCATGGGATTGCCATGTCCTACCCGACTGCGGATCAGATCGTACGGATGGACGCGTCGGGGGTGCCGGTTCCGGGCCAACTCTCGATCGCCCGTTTCAAGCGTAGCCAGAGTGCGACAGAGCGTGTGGTCAAAGCAGTGCCGAAATAGTGCGGCGGAAGGTGACGTCGCGCCATGCATGACCGCGGCATACAGATTCGCATCTGGCTGATTGCCCTGTCGCTGTTTTTGGCGTTTTGTGGTCTCGGGGCCAAGCTCTGTTATTTGCACCTTTCGAACCACTCAAAGGTGACAGGACGCGAATACAAGCGCGTCCTGCTGGGCTTGCGCGGCGGGATTTACGACTGCAACGGCAAGCAGTACCCCATGGCGGTCAGTCTGCCGGCACGCCTCTTCTATCTGGACCCGAAAGCGGTCAAGAAAGAGCACGACGTGAACCACATCGCGCGGACGGTGGCACAGCAACTGGATCTCTCCGAAGAGCATGTGCTGGCCCAGTTCAAACGCACGGATTCGCGGTATATCAAGCTCGGGATCAGCCTGGAAGACAGCGTGTTTGCGGCGCTGTCCGACGAGAAGACGATCAGTGGCGTCGCCTCTGAGGAGATTGTCATCCGCCGTTATCCTCAAGGCAGGCGCATGTCGCATGTGCTGGGCTTCGTGAACAACATGGGTGTGGGCGGTGCCGGCATCGAACAGCAGTTCAACAGCTACCTGACAGGGACGCCCGGTCTGATCGAGGGCGAGAAGGACGCCGGGCGCCGCGAGATTTTCAGCCGCCGCAAAATCTATGTGCCGCCCATTCCTGGCTCGGACATCTTTCTGACGCTCGATCACCGCATCCAGTATGAGGTGGAACGTGCCATCCAGGAGGTGGTCGAGAAGTTTGACGCGCTTTCGGCATGGGCCATCGTGCAGCACGTCAGCACCGGTAAAATTCTGGCGATGGCCTCCTATCCGGATTTCGAACCCGAGAACTACACGGAAACCACGATGGACGTCTGGCGCAACAATGCGCTGGCGATCGTTTATGAGCCGGGCTCGATCATGAAAGCGGTGACGGTGTCGGCTATCCTCAATGAAAGGATTGCCACGCCAGAGTCCGAATATGAAGTCGGCGAGGGGGTGTGGTTCTATGCCGGCAAGCCGCTTCGCGATCATGTTTATGGCCGCGTGACAGTGAGCACGGCGCTCAAGAAATCCAGCAACATCGCCTGCGCGAAGATGGGCCTTCAGCTCGGCCCGCAAAGGCTGGAAAGTTATTTGCGGGCCTTCAACTTCGGCAGCAAGCTGGGCATCGAACTGCCGGGTGAAGAGAGCGGCATTCTGGGAAAGGCCAAGCACTGGGATAAGCTCAAGCCAACGCGTGTGCCGATCGGACAAGGCATCGCGGTGACAGGACTCCAGATGATCAATGCGTACTCCACCCTGGCCAATGACGGTCGCATGATGCGGCCGTACGTGGTGGATCGGATCGTGTCGCCCAGCGGCGAGGTCGTCATGCAGGCCAAGCCAGAGGTCATTGGCCGGCCGATCCGTCCCGAGGTGGCGCGTGCCGTGCGTAAGATGCTGATGGGCGTCACCGAAGAAGGGGGCACAGGCAAACGTGCTGCGGTCAGAGGTTTCTCCATCGGCGGTAAAACCGGCACGGCGCAGAAGGCGGTGCCGGGAGGATATTCGAGCACCGACTATTACGCCTCTTTTGTGGGTTTCGTGCCGGCCAGCAAGCCGGTCTTCAGTGTTCTGGTCTCCGTCGAACGGCCGCGTCCTCAACATACCGGCGGCTTTGTGTCGGCGCCGGTCTTCGCGCGGATCGCCGCCGCCACCGCGCGGTATCTTGGGCTAGAGCCGGATCAGCCGACGGACGAGGATGAGCCCGAATGAATGGGCGCGGCCGTAACTCTGTCTGCAGAAGAAAGGCATTTGATGAACTTAATGGAAATCCGGGAGTTGCTCCCGTTTTTGAAGGGGAAGCCACCCGCGCTGGCCTTCAGCGGTGTGCAGTGCGATTCGCGGCGAATCAGGCCGGGTGACCTTTTTGTCGCGCTGAGCGGAAGCCGCGACGATGGTGCGCGTTATGCCGCCGCCGCGTTGGCCAAGGGTGCCGTCGCGGTGTTGGCGCAGGCACCGCTGCGGGAGGTGCCCTCCAAACAGATGGTTGTGGTCAACGATGCCCGCGGCGCGTTGGCTGGCCTCGCGGCTGCGGTCAATGGCTACCCTTCTCGGGCGCTCCGCGTGTATGGCGTTACCGGCACGAACGGCAAGACCACCACAGTCTGGCTGCTGCGCGAACTGTTGCACGCCGCCGGCCACACGCCCGGCTTGCTCTCCACCGTGCAGGTCGAGTACGGCGGCCGCACGATCCCGGCCACGCGCACTACGCCCGACGCTTGCGAACTGCAAGGTCTGCTGGCCGCAATGCGGAGCACCGGTTGCGACTCGGCGGTGATGGAGGTCTCTTCCCATGCGTTGGATCAGCAGCGCACGGCATGCCTGTGTTTTGAGGCCGCCGCCTTCACCAACCTCTCGCAGGATCACCTCGATTACCACGGCACGATGGAGGCCTATTTCCAGACCAAGCAGCGTCTGTTCGCGCAGCTTGCGCAAGATCATCCCGGCGCGGCCGCGGTCTGTTGCCTCGATGAGGGACCGGGCTACGGCGCGCGCATGGCCGCGTACATCGCGACGTTGCCGCTGCGTTTGGTCACCTGCGGCTTCCCGCCGGGAGCCGATCTGCGCGCCGAGGCGGTGTCGGTGACGCCGGACGGCAGCCGCTTCACGCTGGTCACGCCGGATGGCGCCCGCCGCGAGCTGTGCGTTCATCTGGCCGGCCGCTACAACATCGCCAACATGCTGTGCGCGGCGGGACTCGCGCTCGATGCGGGTGTCCCGCTCGACACGGTGGCCGCGACGCTGGAGCAGGCGCGCCCGCAGTGGGGTCGTCTCGAGCGCGTGCGCACGGATTGGCCCGCCGCTGTGTTCGTGGATTACGCGCACACTGACGACGCGCTGCGCAACGTGCTCACGACGTTGCGCGAAATCACGCGCGGGCGGCTGACCGTCGTCTTCGGGTGCGGCGGAAACCGCGACCGCACGAAACGTCCGTTGATGGGGCGCGTCTGCGCCGAACTCGCCGATCGGCTGGTGGTGACCTCCGACAACCCGCGCGGTGAGGAACCGATGGCGATCATCAACCAGATTCTGGAAGGGGTGCCGGCAGGGACGGCGATGGCTGTCGAGCCCGACCGCCGGGCGGCCATCCGGCTGGTGCTGGCCGAGGCCGGGCCTGACGACGTGGTGCTCGTCGCGGGCAAGGGTCACGAACCGTTTCAGGAACTCGCGGATCGTACCGTGCCGTTCGACGACCGTCAGGTTGTGGCGGAGGAGGCGAGTCAGTTAGCCGCAGCGCATCGTCAGTCCCGGTAGTACCGGCAGTTCCGGATATCCAAAGCGGGTGCAAGCATGTCAAACAGTCAACCACAGGTCTTTGACGCGGCGGCCTTTGCGGCGTGGGCGGGCGGCGAGGCACAGGCGTTGCCGCCAACCTTTTGCGGCGTGACGCAGGACACGCGGCAGGTGACGCCGGGCTGTCTTTATGTCGCGCTGCGCGGTGAGCGTTTCGACGGCCACGATTTTGTCGCGCAGGGCTTTGAGAAGGGGGCGGCGGCGGCGCTGGTGGAGCGGGCCTGGCAGGCCCCGGCGGAGGCCGCCGGATGGCCGTTGATCCGCGTGGCCGACACGCGGCGCGCGCTGGCCGATGCGGCCCGCGCTTGGCGGCTGCGGCAGCAGGCGCGTGTTGTGGGGATCACCGGCAGTTCCGGCAAAACGACCGTCAAAGAGATGACGGCGGCGCTCTGCGGCGGCGGGGGTGCGGTCTGTGCCACACGCGGCAACTTGAACAACGACATTGGGCTGCCGTTGAGCCTGCTGACGTTGGGCGCCGGGACGATGTATGGCATTTTCGAGGCCGGCACCAACCATCCGGGTGAAATCGCGGCGTTGGCCGATGTGATGCGTCCCGACATCGCGCTGATCTCCAGCATCGGCTCCGCGCACATTGAGCATTTCGGCTCACAGGAGGCGATCGCGTTGGAAAAGGGCGAGTTGTTGCGTGCGTTGCCTGCCGACGGTGCGGCGGTGCTCAGTCTTGAGACCGCCTGCGCGGATCGGTTGATCGCCTGTTCGGCGGCGCCGGTCGTGACGACCTCGCTGGTGACGCGCGCGGCGGATTATTTTGGTGAACCGTTGGATCTGTGGACGGGTCGCGTCCGGATCACGGAGCGTGCGACCGGCGAACAGATCGAGCTGTGTTGCGGGTTGCCCGGTGAGCACAACGCCTCGAACCTGTTGCTCGCGTTCGCTGCGGCGCGCACGGCCGGTGTGCCGGCGGCCGCGGCGGCGGCGGGACTCGCCAATCTGGTTCTTCCCGGTATGCGTTGGTCCGTGAGTGAGCGGGGGGGCGTCACGGTGGTGAATGACGCCTACAACGCCAATCCGCAGAGCATGCGCGCCGTGCTGCGCACCTTCATGCAGATGCCGTGCAACGGCCGACGGATCGCGGTGCTGGGCGACATGCTGGAACTGGGTGAACATACCGAGACGCTGCATCGCGAACTGGGGCGTGAGGTTGCGGCGTTGGCACCGGACGAAGTGATCGGCGTCGGCCCTGACACGTCGCGCTATATGGCGGACGAGGCGGTGATGCATGGGTATCCGGCGGCACGGATGACGTGCTGTGCGGACGCTGTGGCGGCGGCGGCGGTCGTGAGGGCGCGGGTGCGCGTCGGGGATAGCGTGTTGCTGAAAGCGTCGCGCGGGATGCGATTGGAGCAGGTGCTGGATGCATGGACCGTATGATCAGGTGAATGCGCTCGTATTGGGCGCCGGGGCCAGCGGCGAGGCGGCGGCGCGGTTGCTGGCCGCGCGCGGCGGACATGTGCAGGTGCTGGATGAGGGCGACGGCGTGGCTTGCGCTGATGCGGCAGGACGGTTACGCGATGCCGGGATCACCGTGCGCTTCGGTGCTGGCGAATTGCCGGACGGACCGTCTGACGTGTGCGTCACAAGTCCGGGATTTGCCATGCGGCACCCTTGGATCGCAGCGTGTCGCGTGCGCGGTATTCCCGTGATCTCAGAGCTTGAACTGGGCGCATGCTATTGGCCGGGACGCATCTTGGCCGTGACCGGCAGTAAGGGCAAAAGCTCTCTGGTCAAGCTTTGCGCGGACACGTTCAACGGTGCGGGCGTGACGGCGTCACCGGCCGGCAACTACGGGATCCCGCTCAGCAGATTGGCGTTGGAGCGGCCAGAGTTGCGCTGGGCGGTGACGGAGGTCAGTTCGTTCCAGATGGAGCACACGCGGACGTTCAGTCCGGATCTTGCGGTTCTGCTGAATCTTCAGGCGGATCACCTCGACCGTCATGCTGACATGGCTGAGTACAAGGCGCTCAAATTGGCGGTGTTTGCGGCGATGCGTCCGGGCGGAGTCGCGTTGCTGCCGGCAGGGCTGTGGCATGAAGGACGCATTCCGGAGGGTGTCAAGCTGTTGCGCTTCGGGACGGACGCGGCCTGTGACTGGACCTACGAAGACCATATTGTGACGGGAACATTTGAGGGTCGGGTCTGCAAGGTCGGGTTGCGTGGGAGCTGGTTTGACAATCCCGTCTTGGGTGTGGCCGCTGCCGCCGGTGTGGCGGCGCTGCTCCACGCGGGATTGGACGGTGAGCAGATTGCGGCCGGCCTGGCCGGGTTCGAACCGCTGGCCCACCGCATGCAGACGGTTGCCGTCAGCAGTCGGGGGGTTCGGTATGTCGATGACTCCAAGGCCACCAGTCTTTCGGCAACCGCTGCTGCGCTGCGGATGGCGCAGGGGCCGGTGCGTCTGATCGCGGGCGGGCTTCTCAAAGAAAAAGAGCTGGGCTGGGTAAAAGAGTTACTGACACAAACAACAAAAAAAGTGTATCTTATTGGGCAAAGCGCTGAGCAGATGTTTCAGGCGTGGTCAACGTCGGTTCCCTGTGAAGTTTGCGGTACACTCGATCAGGCTGTCGATGCCGCCCAGCGGGAAGCGCTACCAGGGGAAATCGTGCTGCTGTCGCCGGGAACAGCCAGCTTTGATCAATTTACCAGCTATCGGGAAAGAGGAGAACGTTTCACAGAACGGGTCCGTGCGGTTGCGGATCTTGATGTGCGTTTCTTTTCTGAGGGCAAGAAGGACAAGGAGACACAATGAATCGTCAAGTCATGCGTGTAGCAGCGGGTGCGAATTTGGTGGCGGGATGCCTCCTGCTGCAGGGGTGCGGTATGTTTGGGAAGCCCAAAGACCATACCGTGAGTGAAGTGCCGGACGGCGATCTGCCTCCGGTCGAGGTGCAGGCTTTAGAGCCGGTCGCGACGGTTGAACCGGCACCCGTGGTGGAAACGGCTCCCGTCGCTCTGCCGACCGTGCCGAGCACGACGCCCTACACGATTCAGAAGGGCGACACGATTTCCGCGGTGGCCTACAAGTACAATCTGCGCTGGCAGGATGTGGTGGCCGTCAACCCCGGAATCTCGCCGAACCGCCTGCGTGTCGGACAAGTCATCCAGCTCCCGGGCCAGGTGGATCTGAGCCAGGTGCGCGCGCTGCCGTCGACGACGCCGAAAGCTCACCGCGTGAGCGCACCCAAGGTGTCCGCGCCGAAGACGGCGAAGAGTGAGGTGTCGGGCCCTGCTATCACCTACGTGGTCAAGCCGGGCGATTCGCTCTCCGTGATCGCCCACCGGCATGGCGTTAAGGTGGCCGACATTCGTGCGGCAAACGGATTGAAGGGGGATAAGATTATTGTTGGTCAGAAACTGAAGATCGTGGGTGCGACCAAGACGCCCGCAGCGGCGCCTGCGACTGCGGCTTCCGCTGCCACCGCGCCGAAGATGGCTGCGCCCAAGGCCGCGACAAAGCCCCGTGCGGCCGTTGCGACGCCGCCGCCTGCTCCTGCTCCCGCGCCTGCGCCGGCCCCGGCTCCGGCTGTCACCGAAGCTGCCGCACCCGCCGCGCCGGTCGAGAGTGCGGCTGTGAAGGTGGAGACCGCAGCTCCCGCGCCGGTGCCTGCTCCGGCCGCCGAGCCGAATGTCCAGACCTACACGGTCAAGGAGGGCGAGGATCTGTATGCGGTCGCGATCCGCTGGGGGGTGAGCCCGAGCGATCTGAAGGCGCTGAATAACCTGACCGGTTCGGAGCTGAAGGCGGGCACCGTCCTGAAGATTCCCGGTGGCGTGAAATAGCGAGAGGTCGAGGACATGCGTAAGACGTTGATGGCGTTGGCACTCATCGTCCTCTCGCTGCTCGGTTTCGGAATTGTTCTGCTGGCGACGGCCAGCGCAGTGCGGGCGCAAGGTCTTTACGGCGACCCGCACTTTTTTGTTAACCGCCAGTTGATGTGGATGGCTTTGGCGCTTGGCGTGGCGTGGCTTGCCGCCCGGTTTGACTACCATTGGTGGAAAGAGACGCCAGCGCTGAGCATCGGCTTCTATCTGCTGGTGGCGTTGGCACTGGTGCTGGTTTTCGCGCCGGTGATCGGCGTCAAAGTCAAGGGCAGTTACCGCTGGATCGGCCTGGGGCCGCTACGCGTGCAGCCGAGTGAGCTCGCCAAGATCATGACGGTGGTGGTGATGAGCGTCTGGATGGACCGGATCGGGCGCTGCGTGCGTCAGTTCTGGAAAGGCGCGGTCTTTCCGGTTCTTGGTCTCGGCGTGATTGCCGCCCTCCTCGTGGCCGAACCGG
>ERZ795047.5000-NODE-5000-length-10942-cov-3.459171_pt1 | contig 10942 bp, 10 predicted proteins | sample MGYA00375131_ERZ795047 | MGnify/ENA primary metagenome ERZ795047 (study PRJEB30176, sample SAMN05720228) | activated sludge metagenome | isolation source: Anaerobic digester | place: Japan | collected 2015-05-20 ... | reverse complement strand
CGGGGGGCAGCCTCAGGAGGGCGCCGCGACACCAGGATCTTGACGGCCGGCGCTTGGGTGCGGCGGCTGGACGCCCGGATTGGACTCGCTCCCTGGGTATTTTCTGGTTTTCGGAGAGGATTGGGAGACCGGCTGGAAACCTGCTCCGGTTCGAGTCCGGCGCCGACCATCGAGGTGAACCGGGGGGTGGAGGAATGGATGAAAACCGGGGAGAGGTTCTTGACATACAGGGGATACTTGACTTTCTGCCTCATCGTTACCCGTTTCTTCTGATCGACCGCATCCTTGAGCTGGAGGAAGGGAAGCGGATCGTGGCGTTAAAGAACGTGACGTTCAACGAGCCGTTCTTCCAGGGACACTTTCCAGGCATCCCCATCATGCCGGGTGTTCTCATCATCGAGGCGATGGCGCAAGCAGGTGGGGTATTGGTCTTCAAGGCGATTCCCAACCGGCATGAGAAGCTCGTTTTCTTCATGGGGATTGAAGGAGCCCGATTCAGGAGGCCGGTACGTCCCGGCGATCAGCTCCGCTTGGAGATGGAAGTGATCCGCATTAAGTCGCGAGTGGGCCGCCTTAAGGGTCGGGCCTTGGTGGACGACAGTGTTGTGGCGGAGGCGGAGGTGATGTTCTCTTTGGTAAATCGCGATGACACGATAGGGATTCGACAGGGATAATGGGCGAGCAGAGTCGTCCCGCAAAGATTCATCCTACCGCTGTCGTGGCGACGACGGCGGAGCTGGGTTCCGGCGTGGTAATCGGTCCCCACTGTGTGATCGGGGAGCGTGTCAGGATAGGAGACGACAACCACGTGGGGCCCGGTACTTGGATTGAAGGTCCCACCGAGATCGGACCCCGCAATCGTTTCTTCGGTCCTGCCGCCGTGGGAACCGATCCCCAAGATCTGAAGTACCGGGGGGAAGAGAGCTTTCTCGTCATCGGAGAGGGTAACCTGATTCGGGAGTTCGTGACGATCCATCGCGGCACGGCGGGAGGAGGCCTGTACACTCGAATCGGAAACCGCAATCTCTTGATGACCGGGGTCCATGTGGCCCACGATTGCGTTGTGGGTGACAACGTAATTCTCGCCAACTCCGCCACTCTTGCCGGGCACGTTTGGGTGGGAGACGGGGCGTCGGTGGGCGCGTTCAGCGGGGTTCACCAGTTTTGTCGAGTTGGGGAGCATGCTTTTATCGGCGGCTACAGTGTGATTACCCGCGACGCTTTACCTTACTTGAAGACGGTTGGAATTCGCGGCGAAGCCAAGACGTACGGCGTGAATGCCGTTGGATTGGAGCGAAAAGGGTATAGTCGGGAGGCGATTGAGGCTTTGCAGCACGCCTATCGGGTGCTCTTGCATCGCGGTTTGTCTTTGCGCGATGCCGTTCAACGGATACGGGACGAGGGACCTCTAACTTCCGAAGTGGAACACCTCCTGCAATTCGTGGAGACGTCGGAGCGGGGATTCATTCGGTGACGCAAGCATGGAGATCAGGCGGCTTGGGGTGATCGCCGGCAACGGTCCGCTTCCCCGGGAGACGGTGCGGGAAGCCTTAAGGCAAGGCTTGCCTGTTACCGTGGCGGCCATCGAAGAAGAGGCGGAGGCCGGCTTGGGGGACCTGGTCGAAGGTGCGTCCCGCCGAGTTGAGGTGATGTGGCTCGGGGTCGGTGAGCTGGGCCGGCTGCTGAAGACATTTCATGAGGCCGGAGTCACGCACGCCTTGATGGTGGGACAAGTGCGCCACGTAAGAGTTTTCGCTCCTCGTTCTCGGGCTCACTGGGTCGATCTTCGCCGGTTGCCCGATCTGCGGGCTCTTCGATTACTAGCCGGACTCGAATCACGCAACACGGAAGCGGTGCTCAAAGCTTTGATCCGCACTCTGGAGAGTGAGGGCTTTAGCGTATTGGACTCCACTGCGTTTCTTAGGCATTGGCTGGCGGACGGAGGGGTGATGACAAAGCGGAGTCCGGACGGCGAGGAGGAGAAGGATATTACCTTCGGATTACCCATCGCCCGGGAGGTGGCCCGGCTGGATATCGGCCAAACCATTGTCATTAGGGATCAAACCGTGGTGGCGGTAGAGGCCATGGAAGGAACCGATGCAGCCGTTCGGCGGGCCGCCGAAATGGCAAGGGGCGCTTCCCTTACCGTCGTCAAGGTGGCACGGCCTGCGCAGGATTTTCGTTTCGATGTGCCGGTGGTGGGACCACGGACGTTGGACTTGTGTGCCGAATGCCGGGTTTCGGCTCTGGCGGTGGAAGAGGGAAGAACACTTATCATCGACAAACCCAGGTTCTTGGAACGCGCCGACGCGATGCGGCTGAGTCTGGTAGGCGTTTAGGCGATTCGGAATGGACAAGAGAATCCCCAGCCGTTGTTGCTAGGAATCGCAAGGAGTGGGGGCATTTCGGAAGGAAGAGAAGAAGGCGATGCATAGGACCGAGGTGGCCGTCATAGGGGTTGGATCCCTGGGCCGGCAACACGCCCGCATCTATTCGCAACTTGACCAAGTGCGTCTCCTGGGAGTGGCAGATACCGTTCCTGAGCGTGCGGATCAAGTCGCCCGCGAGTTCGATACACAAGCGTTTTATGATCCTTTTCAACTGATTGGGCGAGTCGAGGCGGTTAGCCTCGTTGTGCCGACTGCGCTTCATGCGGCTCTCGGAGTCGAGTTTCTGCGTGGTGGGAGCGATGTGCTGGTGGAAAAGCCGTTGGCGGCGGATCTGGCGGGGGCCGACGCCCTCCTGGAAACCGCCGAGAGCTTGGGAAGGATTCTGCAGGTTGGCCACGTAGAGCGCTTTAATCCTGTCCTGAGCGCGGTTCTGCCTGCGATCCGTCGGCCCCGGTTTTTTGAAGGCCACCGCCTTGGTGTGTTTGTGCCCCGAAGCCTCGACATTGATGTGATCCTGGATTTGATGATCCACGACCTGGATCTTGTGCTTTGGATGACGACGGATCGGATTGTCGACATCCGAGCCGTGGGCATTCCCATCTTGACGCCAAGGGTGGATATCGCCAATGCACGACTCGAATTTGAGAACGGTTGCGTAGCCAACCTGACCGCCAGCCGTGTCAGCCGGGATCGGGTTCGTAAACTCCGCCTGTTTCAGTTTCACGACTATATCTCCTTGGATTTCCACGCAAAGACGGTAGAGATGTACAGCCTGGAGACCCAGGGAGGTGAGCGAACGGTGGTGGAAAGAAGCCCTGTCGTAAAGGACGTCGAACCGCTCCGAGAAGAGCTCGAAGCCTTTATCAACACGGTACGGGGCGAGCCCGCACCTCCCCAGGTTTGTAGCGGTGAACAAGGCCGGTCGGCTCTAGAGCTGGCGCTTCGGGTAGTCGACGTCAGCCGGCGCAATTTGCAGCGGATGTGACAGACCCTGCCGCTAAACTACGTTCCGGTGAGTCAGGACGCTCGAAAGTTTTGGACGACATGGTTGGCGGTCTCATTGGCGGCGATTCTTCTCCTTTCGGCTTTGCCGGGATGCCGGAAGAAGGCGGCGATTCAGCAGCCTGCACCAGTGCCTGCGAAGGAGGCTCGGGTAGCGGCAGAGCCACGAATCCGCGTTTTGCTCGACGAACGTTTCGACAGTGGGCGGGTTTTGGGTGCCCGACAAGCGGAGTCTCTCCGGTTCCAAATCGTGGGTAGTCACGTATTTCTTCTGCCGGAGGGATCGGATGACGGGGGAGACGCTCTGGTCGACACAGGCTTCCGATTGATGCCGAAGAAGGATTTGTTGGAGTACCAGGGAAAGCTGTATCGGGGATATCTGGACGTCTTTGTCAATCCTTACGGCGTCGCGGTCCTCGTGAACGATCTTCCGTTGGAGGAGTATCTGCAGGGTGTCCTGCCGTTGGAGCTGCCACCGTCCACCTATGATCGGTTCGAGGCGTTGAAGGCTCAGGCGGTCGCTGCCCGTACGTTCGCGCTCAAAGAGCGGGGACGGTACGCAGATCAAGGGTTTGATCTGTTTGCGGACCAGCGGTCGCAGGTCTATGGAGGCGCCTCCCGCGAACATCCCGTGACGAATCGGGCTGTGGCGGAGACACGGGGGGTGATCGTCGCGTTCGAGGGGAAACCGATTGTGGCCATGTATTGCTCCACATGCGGTGGGCTGACTGAAAGTTTCAGTCAGGTATTCAGAGGGGGCGACTTCAGCTATTTACGGGCGGGAATCCTATGTCCTGACGAGTCGAGTCCCTACCGGGAGTGGACGGCGGAGGTCCGAGCTGAAGAAATTCTTTCGGGACTCCGCTCCCGAGGTCTCGATCCCGGGCCGTTGCAACGATTGACGATCAGCCGGCGAACGACGGCGGGCCGCGTGGCTGAGTTACGCCTGGTGGGGGAGCGGGAAGAAATCCGTTTGGAAGGTAACGACCTGCGCACGGTTCTAGGATTGCGGAGTACGTGGATTCTTTCTGTAGAAGAGGAGCGCAACGAGGCGGGGCGGCTTCGGCGGGTGCGAATTCGGGGCCGAGGTTGGGGACACGGTGTGGGCTTGTGTCAGTTTGGCGCCCTGGAACTGGCTCATCGCGGATATGAGTGGAAAAGGATCCTGGCTCACTACTATCCGGGGACGGAAGACGTGCAGTGGTACTGATGAGCCCTTAACGGAAGCAGCCCAACGATGAGGTTGCAGCCGGCCTTGGTCCGAGCGATGTAGGAGTCGGGCACCGCCAGGATGGACCGCCGTTCTGAAGCCGTTTTGCGCAAGATCACGGTCGATTTGGTACCTTGCCTGACGTGATGAGCCCTGAGACTCTACTGATCGCCGTCGTCGGTCCTACCGCTTCCGGGAAGAGTGAGCTGGGGATCAAGTTGGCTCGACGGCTGAAAGGAGAGATCGTCAATTGTGATTCCATGCAGGTAATCCGGGGGCTGAGTGTGGGCACGGCGAAGCCGAGTCGGGAGGAGATGCAAACTGTGCCGCACCACCTTTACGAAGTCTGCAGCCCCGGAGAGTTCTTCAGTGCGGGAGCTTACATGCAGGCTGCCCGAGCGGTCTGCGCAACCGTCGCCGAGCGCGGAAACGTCCCAATCGTGGTCGGCGGGACTGGGCTCTACCTTAGGGCCTTGTTGGAAGGTCTCTTTGAAGGACCAGGCCGTGACGAGGCGATCCGGAAGCGGTTGCGCAGCCTCGCCGACCGCTACGGAGTTGAACGCCTGTATCGGTTGGCGCGGCACGTCGACCCCAAAGCCGCTGAGAGGATCCAGCCTCGCGATCAAGTACGAATTGTTCGGGCCCTCGAGGTGTATTTCGTTTCGGGGCGACCAATCTCGGCCTGGCAGTCTCAACCATCGCCCTTGAAGGGCTTTATGATCATTAAGATCGGCCTGGGGCCTCCGCGGGCCGCCCTCTATGATAGGATCAACCGGCGTGTGGAAGCGATGTTTTCCGGGGGATTGCTGGATGAGATCAGGTGGCTGCTGGAGCAAGGTCACGATCCGGCGTCGCGTGCTTTTACTCCCTTAGGATACAAGCAGGGATTGGCTTTCTTACGGGCTCAGATGTCGTTTGAGGAAGCAATTTCAGAGACTCAAACGCAGACACGCAGGTATGCCCGGCGTCAGCTGATTTGGTTTCGCAAGGACCCTGAAGTACGGTGGTTGCCCTACTTCGGCCAGGATCCGAGGGCGGAGGAAGAAGCTTTGAATCTCATTCAGGAGAAGGTGGGTGGTGATGCAGTTTGAACCGGTGATCGGCTTGGAGATCCACGCGCAATTGCTAACCCGCAGCAAGATCTTTTGCGGGTGTAGCACCGCTTTCGGATCTCCTCCGAACAGTCAGACCTGTCCCGTTTGCTTGGGGCTTCCCGGCGCACTTCCGGTGCTGAATCGGCAGGCCGTCAACATGGCCGTCCGAGCTGCTCTGGCATTAGGTTGTCGGATCAATCAGACGTCGTTGTTCGCCCGGAAGAACTACTTTTACCCTGATCTCCCAAAGGGTTATCAGATTTCGCAATACGAGCTTCCCTTAGCCGAGCAAGGGGTCGTCGAACTTGGTTTGCAGCCTGGCGATGAGAAGGGACGAAAGGAAATCCGTCGGTTCCGCATTCACCGCATCCATCTGGAGGACGACGCGGGCAAATCGATTCACGCGCCGGGAGGCGTGACGTATGTGGACCTCAATCGTACGGGTGTGCCTTTGATTGAGATCGTGACGGAAGCCGACTTTCGATCCGCTCGCGAGGCTGCGGAGTTCATGGCTTATCTGCGTCAGCTGTTACTCTACCTGCAGGTCTGCGACGGCAATATGGAGGAGGGGAGCCTACGCTGTGACGCCAATGTCTCAGTCCGTCCCGTCGGTGCGACCGAGTTCGGGACCAAGGCGGAGATCAAGAACCTCAATTCGTTCCGCTTTCTGCGCCGGGCGCTGGAGTACGAGATCGACCGGCAGGTTCAGGTTCTCTCGTCGGGAGGTCGGATCGTACAGGAAACGCGGTTGTGGGACGAGACCGGCCAGAAAACGGTTGCCATGCGTAGCAAGGAGGAAGCGCATGACTACCGTTACTTTCCTGAACCTGACCTGCTTCCTTTGGTGGTGGACGACGCCTGGTTGGATGAGCTCAAGGGTACGATCCCGGAACTTCCTGAAGCCCGGCGACAGCGATTCGAGCGGGAGTACGCGCTTGAGCCGTCGGTAGCTGAGCTTCTTACGCAAGATCGTGCGTTTGCGGACTATTTTGAGGCAGCTGTGGGGGCTTACCGAGAACCGATTAAGATCGCCAATTGGATGATCGGTGACCTTACCAGGGAGCTGAAGCGCGAGGGACGCCACATCGGAGACGGTCGTATCAGGCCCGAGCACTTGGCTGAGTTAGTTCGATTGGTGGAGGAGGGTGCCATCAGTGGTAAGATCGCGAAAGACATTTTCGTAAAGATGTACGAGTCCGGAGAATCCGCCGGTCGGATTGTCGAAGCCGAGGGTCTGCGGCAGATCAGCTCGGAGGCGGATCTGGTCGAAGTGGTGGAGCGTGTTCTTCGGAGCAACCCTGACAAAGTCGTCGGTTACCGGTCGGGGAAGAAGGGACTTCTGGGGTTTTTCGTAGGGCAAGTGATGCGGGAGACCAAAGGTCAGGCGAACCCGCAGCTAGTCAATCAATTGCTGCTGGAACGTCTGGAGAACGGTTTCGTTTGTTGAGAAGATACTCCGGCCGCCGCAACGGCGGGTACAGCGTATGGCAAAACGCAAGAAAGCAGCCGTCCCCAAAGCCAGAGTGGCGGTAGTGGAAGACAGCTCCGAGGTCCTATACTCGCTCTCCTTCATCCTTCAAAGTTTAGGTCTGGCGACCACGGTACTCGACCCGGCAACGGAAATCGCCCGACCTCTTCAGGAACTGCAGCCGGACATCGTCGTGGTGGACATGATGGTCTCTTTGCAGCGCGGTTTAGCATCGGTTCGGCAGGCTCGCCGCATTCTCGGACCGCAGACTCGCATAGTAGCGATCTCGGCCGACGCGGTGCCCTATGTACCCGAAGAGATCCGGCAGGCCGGAGCGGACGCCGTCTTGATGAAGCCGTATACGGTGCCGGAACTTCAAGCGGCTCTGGGGATTGCCGGGGAAGCCTTCTCCGGGCACGACACTCAAGACCGAGCTGCTCACTCGTAGCGCAAGGCTTCGATGGGGTCGAGTCGGGCGGCCTTTACCGCCGGCCAGACTCCGAAGATCAACCCAACCGACACCGAGACGACAATTCCCGTCACCACCGCCCAGAGTGGAATGTCTGCGGGCAACGTCGGGATCAGCCAGACCAGCAAGTAGCTGGTGGCTACGGCCGAAATTACGCCCACGATTCCTCCCGAGGTAGTCAAGGTCATGGCTTCGAAGAGGAACTGTAGGGTGATGTCGCGTCGCCGCGCTCCGATGGCTTTGCGCAGGCCGATTTCCCGGGTACGCTCGGTGACCGAGACGAGCATGACGTTCATTATGCCGATGCCGCCCACGAGCAGACCTACGGCCGAAACGGCTATGGCGATCAAACCGATAGTGGAGGTGATGGAATCAAACTCCTTAACGATCCGGTCCGACGTGGTAAGGTCGAAGTTATTGTTTTCGTTGTAGCGCAGACCCCGCTGGCGTCGCAGAACGGCTTCGATCTGGCCCATCGCTTCAGCCAGGCGTCCTTCCCGTGCCCGAGCGGTGATTATAAGAAAATCAGCCCGAGGGGCCAACTTGCGAAATGTCCGGTAAGGGATGTAGATCTGCTGGTCCTCGTCCGTCGAACCGAAAAACATCGGCGGACGCTTCTCCAAGGTCCCTATCACCGTAAAGGGTTTGCCATTAATCTCTATGACCCGCCCTACGACACTCGTGTAGTTTGGGAACAGAGCCTCCACTACGTTGGCGCCCAAGACCACGCAGTTGTTTCGGCGCCGGTCGTCCGTGGCACCAAAGAACCGACCTTCGGCGATGGCTAGGTTGATCACCCGGGTGAAGTTCGGTGCAACGCCGTTGAGTCGGGCTTGGCGGTATACGCGGTCCCGGTACTTTAGTGCCGGTCGGTCAAAGAAAAGCCCTTGATAGGTTACCGCCTCTACGTCAGGAGCTCCTTCGGCAATGGCCTCGGCGTCTTCGACAGTCAGGGGCTTTCGCTGCCACTCTTCGCGGTCCCTTCGGCTGAACTGGGGACCGGTGGAAAGATGGAACGCATAAATGTTATGGGTTCCATACTGCTGTATGAGGCCCACGATGGTGCCTCGCATTCCCGTCAAGATCGAAGCGATGACGATGACCGTCAAGACTCCGATGACGACTCCCAGCACGGTAAGGATGCTGCGCATCTTGTGATGGGTGAGGGTGTCCCAACCCATACGCAAGTTCTCTAGGATCTGGGTTACGTTCATCGGTCTGACCTCAGGGCCTCGATCGGATCAAGACGGGCGGCGGAATAGGCGGGATAAATCCCGGAAATGACCCCAATTCACCCCGAAACGGTTACGGAGAGGACAATATATCCCCAGCTGATCGTCATAGTCACGCCGGTAACGACTTCGACGATTTGGGCGGCGATCACCGCCAGCAACAGGCCGAATACTCCTCCCGCCACCGCCAACACGAAGGACTCGATAAGAAACTGGTTCAAAATGTCGCGCCGTCGAGCGCCAAGAGCCTTGCGAAGGCCGATCTCGAAGGTTCGTTCCGTCACCGAGACGAGCATGATGTTCATCACCACGATGCCTCCCACGACCAAGGCAATGGCGGTGATAGGGACGACGACAACCGCTATCGCCTGTACGAAGTCGCCGACGAAGGAATTGATCTCTTCCGTCGAGATCAAACCGAACGTATCTTTCTCACTCGGCCGAAGCCCGTGCCGGATGCGCATTGCGACTCTGACCTGATCCAGAGCCGCCTCGAATCGGTCTTTCGACACTGCGGTTCCCCGAATCACAATGCTGGAGCGGCTGCCGTACATTTTTTGGTACTTGGTAATAGGCAGATACAAGGTGTTGTCCAGGCTCTGGCCGAACGCAGAGCCGAGCTTCTCGAGAACGCCGACTACTTCCAAAGGAGTGTTGCCGACCTTGATGACTTTGCCGATCGGATCCAGTCCGGGGAAAAACTTTTCATAGAGATCCCAGCCGATAACACATAATGGTCGTGAGCGTCGGACTTCTTCGGAGGTAAAAAATCTGCCTTCCTCCAAGTTCTGGGTTCCCAGGAAAATGTAGTTTGCTGTGACCCCGTGGATCTCGGTGTCGTACATTTCCAAACCCCGGAAGGTGACGTCCGATCGGGTGTCCAGTTCACCGGCTACTTCCCGACAGTCCGGACAATGCTCTCGAAGGAAGTCGACGTCTTGGAGATAGATATCTTTGTTCCGGCGGACCATCTCCTCCCATTCTTCCTCGCTTACTTCTCCGAGCACGGCAAACTTGGCCAGCAGGAACGAGTCGCTCCCCAGCGTCCTGGAAACGGTGTCCTCTACGTAGGTTTGGAGTCCTGTGATGCTGGCGCCCACCAGCATCACGGCGGCTACCCCGATAATGATTCCGAGCAGGGTTAGAAAGGTCCGCATTTTGTGGGCATAGATGGACAGCAAGGCGAGACGGGCCGCTTCGCCGAATAGCCCCAGACGCGTCTTCATCAAGTTGTTTCCCTCACCCTGCCGGCTGGACCGGGGAAAAGTTGCAGACCTGGATCCTTTACCTCAATCATCCAACCATGTTACGAAATCGAGGGTAACTTTGTTCAGGACTGCTTGGGCGCAATGTCCTGTAACTCAACCTTTCCCACTTTGGAGCGGGTTCCCTGACTGTTGTCCAGGTCAGCGCACGTGTTGGAATTCTCATCGGGTAGGGCCGGCTTGTGGCCCTGCCGCCCTGTCTTGCATGTCCTCGTAGAGCCGGACCATGCGATCCACAAACCATAACTTGGCCAAGTACGTTATGGAGACCCCCATCAGTGTAGGCCAAATCGCCAGGTTTATGACGCCCCAAATCACGAAGATCAGTCCTGCTGCAGAGACCAGACCGAGGATTGTCGGCAGTCTTCGATGCTGTTCCGGAATTGCCACTCTATCCCGATTCAGCCAGATCTGTTCGCCTAAGACTCCCTTCGACGCCCAATTGTTCGTCGACTTCGGGATTGGAAAAACGCGGGGGTTAATCCAAGTCCAAGTAAGGGCCAGAACAACAGCGATTAAGGACCACCACTCGATCCAGGCACGGCTCCAAACAGCTAGGATGATGAGAGGCAAGACGGTCAGGCGGGTCCAGACGCTCCACGGGTTTGCGTGGCGCAGCCAGGCTTCTTCGTTGAGACGAAAAGTCTGTGCAACCCGCCGCTCGAAAGTCATGGATTCCTAGTTAGGAGAATACGAGGGCACTGACGTTTTGACAATGATGACGACCGGAGCTCGACCACCGGAAGCACCCGAGATCTATGCCGTGAGGAGAGGACGGCGTAGCCGGCTTTCCCAGGTGGTGTCCGACCGGC
>ERZ795047.4996-NODE-4996-length-10946-cov-29.829125_pt1 | contig 10946 bp, 9 predicted proteins | sample MGYA00375131_ERZ795047 | MGnify/ENA primary metagenome ERZ795047 (study PRJEB30176, sample SAMN05720228) | activated sludge metagenome | isolation source: Anaerobic digester | place: Japan | collected 2015-05-20 ... | reverse complement strand
CTCATAACCCGAAGGTCACTGGTTCAAATCCAGTCCCCGCAACCAAAAATAGACTATAGATTAAAGACATCTCTACTGCAAAAATCCAGCAATTTTAAAACATTTTTCAAAGGTCTCCATGTTGACAACCAACAGGGTGGGCATTATATTTAGGTAAACCCAATTATTAGGAGGATGATGATATGGCAAAGAAAGTTATAGGTATAGACCTTGGGACAACCAACTCTGTTGTTGCCATCATGGAGGGTGGTGAACCAAAGGTTATAATAAACGAGGAAGGAAGCAGGCTTACACCCAGTGTTGTGGCTTTTACAAAGGATGGCGAGATACTTGTAGGACAGACAGCCAAGAGGCAGGCTATAACAAACCCTGAAAACACCATCTTCTCCATCAAGAGATTCATGGGGAGGCGATTCAGCGAGGTCCAGGAGGAGATAAAGACTGTCCCCTATAAGGTCGTAAGTGACCAGGAGGGCAATGTCCGTGTAGAGGTAAGGGGTAAACAGTATACACCCCAGGAGATATCTGCATTTGTCCTCCAGAAGCTCAAGAAATCTGCAGAGGCATATCTCGGACAGACCATAGAGGATGCTGTAATAACTGTCCCTGCATATTTCAATGACTCCCAGAGGCAGGCAACCAAGGATGCAGGGAGGATTGCAGGCCTCAATGTCCTCAGGATAATAAACGAGCCTACTGCATCTGCCCTTGCATACGGTCTGGACAAGAAAAAGGACGAGACAATTGCTGTATATGACTTTGGCGGCGGCACATTCGATATATCCATCCTCGAGGTAGGAGACAATGTGGTAGAGGTAAAGTCCACAAACGGCGATACCCACCTGGGCGGTGATGACATAGACCAGAGGATAATAGAGTGGATAGTCTCTGAATTCAAAAAAGACCAGGGTATTGACCTATCTAAGGACAGGATGGCACTCCAGAGGCTTAAAGAGGCAGCAGAGAGGGCAAAGATAGAGCTCTCCACAACCGTGGAGACAGAGATAAACCTGCCCTTTATTACCGCAGATAGCTCAGGCCCAAAACACCTAAACATGAAACTCAGGCGCTCAGAGCTTGAGAGGCTTGCCGATGATATAATCCAGAGGACCATCGAGCCCTGCAGGAGGGCCATGGAGGATGCAAAGCTAACCACATCCAAGATAGATGAGGTCGTCCTTGTAGGTGGCTCAACAAGGATACCAAAGGTCCAGGAGGTTGTGAAAAACTTCTTTGGCAAGGAGCCCCACAGGGGTGTAAACCCTGATGAGGTGGTTGCCCTCGGTGCTGCAGTCCAGGGCGGTGTCCTTGCAGGGGAGGTAAAGGATGTCCTGCTCCTCGATGTGACACCCCTTTCCCTTGGCATAGAGACATTAGGCGGTGTCATGACAAGGATAATAGAGAGGAACACAACCATCCCCACAAAAAAGAGCCAGATATTCACCACTGCAGAGGATAATCAGACAAGTGTTGAGATACATGTGCTCCAGGGTGAAAGGGAGCTTGCCCGAGACAACAGGACCCTTGGCAGATTCCATCTCATGGGTATACCGGCGGCACCAAGGGGCATACCCCAGATAGAGGTAACCTTTGACATAGATGCCAACGGCATACTCCATGTTACTGCAAAAGACATGGCAACCGGCAAGGAACAGAATATAAGGATTACTGCATCTACAGGGTTGAGCGAGGATGAGATAAAGAGGATGGTAAGGGACGCTGAGATGCACGCAGACGAAGATAGAAAGCGCAAACAGGAAATCGACATGAAAAACCAGCTCGACAACCTGGTATACAACTCGGAGAAGACCCTCCGTGACAACAGGGATAAGCTCACCAGCGATGAGACAAGGCCCCTTGAGGATGCCATAGCCACGGCAAAAGATGCACTCAAGAGCGGGGATATGGACAGGATAAAGAGGTCTATTGACGAGGTTACACAGGCATCCCACAAGGTTGCTGAGGCCCTCTATAAAAAGACAGCAGGCCAGACAGCAGGCGGCCCTGGTGGTCAGGAGCAGTATCAACAGCAGTATCAGGGAGGGGGTCGCAAGGGCGACGATGATGTAGTGGATGCAGAGTTCGAGGACGTGAAAAAATAGGAGGCCTGATGGTTATTGGTTTCAAAAATGATAAAGGCATAAAGGACAGGCTGTTTATACCGGCAGAACTGCCCATACTCCCCTTGAGGGGGACGGTTGCCTATCCTGACCTTGTCATGCCCCTTATTGTGGGCAGGGAGAAGTCCATAAGGCTCATAGATGATGCCATGGCAAAAGACAAGATGATAGGCATAATAACCCAGAAAAACCCGGATATAGAGGACCCGGATATAGAAGACCTCTATACCATTGGCACAGTGGCCACCATCATGAAGATGGTAAAGATGGTGGACGGAAGCCAGAGGATTGTTGTGCAGGGTATATGCAGGTTCAAGCTTGTAGAATTTACAGAGAGGGAGTATACGCTCAAGGCAAAGATACTCCCCATCTTTGAGGAATATCAGAGGGATATAGAGATCGATGCCATGTATCTGAATCTCAAAAACCTCTACAAAAAGGCAGTGGAGATGGCACCGTATCTGTCCTCTGAACTTGCCCAGATTGCATCAAAGGTGGAAAACCCCGGGAATCTCTCAGATTTGATTGCGTCTACGATAAATATAAGCGTCTCTGAGAAACAGGAGATACTGGAGACCATAGACTTAAAAGAGAGGCTCAAAAAGGTGACCATACTCTTGAACAGGGAGGTGGAGACCCTTGAGCTCAGTAGCCGCATCCAGACCCATGTAAAAGAGGGTATAGACAAAACACAGCGTGAATACTACTTGAGGGAGCAGCTAAAGGCAATACAGAAGGAGCTCGGGGAGTCAGAGGATAAATTCACCGAGATAGAGGAGATAAGGAAGAAGATAGTCGAGGCAAAGATGCCCCCTGATGTCCAGAAGGTAGCAGAAAAGGAGCTGGACAGGCTCTCCAAGATGAGCACCATGTCTGCAGAATACACCGTATCAAGGACATATCTGGACTGGCTTATAGAACTCCCGTGGTCAAAAAAGACAGAGGATAACCTCAATATAGAAGAGGCAAATACCATCTTGAACGAGGACCACTATGACCTGGAGAAGGTGAAAAAGAGGATACTGGAATACCTTGCCGTAAGAAAGCTCAAGCCGGACATGAAGGGCCCCATACTCTGCTTTGTTGGACCCCCTGGCGTTGGAAAGACATCCCTTGGCAAATCCATTGCAAGGGCACTGGGTAGAAAATTCATGAGGATATCCCTGGGTGGCATAAGAGACGAGGCAGAGATAAGGGGACACAGGAGGACATATGTAGGTGCACTCCCGGGCAGGATAATACAGGGCATAAAAAAGGCAGGTTCTAATAACCCTGTTTTTATGCTCGATGAGGTTGATAAGATAGGCATGGACTTCAGGGGTGACCCATCCAGTGCACTCCTTGAGGTCTTAGACCCGGAACAGAACTACTCGTTCAGCGACCACTACCTTGAGGTGCCCTTTGACCTCTCCAAGGTCATGTTTATAGCCACTGCCAATATGCTTGACCCCATCCCACCGGCACTAAAAGACAGGATGGAGGTCCTTGAGTTACCGGGATACACAGAGGAAGAAAAACTCATGATAGCAAGGCAGTTTCTCATCCCCAAGGAGCGGTTCGAACATGGATTGAACGAAGACCTCATCGAGTTTGAGGATGAGGCCATAAAGGTCATCATACGCTCATACACAAGGGAATCAGGGGTAAGAAACCTGGAGAGGGAGATAGCAACAATATGCAGGGCTGTTGCAAAGGATGTGGCAGAGGGCAAGAACGAGAAGAAGATAATCACTGCCGACAGTATCCACAGCTATCTCGGTCCTATAAAACACTTCTCAGAGGTGGCAGAGAGGACAAAATATGCCGGGGTGGCAACAGGACTTGCATGGACCCCCACAGGCGGTGACATACTATTTATAGAATCCACCAAGATGAGGGGTAAGGGAAATCTCTCCCTGACCGGGCAACTGGGTGATGTGATGAAGGAGTCTGCCCAGGCAGCATTAAGCTATATCAGGAGTAAGGCATCAGAGTATAATATCCCAGAGGATTTCTTTGAAAAGAATGACATCCACATCCATGTGCCCCAGGGTGCCATACCAAAGGACGGTCCGTCTGCAGGGATAACAATGCTTGTATCCCTTGTATCCCTTCTCACCGACAGGCTTGTCCGAAACGATGTGGCCATGACAGGTGAGATTACCTTAAGGGGCCTTGTGCTCCCGGTGGGTGGCATTAAACAGAAGGTCCTTGCTGCAAAGAGGGCAGGTATTAAGAGCGTCATACTGCCTAAACTCAATGAAAAGGACCTTGAAGAGGTCCCGGAGAGCATAAAGGAGAATATGGACTTTAAGTTCATCGAAAGGATGGATGAGGCAATTGACATATGCCTGACCTGATTTAGGTCAGGCATTTTTTTGTGACCTTAATACCCTCTTATCCCCTACCCTTATGGTGAGTTTTATATCATCGAGGTATTCAAGGATGGGTATTGTGTATTTTCTCGATATGTTAAAAAGGGCCCTAAAGTCCCCTGGTGCCATCTCGCCCTTTTCCTTCATGTAGTCTACAACAGTATCCTTTAATCTACTTACGACCTCACCTTCGAGATATATATCCCCCTTTACCTTTACAACCTTTTTCTTGTGGACGAGTCTCTCCAGTATATCCCTTGTCTGTTTCTCTGTTTTTCCCAGTTCCTGGGCAAATTCTTTGAGGTTAGGGGGTGTAAGGCCGTATCTCTTAAGGGACATAAGTATCTCCTCCTCCATAGAATCCAATGCCTGGACAGATTCTGTTTTAGTAGCCCCTATGACCTTATCCTGCTCCACCCTTATCCAACCCCCTTCTATGGACTCTTCCAGGGCTGTCTGGAATATAACCGGCTCTACCCTGGGCAGCCTCGTCCTCAACTCCTCCCTGGAGATGCCAATCTTTAAGGGATTTTTCTCGTGGAAATCAATGACATATCCCTTTAGAAGGCCTTTATATCCTTCAAACCTCTCCATGTCCACGATAAACCTGCCTATCTCCTTTATCTTCAAGGCCTTTTTAAGCTCTTCCATGGTATCTGTAAGTGTTCGTTGGTCTACGCCCAGTAGCACTGAGAGCATCACCTTATCCATACCCCCATGGCCGCCTTTTCTTATGTGGTATAGGGCCTTATCGAGGATGGAACCGCGGTTTAGGACCCTGTAGCTATCTGACAGGTTAGAGGACATCCTCTTATGTCTTGTGGGTGCTATATCCAGGATAGTCCCGCCCCCTATAGTCTGGACCTGATACGAACCCCTTAAGATGAACCTGTCACCGGGGAGGGCAACCACAGGTTTACGAAACACAAACTGGGTATAGGCCTCATCACCCGGCTCTATTATATCCCTGTCCAGAAGCACTATCCTTGCCTCCTCAAGCATGGTGGCCACATGGAACCTCAATATGGTGTCGCTCTTTATGCCCTTGAAAGGCAGCTTGAGGTACCTGAAAGACGCATCAATCCTGGCCGTAGGTAAAAGAGTCCCGGGTCTACCTATTATCGCCCCCCTCTCTATCTCCTGTCTGTCTACACCCTGGAGGTTCAAAGCAACCCTCTGGCCTGCTGCAGCCTCTTTTGTATCCTCATGGTATGCCTGGATATTCCTTATCCTCGCCCTTCTATTGAAAGGATATATCTCTATCTCTTCACCCACCTCTACATATCCTGATATACATGTCCCTGTTATGATTGTGCCGAGACCCTTTATGGTAAAGACCCTGTCCACAGGGAGCCTGAATATCCCTGACCGTGACCTCTCCTGTGTGGACATGGCCACATCCCTTATAGCTGTCTTTAAAGCCTCAATATTTTCACCTGTTACAGACGATACAGGTATATGCGGTGAATCTGCAAATACAGTCCCTTTCAGAAAATCACCGATATCCTCCTTCACAAGCTCGAGCATCTCATCATCTACCAGGTCTTTCTTGGTAATGGCCACTATGGCCTTTTTTAAACCCAGCATGGTACATATATCTATGTGCTCCCTTGTCTGGGGCATCACACCCTCATCTGCTGCCACCACAAGGAGCACTATATCTATACCCCACGAGCCTGCAACCATGTGCCTCACAAATTTTTCATGGCCCGGGACATCAACTATACCTACAAGGAGGTCGTCGCTGAACCTGTAATGGGCAAAACCGAGCTCTGTTGTTATACCCCTTTCCTTCTCCTCCTTTAACCTGTCGCAGTCTATGCCTGTAAGGGCCTTGATGAGGGATGTCTTTCCGTGGTCTATGTGGCCTGCTGTGCCTATGACTATCCTTTTCATAACAATAACCAACTATACAATATTTTTGAATCCTCCTCAACCCTATCTGTTGACCATTTGCCCGAGTCGTGTTAAAAACTTGAAAAAACAACAGGAGGCAGAGATTATGGACAGTGATGCAATAAAAAAGAGGACACAGGAGACAGCAAAAAAACTATTCGGGAAGGGTATAAAAATGGATCCACCATATCTCACATGGAAGGAGTTTGACAGGGACCTTGCCAATGACCTCTCCATGTTCATAACAGGGAATCTATACTCAAGGACTGTTCTTACGCTACCGGAGAGGCAGATGGTTGCATGCGCCATGCTCGCTGCCCTTGGTGCCCAAGAAGAACTGAGGCTCCATGTAAACGCTGCCCTTAACGTGGGGTGCGACCCAAGAAAGCTTGCCGAGGTATTTTTTCAGCTTGCCCCTTACGGTGGTATGCCCCTTGTAAACAAGGCCCTTGAGGTATACAGGGATGTGCTTAAAGAGAGGGGAGAGTGGGAGGCATTTAAAGGCACCCCATAGGTAAAAAGGTATTGTAGTGATTGAAGACCTTTGCATGGTTTTGCAAAGGTCTTAAGCTATATTGAATTTTGCTCTGTTTTATATAAAAACCTGAAGACAGATGGTATGGCCTTATTTGTATTCCTTGATTTTATGGGAGACCAATCACCTTTTATGCCTTTTATAAAGGATTTACCTTCTTCTGTTATAATCCTGGATACGCCCAATTCCCTTCCTTTATCATCATAATCCAGGGCAGGGATAATCCTGTATAAACCTTTTTCTGCATCTAATTCTATGAGACACAGGCTATTGTTGTAACCTTTATATGCCTTTAAAGAAACCCCTTTTTCCTTTAGGTAATCTTTGTATCTCTGGACAGTCTCTTTATTCTTTATGAAAAACATAAGCCATGCTGCAACCCTCTCTGATAATGAACGGTAGCAGTCAACAGAGCTGTAAAATCCATCCTCATCTGCCTGAGAGTCTGCTATATTCTCTATATCCAGATAGCAGACAATGTCATCGTCCTCATAGATTATCTTCCAGTTCCACATATTCAGTTCACCACCTTTTTAATGCCTTTATAGCCCCTCTATCTTTTCTATATAGGATTTAATATCAAACTTTCTCTTACAGCCATTATAACTCATATAGCGGATTTTTCCAAATATCTCCCTTTCCCTCCAGGGTCTGTCGTGAACACCACCTATGCACCATGCTATACCTGTATAGCCGTTTGGGTCTCTGCCGTCGAGTTCGTATCTGTTATTGAGATATATGGCCTTTTCCATGGCATCTTCAGGGGATTCAGACCACTCGAGTATTTTTTTTGCCCAGTACATCCTCATATAGCCATGCATCTTTCCTGTCTTTACCATCTCCTTCTGGCAGGCATTCCACAGGGCATCGTGGGTTTCTGCATTTTCAAGGATATCTATATCGTAAATGTATGCCCTTAAGTCTTTTCTGTGTATATCAAGGGTCTTTTTGGCCCACTCGGGAAAACCCTGAAAATTATCGTAATCTTCGTTGTAAAAACAGAAATTATCTGAAAGCTCTCTTCGGACAATAAGTTCCTCAAAAAAGACCTTTTTCTTTTCCCTATCTTCTACCTTGCTATTTATCTCTTCCATGACCCTCTGGGCAGATATATGACCAAAATGAAGATAAGGCGAGAGATTTGACTGACCATCCATATTGGGGTCATTTCTGTCTATATGGTAACGATGGATTTTTTCACTGATAAAGCCATGGAGGACAGATAAGCCTGCCTTCTGTCCTGGTATAAACCTTTGATTTTCTTTTATCTCCGCCTCCAGGCCAAGTCTTTTTATTATACTATCCCAGTTAACCCTGTGTGGCTTTTTATCCCATGGTATGGGGTGCTTATTTAATTCAGGAGATGCCTCATTGAATTCCTCTAAAAGCCTGTATATCTTTGGTCTTATGGTGTATGCCCCATATTCCTGTTTCTGGGATGCCACCCAGCATGGCACAATGTTGTGGGCATCCACCTCAAAAAAGGGTATATTTATCCCCTCTGATACAGCACCCTTCCATTGTCTTTTTATCTTTAACGGGTCGAAATCAGTAAAAAGCATGGAGATATTGAATGTCTCAACAAATCTTGACATCTCTATCTCAGGCAGTCCAAATAACACAAAAAATGGGATATGCATTTGAGATAATGAGTCTTCCACCTCCATGAGTCCTTTAATCATAAAGGCATATTGTTTTTTTGTTGCATGGAGGAAATTATCCAGGAGACAGAAGACAACGACAAGGGGTTTTTGCATCATAATAGCCTGTCTCTGGGCATAGACAAGGGCCCAGTTGTCACTTACACGCTGGTCCCTGCTCATCCAGTATGCCACAGGTCCCCCTGTTAGACTACCTTCTTTTAATATTCTTATCCTTTTTGGGTTCACCATTCTCCCATAGTCCAGAATATATTATCCTCCCTGCAGGGTCATATATCGTGCCTTTTCCGTTTGGCTTGCCTTCCCTCCACTCTCCTATGTATCGGTTTCCGTAAGAGAATATCATTGTCCCTTTTCCGTTATAAGAGCCATTTTTCCAATTACCTCTGTATGTATCACCGTTGGCATAGACCATTGTGCCCTGACCATTAAATGACCCATCCTGCCAGTCGCCTGTATATCTATCGCCATTGGCAAAGATCATGGTACCCTTACCATCGGGCTTGCCATCCCTCCAGCCTCCATTGTATCTATCCCCGTTGCCAAAGCAGAACTCACCCCTGCCGTGCTTTTTCCCCTCTCTCCATGTACCTTTGTATCTGTCTCCATTGTGATATATCATAAACCCTTCCCCGTGGAAAGCCCCATTCTTCCACTGCCCCACATAATAATCGCCGTTTTCAAAAAGCATGGAGCCCCTTCCATTTATACAGTCACCATTTACACACTCACCGTATAAAAAAGTGGCAGAAATAAACATGATATATAAAATCAATAGAGGTAGCCTTAACAAGATAACACCCTTTTCATATTTCCAGATTGCCTATTCCATTATTTTAATATATAATTCGCACAAGAAAAATATAAACAAGGAAGTTTCATGAAAAAAATACTTATAATAGGTGTCATGGGTCTTCTGGGGCCTGAACTGAATAGAATATTCAGCTCTGATAGTAGCTATGCAGTTACAGGATGGGACATGCCTGATATAGATATAGGTGATGAGGCATCGGTCATGGAAAAGGTCTTACCCTTGAAGCCCGATATAATCATAAATGCAGCGGCCTATAATGCCGTTGACAAGGCAGAGGAGCCAGAGGGATTCGAGCTGGCAAAGAGAATTAACGGCTACGGCCCAGGCTATATAGCAAAGGCAGCAAATAAACTGGGTGCCCTTCTTGTCCAGTACAGCACTGATTATGTCTTTGATGGTGAAAAAAGGGAAGGCTATGATGAGACAAGCACCCCTTCTCCTATCTCAAGATACGGTGAGTCCAAATATCTTGGGGAGATTGAGGTGATGAAAAATACGGATAGATACTATCTTATCCGCCTTCAAAAGCTGTTCGGTATGCCCTCCCATAACCCCAATGCAAAAAAGAGCTTCTTTGAGACCATGCTGGCCTTGGCAAAAACACAGGATGTCATAAAGGCTGTGGATGATGAGCTCTCCAACTTTACATATGCACCGGATCTGGCAAAGAGGACAAAATACCTCATAGAGGAAGGTATGCCCTTTGGCATATATCATATAACCAATGAGGGTGCACCTGTAACATGGTATGGTGCAGCCAAGATTTTATTCGAACTTGCAGGCATAAAGGGTATAAAGATAGTCCCTGTAGCGCAGGAGGAGTTTCCAAGGCCTGCCAGGAGGCCAAAATACAGCATTCTGATAAATACCAAGCTTGAGCCTCTAAGGAGATGGCCGGAGGCACTGAAGGAATTCCTCGAGGACTATGGGGTCAAAACAGCCTCGGGTTAAGAACGCTTACCAAAAATTTAAATTTTTTGTGGAAATAATAAGGAAAATAGGTATAAAATCAGTAAATTTTTTAGATTTATCCCAAACTACTGACTCTAATCATTAAAAAAGGTGATAAAATGGGTATATTTTTGCCTTTTTTTAAAAACCATATATCATGGCCCAAGGACACAAAAGATATAACCCAGATACTGGCAAATATGGCCCAGGTTGTGGCTATTATAATGGCACTTTATTTAATCTGTTATGAAAAATCCTTCTGAAGCGATAGGGTATAGTGCAAAAAAATCTTACTAAATATAAACCGAATAAACCCTTATTCTTTTTATTCCTTGTCCTATGCATGATAGCACAGTTTTATTTACCCTGTTGTCAATATCTCCTGCCAGTGAACATCATCTCTATGGCCTATGGGGCAGATGAACCCTTTGTCAACCCTGCTAACTGGGGCGGCACAGGCCTTCTGGAGATACCAACAGCAAGGGTTATGAAGGAAAATACCTTCAGGGCCGGGGTTGGCATGGCACACCCCTATATATGGTACTATATGGCTATAAGCCCCTTGAAGGGACTTGAGATAGAGGGCAGATTCACCCAGATAAGGGGTGTCCGTGC
>ERZ795047.4989-NODE-4989-length-10955-cov-4.644587_pt1 | contig 10955 bp, 10 predicted proteins | sample MGYA00375131_ERZ795047 | MGnify/ENA primary metagenome ERZ795047 (study PRJEB30176, sample SAMN05720228) | activated sludge metagenome | isolation source: Anaerobic digester | place: Japan | collected 2015-05-20 ... | reverse complement strand
TGGCGCAGAAGTTCAGCGCGGGACCAGCCGTCGTGGTGATGTGCGCAGACTGGGGGCTGGTCAGCTCACGTTCGCGTTTGGTCAGACCGGCCGCCTCGATCTCGCGCAGGGTCTGGGAGAGCTCGGCCCGCACCGCGGTACCAGCCCCGTCGACAGTGCTCATCGCGCTCCCTCGCTCCAGTCCATGACGACCTTGCCGCACTCCCCAGACCGGGCCGCGGCGAAGGCGTCCGCCCAGCGGTCGGCCGGGAACCGGTGGGTGATGACCGAGGACACCGCGGCCTTGAGCGGCTCGGACGTCGAGAGCATCGAGCTCATGTAGTACCACGTCTCGAACATCTCTCGGCCGTAGATGCCCTTGAGCGTAATCATGTGGGTGATGACCCGCCCCCAGTCGATGGCGAAGGGGCCCTTCGGCAGCCCGAGCATGGCGACCTTCGCGCCGTGGTTGAGGTTGGCCAGCATCTCCTCGACCGCCGAGGGGGCACCGGACATCTCCAGCCCGATGTCGAAGCCCTCCTTCATGCCCAGCCGGCGCTGCGCGTCCTTGACCCGGGTCGTCGCGACATTGACGGCGAGGTCGGCGCCGGCCTGGGTGGCCAGGGCGAGGCGGTAGTCCGAGACATCGGTGACGACGACGTGCTTGGCGCCGGCGTGCTTGGCGATCGCCGCGGCCATCACCCCGATCGGGCCGGCGCCGGTGACCAGGACGTCCTCGCCGACCAGCGGCCACTGCAAGGCGGTGTGGGTGGCATTGCCCAGCGGGTCGAAGACCGCGCCCAGGTCGGGGTCGATGTCCTCGGGCTGGACCCAGACATTGGTCGCGGGGACGACGACATAGTCGGCGAAGGCGCCGTCGCGGTTAACGCCGACCCCGATGGTGTTGATGCAGACGTGGCGGCGGCCGGCGCGACAGTTGCGGCAGTGGCCGCAGACGATATGCCCCTCACCCGACACCCGGACCCCCACCCGGACCGCGGACCCGGCCGGCACGTCCTCGCCGACCTCGACGACCTCGCCGTAGAACTCGTGCCCGATGACCATCGGGGCGTGCACCGTGGACGCGGCCCAGTCGTCCCACTGCTCCAGGTGCAGGTCGGTGCCGCACAGCCCGGCACGGAGCACCCGGATCTTCACATCGAGCGGGCCGCAGACCGGCTCGGGCCGGTCGACCAGCTCCAGCCCGGGTCCGGCGGTCAGTTTGGTGAGGGCACGCACGGAGGTCCTTCCGACAACGACGGCGGTATGCCGGCCCGCGGGTCGCGCCGGTCCGGCATACCGAATGTATCGAACCGCCAGGCGGGCCGCCCCACCCCTGCCCTGCACCCTCGCGCGCCGCGTGGAAGGACGCCAGAGCCCGCCCTGGGATGGGGCGGGCTCCGGTGCGGGGCTGGCGGTCGGGTCAGCCGCCGGGGATGACGACGCTGGTCGCCGCGGTGCCGTCGGTGTAGAGCTGGAGCACCTCGCGGCCGAGGTTGCCGATGACATAGCCGGGAGGCAGAAGGGTCGTCGTGAGGTGGTAGGTGGTCCGGACGTCGGTGGCCACCCAGTCGTTGACATCGCTGCCGGTGTAGCGGCGCAGGACGATGTCGTAGCCGTCGCCGACGGCGGTGGCGGACTCGACGTGGCCCTGGTCGTAGTACCGCAGCCCGCCGGTGGCTGCCGGGAAGGTGGTGGCCTTGGCGATCGTCTCGAGGTCCGTGACGACGGGGGCATAGTCCGACTTGACGAAGATCTCGTAGGCCGGAGCCGACGGCAGCACGTACTGGGCGATGGTCAAGGTCCCGGTCGGGCAGTCCAACGTCCACTTCCGGTACTCGGCCTCCCGGCCGCCCACCGTGCTCGTCCTGGAGTCGATGAGGACCGGGCCAACGGGGGCGTCGGTGCCGCAGTACTTCGACGTGGCGACGGTCGTCCCCGTGGGCACCTCGGGCTCCGGCCCGCCATAGCCGACGACGTCATGCCGGTGGAAGGTGACCCGACAGTTCCCACCCTCGCCGAGGCACCAGGTGTCCGCGCCGGCCAGGATGTTGGGCCGATGGACCGCGCTCCAGCCGGTAGGCAGGGCCACGGTGGCGCCGCCGAGGGTGGCCGTCCCTGACTGGGGGGCGTCGGTCGTCGCGGGGGTCTCGGTGGGCCCGGTGGCGTCGGTGGTCGGGCTCGACGGCGTCGTCGGAACCGTTGACCCGGTGGGAGTGCCGCCCGGAGCGGGTGAGCCATTGTGACCGGTGGCGAGGACCACCGCGGTGACCACAGCTGCCGCCGCAGCGACGCCGATGCCCGCGTGGAGCCACCGCCGGCTCTTGGCCGGGACGTAGGTGACGGTCCGCCCGGCCTCGGTCGCCCACGGGGGCGCGGGCGGAGTCCGGGTGGCTGGGATGTCCTGGAGGGACTGCCGCTGCATCGCCTGGCCGAGGGCCTGGTCGAGCTGCTCGTCGCTCATGGCGTTCATGACTGGCCTCCGAGGATCTCGCGGAGCCGGCTCAGGGCCCGGCTCGACGTCGACTTCACCGTTCCTGCGGGGATGCCCAGCGACTCGGCGATCTCCGCCTCGGTCAGGGCCCCCCAGTGACGCAGCACCAGCACCTCGCGCATCTGATGTGGGAGCTGGCGCAGCGCGGACATCAGCTGCGCGTCGTCGGTCACGGCCTCGAAGCGCGCCCGGTCCGCCCCGTCGCTCGGGGTCGCCACCAGGTGCATGGTCCGGCGGACGACGCCGCGGTGTCGCAGCGCCGACCGGCAGCCGTTGACGACCGCGGACCGCAGGTAGGCCGAGGCGGCATACCCATTGCGCAGCGAGTCCTGGCGACGGTAGAGCGAGACGAAGGCGTCCTGGACGACGTCCTCGGCGGCTCCGACGTCGTCGACCAGCAGCGCCCCCAGGCGGACCAAGGGTGCCCATTGCTCGGCATACAGCCGGTCGAGGTCGAGCGGTGACGTGTCATGCGAAGCAGTCGTCACGCCCGGTCCCCTTTCACGACGTGTGGTCACACCTGGTAGTCGCCCCAGCTCAGGGCTCGGTTCCCTCGCATCATGACGGTATGCCGGCCGCAGCGAGCGACCGGGGCCGCCGAGAACCGGCCGCGCGCCGCTCAGAGATGCCTTGAGCACCTCAGAACATGCCTTGGGTGGCGAAATGCCCGATTAAGCGGGCATCTGACCCACCAACGCAGTCGGCACCCGCTCGGCACCCATCCTCTCGACATGCCTTGGGTGGCGAAATGCCCGAATATGCCGACATCTGACCCACCAACGCAGTCGGCGACGGCCGGCTCAGGAGGAGGACGCGGCGAGCTGCCCGCAGGCCCCGTCGATCTCCCGGCCGCGCGTGTCGCGCACGGTCGTCGGTATGCCGGCCGCGACGAGCCGCTCGACGAACTGCTGCTGGACGCCGGGGCGCGACGCGGTCCACCGGGACCCCGGCGTCGGGTTGAGCGGGATCGGGTTGACGTGCACCCAGCCGTGCCCGCGGCGGGTGAGTTCGCGGGCGAGCAGGTCGGCCCGCCACGCCTGGTCGTTGACATCACGGATCAGGGCGTACTCGATCGAGACGCGGCGCCGGGTCGCGGTGAAGTACCGATGGGCGGCGTCGAGGACCTCGGCGACCGGCCAGCGGGTGTTGAGCGGCACGAGCTCGTTGCGCAGCTCGTCGTCGGGCGCGTGGAGGGACAGCGCGAGGGTGACCGGCAGCCCCTCGGCGGCGAAGGTGTCCATCGCCGTGACCAAGCCGACGGTCGACATCGTCAGCCCCCGAGCGGACAGCCCGAGGCCCTCCGGCGGGGCATCGACGAGCCGGCGCACGGCCGCGACGCTGGCGGCGTAGTTGGCCAGCGCCTCCCCCATCCCCATGAAGACGACATTGGAGACCCGCCGGGCGAGCGGGAGCTCCTCCCGGCCACCGGCGAGACCCCCGTCACGCAGCGAGCGGGCCGCCGCGACCACCTGCTCGACGATCTCCGCGGCAGACAGGTTTCGGGTCAGGCCGGCCTGGCCGGTGGCGCAGAAGGGGCAGTTCATCCCGCATCCGGCCTGGCTCGACACGCAGATCGTCACCCGGTCCGGGTATCGCATGACGACCGACTCGACCAGCGCGCCGTCGTGCAGCCGCCATACCGTCTTGACGGTGGCACCGGCGTCGGCGGTGAGGGTGCGGACCGGGGTGAGCAGGGTGGGGAGCAGGGCCTGGACCAGCTCGGCGCGCTGGGTGGCCGGCAGGTCGGTCATCTGCGCCGGGTCGGTCACCAGCCGGTCGAAGTAGTGGACCGACAGCTGTGCGGCGCGGAAGGCCGGCAGGCCCAGCTCTCTGAGGGCCTCCCGGCGCTGCGCCATGGTGAGGTCGGCGAGATGCCGCGGCGGGCGGGCCCGCCGCGGGGCGGTGAAGGTCAGCTGGCCCGGGCGCGGCCGGGGCGGGATGTCGGAGCCTGGCGTCATACCGGTGGTAGCGCGATGGCGAGGACGGCCCACACCACCGGCGCGGTCATGATGAGCGAGTCGAGCCGGTCCATCACGCCGCCGTGGCCGGGGAGGATCTTCGACATGTCCTTGATCCCGAGGTCGCGCTTGATCATCGACTCCATCAGGTCGCCCGTCGTCGCGGCGAAGGCCGAGGTCACGCCGAGGATGACGCCCACCCACCAGGGTCCATGGAGCACCCAGACCACCGATCCGACCCCGGCGAGCACACAGCCGAGGACCGACCCGCCCAGGCCCTCCCACGACTTCTTCGGCGAGATCGACGGCGCGAGCGGGTGTCGGCCGAAGAGAACGCCGACGGCATACCCACCGATGTCGGAGAAGGCGCTGACGAGCAGGAAGGTGAGCATCCGCCCGGCCCCGTCGTTGGGGACGAGCAGGAGGATCGCGAAGCCGAGGAGGAAGGACGGGTAGGCCAGGACGAGCAGACCCGCGGCAAGGTCGACCGGGGCGCCCGGGCCACCGTCGGCGGCCCGCCACATGAGCATGGCTGCGGCGCTCAGCCCGAAGGTCACGACGAGGGACTGCGGGCCGCCGTAGAAGGCGGCCGGGAGCATGCACAGGGCCCCGAGCAGCGCGGGGAACAGGGGCACCCGGATGCCGTGCGCTCGCACGGCCCGGACCAGCTCCCACACCCCGGCGCAGATCCACCCGATGGCGACGACGAGGAAGGCGTCCTTGCGCCACATCAGCGAGCCGACGAGCATGATGCCGAGCCCGACTCCGGTCGCAACCGCCATGGGGAGGTTGCGGCCCGCGCGCTACCCTGCGGGTGCGGGCGGCGCCTGCTCGGAGGTCGTCATGAGGACGTGGGCCGGGCTGCCTCAGACCTCGAGGAGCTCGGTCTCCTTGTGCTTGAGCAGCGCGTCGATGGTCTCGACGTACTTCTTCGTCAGCTGGTCCAGCTCCTTTTCCGCGCGCACCCCGTCGTCCTCGCCGATGTCGCCATCCTTGATGGCGTGCTCGAGGTCGGTCTTGCCCTTGCGGCGGATGTTGCGGATCGAGACTCGGGCCTCCTCGGCCTTGTGGTGGGCCAGCTTGATGTAGTCGCGGCGGCGCTCCTCGGTCAAGGCGGGCAGGATGCACCGGATGACCACGCCGTCGTTGCTCGGGTTGACCCCGAGGTCGGAGTCCCGGATGGCCCGCTCGATATTGTGCATCGCCTTGGTGTCGAACGGCTTGATGAGGATGGTCCGCGCCTCCGGCGTGGTGAAGGAGGCCAGCTGCTGGAGCGGGGTGGGGGCGCCGTAGTACTCCACGACGAGCTTGTTGAACAGCCCGGGCGTGGCGCGTCCGGTGCGGATTCCGGCGAAGTCCTCCTTGGCGACCTCGACGGCCTTCTCCATCTTCTCTTCGGCCTCGAACAGCGTCTCGTCGATCATCGGTTGCGCTCTTCCCTCACTCCGCGGTGACCAGTGTGCCGATCCTCTCACCTCGCAGGGCGGCGGTGATATTCCCGTCGCCCTCCATGCCGAAGACGAGCATCGAGAGCTTGTTCTCTTGGCACAGCGCGAAGGCGGCCGCGTCGAGGATCCGCAGCCCCTGGGCGAGGGCCTCGTCGAAGGTCAGCGCCTCGATCTTGGTCGCGGTGGGGTCGGTCTTCGGGTCGGCGGTGTAGATGCCGTCGACGCCGCTCTTGGCGATGAGCAGCCGGTCGCAGTGGGTCTCCAGCGCACGCTGCGCGCTCACCGTGTCGGTGGAGAAGAAGGGCATCCCGGCTCCGGCACCGAAAATCACGACGCGGCCCTTCTCCAGGTGCCGGATGGCGCGCAGCGGGATATACGGCTCGGCGACCTGGCCCATCGTGATCGCCGTCTGGACCCGGGTCGGCACGCCCACCTGCTCGAGGAAGTCCTGCAGCGCCAGGCAGTTCATCACCGTGCCGAGCATGCCCATGTAGTCGGCCCGGGCCCGGTCCATGCCCTTCTGCTGCAGCTCCGCGCCCCGGAAGAAGTTGCCTCCCCCGACGACGACGGCGACCTGCACCCCGTCGGCCACGGCCGCAGCAATCTGCCACGCGATCCCCTTGACCACGCCCGGGTCCACCCCGACGGAGCCGCCGCCGAAGACCTCCCCGGACAGCTTGAGCAGGACGCGGCGGTAGGTGGGGCCGGTGGTCGGGTCCGTCATCAGGGTGCCTCCAGGTCGTGGTGTCCGGTGGAATCCTGTCACAGGCCGGCGGCTTCCCCAGTGGTCAGGTCCCGCTCGGCTCCTGCCCGTATGACGCCATCCGCTCGGTGACCTCGGCGAGCTGAGCCTCGTCGAGGAGGCGGACCGGGGCGCCATACGCACCGGCGCGGAGCTGGACGTCGCAGAGGTACTCGAGGTACTCCACCTGCGGCATCACGGCGGGCAGACTCGCCCCAACGAGGACCGCGCCGTGGTTGGCCATCAGGGCGGCGGTGCGGTCGGTCAGCGCAGTAACGACGCCGTCGGCGAGCTCGACCGACCCATAGGTCGCATAGGGGGCGACCCGGACCGGGCCGCCAAAGAGGGCGCAGTAGTAGTGCGACGGCGGGACGACGTCCACGACGGTGGACAGGGCCGTGGAGGCCGGTGCATGGGTATGGACGATGGCGCGGTGCTCGGTGCTTCGGTAGACAGCCAGGTGCAGCGGCAGCTCGCTGGAGGGCTGCAGCGCGGCCTCGACCGGTGACCCGTCCAGGGTGTGCACCCCGACGTCGGCGACCGACATCTCGTCGTAGTCGACCCCGCTCGGCGAGATGACGACGAGGTCGTCGACCCGCACAGAGACATTCCCGGCCGTGCCGACGACCAGGCCCCGGTCCCGCAGTGCACGGCACGCGTCGACGACCTGCTGGCGGGCCAGCTCGAGCATGTCAGCCACCTCCTGTCCCGACGGTCACAGACCGGCGCCCACAACGCAAGGACGCGCCCGGTTCAATGCTGAACCGGGCGCGTCCTGGGCGTGGAAGGTCGGTCAGTGACCGACGCGGAACCGGGCGAACCCGGTGATCTCGGCGCCGGCCGAAGCGGCGACCTGGGCCACCGACTGCTTCTGGTCCTTCGCGAAGGCCTGGTCGAGCAGGACGTTCTCCTTGAAGTAGCCCGTCACCCGGCCCTCGATGATCCGCGGGAGGGCAGCCTCGGGCTTGCCCTCCTCGCGGGCCGTCGCCTCGGCGATGCGGCGCTCGTTCTCGACCGTCTCGGCGGGGATGTCCGCGCGGGTCAGCGCCGTGGGGCTGAACGCCGCCACGTGCATCGCGACATCCCGGGCCAGAGTGTCGTCGCCGCCGCTGGTCGCGACGAGGACGCCGATCTGCGGGGGCAGGTCGGGGCTGGTCTTGTGCAGGTAGGACACGACCGTGTCGCCGGTGACCCGTGCGACGCGGCGGACCTCGATCTTCTCCCCGATCGTCGCGTTCGCCTCGTCGAGGACGACCTGGACCGGCTGTCCGTCGAGCTCGCTGGCCAGCAAGGAAGCCGCGTCCGTCGCGCCGATGGCGACCGCGTGGTCGAGCACGCGGGCGGCCAGCGAGATGAACCGGTCGCCCTTGGCGACGAAGTCGGTCTCGCAGTTGAGCTCGAGCAGGGTGCCGACGCCGTCCCCGGCGACCGCGGTGACCAGGCCGTTCGAGGCGGACCGGCCCTCGCGCTTGGTGACGCCCTTGAGGCCCTTGACGCGGAGGATCTCCTGCGCGGCGGCGATATCGCCGTCGGCCTCGTCGAGCGCCTTCTTGCAGTCGAGCATGCCCGCGGCGGTCAGCTCGCGGAGCTTCTTGATGTCAGCGGCGGTGTAGTTCGCCATGAGTTCGTGTCACTTTCCTCGTCAGCGTGTTTCAGGTATGGCGGGTCAGGCCTGCTCGGCCTCGGCGTCGGCGACGACGGCCTCGACCGCGTCGGCCGGCTCGTCGGCGGCCTCAGTGGCCGCAGTGGCCTCAGGCGCCTCGGCGACCTCGGCGACCTCAGCGGTCTCGACAGCATCGACGGCCTCGACAGCCTCGACAGCAGCCTCGGCGGCCGGCTCCTCGACCGGCGCTGCGACCTCATCGGCCGGGGTCTGGCTCGCCGCGAGCAGCTCGCGCTCCCACTCGGCCATCGGCTCGTCCTCGGCCGGCCCGGCCTCGACGCCCGACCGGCGCTGTGCCCGGGCCATCAGCCCGTCAGCGACCGCGTCGGCGATGACCCGGGTCAGCAAGGTGACCGAACGGATCGCGTCGTCATTGCCCGGGATCTTGTAGTCGACCTCGTCCGGGTCGCAGTTGGTGTCGAGGATCGCGATGACCGGGATGCCCAGCTTGCGGGCCTCGTCGACGGCGAGGTGCTCCTTCTTGGTGTCGACGATCCACACCGCGGAGGGGACCCGGCTCATCGTGCGGATGCCGCCGAGGGTCTTCTCGAGCTTGTCCAGCTCGCGGCGCAGGATGAGCAGCTCCTTCTTGGTGTGCCCGGAGCCTGCGACATCGTCGAAGTTGATCTCCTCGAGCTCCTTGAGCCGGGTGAGCCGCTTCGAGATGGTGTTGAAGTTCGTCAGCATCCCACCGAGCCAGCGGTGGTTGACATACGGCATCCCGACCCGGGTCGCCTGCTCGGCCACCGGCTCCTGGGCCTGCTTCTTGGTCCCGACGAAGAGGACCGAGCCGCCGTGCGCGACGGTCTCCTTGACGAAGTCGTACGCGGTGTTGATGTACGACAGCGACTGCTGCAGGTCGATGATGTAGATGCCATTGCGCTCCGTCATGATGAAGCGCTTCATCTTGGGGTTCCACCGGCGGGTCTGGTGCCCGAAGTGGACGCCGCTCTCCAGGAGCTGGCGCATGGTGACGACGGCCATGCCTCGTCCCTCTTTTCGTGTTCGGTTCGGTCAGTTGGCTGACGAGGTATGCCGAAGCAGGGCCTCGTCCCTGGCGCCTGCGTACGCACCCGCCCGGTCGACATACACCGACCAGGACTGCCGAGGTGCGCCCCGGCATACTGCCGGTGAGAAGACGCGCGAATTCGGCTAGCCCGGAACACCGGTCCAGCCGTGCTCCGAGTCTACCGCACCCGGGGGCCGTAGACTGACGCCGACCAGCCGGCGACGGGGGGCGGGACCGGCGCCGACGAGCAGGAGCAACCCCCGACGATGACCGCTTGGCTCGCGACCGCGCCGGCCGTCCTCGCGCTCGCCGTCCTCTGGTTCGGGCCGGGCCTGGCCGTCGGTGCCCTCCTCGGGCTTCGGGGCGTACGGCTGCTCGGGGTGGCCCCAGCGCTCTCCCTCACCATCGTCGCCGGCGGAGCGGTCCTCGCGCCATACCTCCATCTGCGGTTCACCCCGCTCACCGTCGTCGCGATGACCGCCCTTGCCGCCCTCGGTGCCGGCCTGGTCGGGCGACTGCTCGCTCGCGGCACAGGACGGCAGACCGCACCAGCGGCGCCGTCCGCGACGGGCGGCTGGTCCGGGACCGGTATGGTCCTCGCCGTCGCGGCCCTTACGGCGCTGGCCATCGGGTGGCCGGCCGTGACAGGCATCGGGTCCCCCGGCGAGCTCGTCGACAGCCCCGACGCGGTCTTCCACCTCAACCGACTGCGGCTCTACCTCGACAGCGGCAACGCCTCGTCCCTGCTCGTCGGCTACCCCAGCGGCTTCCACGACCTCGCCGCGGTGGTGCACCAGGTCACCGGGACCCCGCTCGACGTGCTCGTCAACCTCACCGCGCTGTCCGCAGCGGTCCTCGTCTGGCCGGTCAGCCTGCTCTGCCTGGCGTGGGCCGCTTTCCGGGGCAACCGGGCCGCGATCGTCGGGACCGGCGTGGCCGCCGCGATCGCGGTCGTCTTCCCCTCGGTCCTGCTCGGCTGGGGCGTCCTCTGGCCCAACCTGCTCGGTCAGGCTGCCCTGCCCGGCGTCCTGACCTTGTCCGTCCTCGTGGTCCGTGAACGTGCCGACGCCCGCCGGACCGGGGTGCGCGCCTACGTGACCCCTGAGACCGTGGCGCTGACGGCGGGGCTTCCAGGGCTCGGGCTGGCCCACCCGAACGCGGTGGTCGCCCTCATCCTCTTCGCCCTCGCCGGAGGAGTCACCGTCTTCGGGGCGCGTCTGGTCACCGGGCCCGACCGCGGCCGTGCCGCGGCGCTGCTCGTCACCAGCCTCGTCCTGCCGCCGCTGGCCGCCTTCGCTCTGGCCCGCATCTCGCCGCAGCTCGCCACCGCCGCGGCCTACACCTGGGCTCCCGACGAGCCAGTCACCTCAGCTCTGGTGCGCTTCGTCAGCGGCGCCGAACAGAACCGGCCCGCGTGGACCCTCGCGCTGCTCATGGCCCTCGGGGCAGCGGCGTTGTGGCGGCGCCGGCTCAGCCAGTGGCTTGTCACGGCATATCTCGCCTGTCTGGCCCTCTATCTGCTCGCGGCGACGACGACCGGGCCGGTGACCGCTCTGCTCACCGGCTTCTGGTACAGCGACCGGGTTCGCATCGCCGCCCTGGCCGTCGTGCCCGGAACGCTGCTCGCCGGGGCGGGCTTCGCCGTTGTCGTGCGGGCGCTGC
>ERZ795047.4975-NODE-4975-length-10978-cov-4.384052_pt1 | contig 10978 bp, 10 predicted proteins | sample MGYA00375131_ERZ795047 | MGnify/ENA primary metagenome ERZ795047 (study PRJEB30176, sample SAMN05720228) | activated sludge metagenome | isolation source: Anaerobic digester | place: Japan | collected 2015-05-20 ... | reverse complement strand
GGATCCAATCGCGCAGCCGCTGGCGCATTCGCTCCAGGCGGGGCCGCTCGGCTGGAGCGTCCGCGAGATTGCGGATCGCGCACAGTATCGTAGAGAGCCTCCCGCGGCCAGGCGCGAAAGGATGAGATCACAAGACGGCTCAGCGCTCATCCATCCTGTCGCCGTAAGAACTCTTTCGGAGTCAAGGCTTCAACCGGGAGTTTACCCGCGAAATGCTTTGCACTCCACGAGAGAAAGGCACGGATCCGGCCCGTGTCCTGGCGTTCAACAATGTCCGCTACGAGCGCATCGCCGAAACTCATCTTCTTGCGGATCTGTTTGAAAATATCAGGCAAAGAAAAGCTAATCGATTCGTCCCAGCTTCCTGGGAAGACCACCCGTACGGAGTATCGGTCGGCCAGCCCGGCGTAGAGATCCAACAGTTCTTCCGCGCCTAAGTTGAAGGACAGAATTCCACAAACTTCGAGGACGTTATAGATCGAGGTGAGTCCAGTGACCTTTCCGCTTCTGATCTCTTCAAGCAGACGCCGGTTGTCCTGAAAGTGTGTGTCTGTCGTGTAACGTAAATCGATGACGAAAACATCGGTATCGAGAAAGACCGTCTCCGGCGGTTTTGTCATTTCCGTTTTCTGATTTGCGCCATGGCTTCATCCGCAGTCTTGAACCGCGCCTTAGTTTCGCGAATCCTTTCTTCTATACGACTCCAATTGCTTTGCATTGGCGCAGGTCGGCCCTCGCGCATGGCCTGGGTGGCTAACCGAAGACGCTCCTCTTCGCTCATGAGGTCCCGCTCCACTAGCAAAGCGAGCCCCTTTTCAATCAATTCACTTCGGGGGATTCCCTTTTCCCGCGCCAGTCTGTCTGCCCGCTCGACAAGGTCTATGGGAAGCCGTGCGCTCAGGGAGACCGTCTTCTTCCTTTGAGCTTTCATCCGATTTCTAATTGTATTACGAATCCAGAGTCTGCTGTAATGCAAAACTAGTGCAAAGGGCAGCCGCTCAGTCTTGTCTGGGCAGAGTACCAATAGGCCGAAACGCTAAGGTCCGTGGTTTGGAGTTCACGCTTTAGCGTGGCGAGCGGTTACTGCAATCGAGGATCGACGTGAGATCCATCAGTGGTGGCTACCGTTCGGCATGCTAAAGCGTGAACTCCAAACCTTAACTGATGACGATGACCTCGTGAATACTCACGTTGGGAACCGTGACCCGGACCTTGCCGTCCGTAAAGTCAAAGGCCAACGGTTTGCCGGAGGGTTCGAGGACGACCCCGGCCGGTCGGGAATCCTGCCTTATGATGACGGTAAGCGGCCCGACCGGCGGAATCCGCGTGAGAACGCCCGCTTCGCGGTGCGGACCTGCCGTGTTCACGAGGTTGACGAGCAATTTCCCGCCTTTGCGTATAACCGAAACATCCACGTGCGGCGACCCTTTCACCTCGACGAGCGGCCGCGGGAAAAGCTCACGAACGAGATCGCTCAGAAACCGCCGCGCGAGCTCGTTCTCAGCCTTGAGATACCCCTCGCTGAAGTTGAAATAAGTAGCCGCGATCCGGCCGCGTCCCGACGAAGTGATGGACGCTGCCGGCGCCTGTCCCGAGCCCGCATGCTTCGTGGCGCGGATGCGGCCGAACGGCTGCACCCCTGGGCCAAGCCGGACCGCTTTTGTCAATCCCTCAATCGGCAAAACCTTTCCGGCATAGGACAGGAAGCGCGACTCAGCGTCCGGCCCGGCATTGGACATGACTTTTAGCTCGGCCTCGAACATTGCCGCCGTCTCTGGTCCGATAAGCAGCAGGTTCCCGCCCGCTTTTACATAGCCCCTCAGGTCGTCCTTGAACGAGGTCTCGAGGTACTTGCACTCCGGCACTATGATCAACGGGTAGTCGTTCATTCGCCCGGCAAGCTGGTGCTCGCCCAGGACTTCTACTGAATGTTGGCCTTCGAGCAACGCCTGTAGAGTTCCATTAATGGGAGCCAAATCCCGCCGGAACAGACCCTTGATCCGCCTGTAATGGTCCGCTGTGGAGTACAGTAAGCCAATCTGCGGAATGGGCTCGGCATGATGGCATAATTCCTGTCTTGCACGGCAAAATCTCGACACGTCGGCCATCACCGGAACCCGGTCCTTGGCCTCGCGGATGGCGCCATCGCGCGTCTGGCGGAAATAGACCTCTACGCCGCCGCCCATGGCAAGAACCACCGCAGCCTCGCGCTGCAGTTGAATGGCCGTCTTGTCACGGAACTTCTCCGGTGGCGCCGCCTTGAGGCTGAAACTCCAGGGCATGAGGTCCCAGGGCTTTCCCTGTCGGGCCATGTAGCGCGCTGAAAAGCGGGCGGAATTCACACTGTCGTCGGGCTTCAGATCGCCTGAAAGGAAATCCACAGGGGCGCTCACCGCTTCGGGCATATGGTCGACAAAGGCCCAGTTGCTGCACACCTGGAAGCCGGGGTTCGTCTTCTTAACCTCGGTTATATAGTGGTGTAGATAGCGACGAAAAGCATCGCGGTTGAACTCGAGAAACTCCATCCAATGCGGGTCACCCTGGCGGCGCGGCATCGCCTCCACGCCTGTGGCTTCGCGAAACGCTTTTCTGGCTGGTTCGCTCCAGTCGGGCTGGGCAGACCAACAGTCGCCATCGACCCATGCGCCGTCCACGCCGTAATCGCCGGCCAGTTCGCGGAGTTGAGGGATCATCAGACTGTCCGCGTAGGGCCCGAAAAGCGAGGTGGCGCGCTTGTTGAGTTTTCCGCCGCCGCTGATGACGGCCCAGGCGGGGTGTTTGATGATAGCCTCTTCGTCCGCCACCCCCGAGTAATGCATGTAAAGCGCCACCCCCTGCTCGGCCGTGACCTGCCGCCAGAGCAGGAGCGGGTCACTCACAAAACCCGGCGCCGGGTTGCCGACTCTCGTCGGATAACTCGACATCCCCCGATGCCCTTTGCAATCGATCTGAACGTAGTCGGGACCGACTTGCTTGATAAAGTCCTCGATCATCTCCCGCGTGGTATTCTTGCCGATCTCCGTGCAGTCGGGTCCGGCATGAAAATCGAAATGGATGCCAAAGAAACTCTCTGCCCGCTTCAGCCGGGGAGGAAATCCCGTGTCGTCGAATTTGCGCGCCGGATTCGACACTTGCGCGGCTGTCGGCGGCGCCGCGACCATCCAGCAGAAACAGAAAGCTACGACGGCAAGCGGGCCGGGACGAGCGCATCGCCAAAACGCATATTCTTGCGAATCCGCCGCAGTCTTGAATCTCGCCTTAGTTGCGCGAATCTTTTCTTCTATACGGTTCCAATTGATTTGCATTGCCGCGAGTCGACTCTCGCGCATAGCCTGGACGGCCAACCGGAGGCTCGCGCGATACTATTCGTTAACGTCTCCTCCTTCATACGGGGCAAATCATACCGTCGCGATAATCAGGTCTTGCCCACGGCAGAGCATGAGGACCGGCCAGGTGCGCCACTTTTCTTTCGAGCTCCCGCTTTTTGTTCTCGCTCTGCGTCTTATGGGCATGGGCGATCTGGATATTCTGCTCAAGCTTTTCCATTCCGGCGTGCCCCACCAGGGCGGTCGCGACTCCCGGCAGGCTCCATGCATAGTTCAAAAGCTCCTCGGGGCCCGCCGCCCTCCCGACCACCCCATACATGGTCTTCATCGCGACGACCCCCACGTTCTTTTCCCGCGCAGCCGGCAGGGCTTCCTCCGCAAATTTGCCGTACTTCGTTGTCGACAGTGCCAGCAGAGCAACATCGACGTCCGCCGCTTGAATCATTTCTTTGGACTTTATCGCACTGTTCATGCTCGAAAAGCCGATGAACTTCACGGCGCCGGATTCCTTGAGTTTCATCATCTCCTTGTAAAGTCCGTCTGTCAGGGCGGGGATATCTTCGGACGCTTCAATGCTATGGACGAGCAGGATGTCTATGTAATCTGTCTTCAGCCGCTTCAAGCTCTGCTCGAACTCCCTCATTGCGGCGGCCGCGTCGCGAGATTTGACTTCAATTTTCGTGGATATGTTAAGGGACTTTCGGTACAAAGAGAGAACCTCTCCGAGCCTTTCCTCGCTGCTGCTGACTGAAGTTCCCTTCAACCTGAACGCACCGAGATTGTAACCGGCGGAGGTGTCGAAAAGATTGATTCCGGCGTCGACCGCCCGCTGCAGCATCGGCTCCCACACCCCATCCTTATTCATTAGAAACTGCGATCCGGCGCCAAAGGAGAGGATGGAGACCTGCAGGCCTGTGTTGCCCAGCGTTCGCCTCGGCATGGCCGCTTCTCCGAATGCCCTTGAACCCGCCATCGAAACCGTGGCGAGACCCAGCGCAGAACCTTGGAGAAACTGTCTTCGAGAAACTGATTGCTTCACAAGAATATCCTTTCTATTTAAGAAAATTTTGAACGCCGCCAACCTGAGCATTTCCTGGCAGCGGCGCGGCAGGGCGCTTCTGGACGACACTGATAGCGGCGAGAATGATGGCGTTGCTCTTGGTCAACTCCCCCGGCAGACTATGCCATTCATCCGGCGGCGACTTGAATCCCAGGGCGCCTTTGACCCGCACCTCTTTGATCACCTTGCCCAGCCGCGGATTCACCCATTCGAAGGCAAAAACCGAACCAAGGCGCCGGCGCCGCCTCCGCACTCGACGGCATCGGCGCGGTACGGCGCCGATGCCGCGTCAAAAGAGGCTATATTGACGCCATAACGAACGGGAACCGTGATGACGAACCCGTCCTCGTATTCCACCTCGTACCAACCCAGCAGTTCGGATGTATCCGCGAAATTGTAGATCATCTTGTACGCCTTCAGGTTGGCCCCCTGGCGCGCCGCGGCGTGCAGGAACAGCAGGCTGGTCGCGTCTTCTCCGATTGGAATCGGCTTCGACTCGGGCGGCGCGAGCTCGGGGCCCTCCCCGAGGCTGCCGACGACAATGGCGCGCGGCTGCCCGCCGCCGGCCAACTCGAACCGCCTGGCGCCGGCCGCCACCGCGCCGCCCCGCAGATGGGGCAGTCCGATCTGCGCCGGCACTTCCCTCACCGACGACGCGAGAGTCACCGGGACAATGGGGTCCCCCTCTTCGCTTGGGGGTCGAACGCCCGACAGTCGAACCCGGACGTCGGGCTTGAGGGCGTCGACGATCCGATCCAACTCGCCATCCGCCGGCCAATGGCTCGACCACAGCAGATTGGCACAGCCGAGAAAGCTGTCGATCAGATCTTTTCCGATGTTGTCCTCGGTCGTGGCCGCCCAGGACGAGGGGGCGCCGCCGAGAATGTTCGCGCGCTTGAGGCGTTCCCCGTAGTTGCCCTTGCGGTTCACCTCCGGCGTCATATTGGCGAAGATCTGTTTGAACCCGAAGTCATGCAGCTCACTCTCGGCCTTCTCCCCCCGCCAGAACCAGTTCCCGACAAGGATATCTTTGGGGATCAGCCGGTTCACCTGTTCCGGGGTCAAGGCGCCCCAGCGATGATACTCGTACCCCTTCCGATACTCGAACCTCTTGACGCCCTTCCCGCGCGAGGATTCAAGAAGCTGATCGTGCCACATCATGACCTCGAGACCCCGCCCCTTCAGATATCCATAAACCTTGCGGACATCCTCACCGAAGAGCTCCCGATGGTCCTTGTCCCCGCATCGCGGGCACACGCCGATCGGCGGCTTCCATTCATCGTGCCCGATATGCACCGTTTTCGGCTGAAAAACCTCGATCACTTCATCAAGCACGTCGAACAACAGCTCATAGCTCTTGGGATTGAGGGGACAGTAAGCATCGGGCCATTCCAGCTCGGGCGCCTCGGCCAGTTCGCGGTGTCGCGTCAGCAAGTAGTAGCTGTGGGCGAGAGACGGCACTTCGGGAATCACCTCCAGCCCCTGCTGTCGGGCATAGCTTACGATATCCGCCACCTCTTCCTGTTCGAGCACGCCGCCGTCGCCGGCGTCATGGTGAACCGAGTTTTGATTCATGTACTTCGGCCCCCAAAGCAGGCTCCGCCGGGTGGTGTTCATGCTGTTTGCCAGTTCGATCCAGCCGGCGTTCAGCTCGGGATGACGATCGAACCTCATCACGGCGTTCACTTCCAGGATCACGCGGTTGAACTTGTAGAGCGCCATGAAGTCGCGCAGAAACCGCTTGAAAAAGGTGATGTTTTCGCGCCCCGGGAGGTAGAGCCGGATGCCCCGAAACGAGGTGTGGGGCCAGTCGCGGATCCGCGCCGCGCGCAGCCGCAGGCCCCCCTTTTCATCGTGCACGAGCAGCTGCCGAAGGGTCTGCAGCCCGTAAAAAGCGCCGGCCTCGTCACGGCCCGCGACGACGGCCGTTGAACCGCGGACGACAAGGGCGTAGCCTTCGGCCTTTTCGGGCGGATGGGGCGCGTTGAGCGCCTGCATTGCCTGGACAACCAGCGGATTCTTTTCCGAGCCGATCACGATATAGGGGGCGTCGTTCGGAAGAGAGGACACCGGGCAGACCCGAAGCGCCAACCTGTGTCTGTCGGACAGCTCCGCGGACAAAAGCCGGGCAGCAAAAAGATCGCGCTCCGAGGCATCCTCGGGTACAGCGATGATCACCCGCTCATCGAGTCGAAAATCGTTGCCGGTCAGCTCGATTGTCTGCGGGATAGGAAACACCGGCAACCGATCCTGGCCGAAGCAGGTGAGTTGGGGCCACCCTGTGAAAATGGACAGGCAGGTCAGGTAAAGAACAGATCGCGACCAGAGAGAATGCCGACGTCCCGCGCGATTGCACCCGGTGCTGGTAATCCTATTCATGAAACCTCACCTCCATGATTCGTAAATTAACTACTTCCGTAGAGACAAGACGGCCACCCATTGGCCTTTGGCCGGCGCCTGAAGTTCCAACCGCGCATTACCGGACACTTCCTGTGCGGGCGTCCAGCGGCTCTCCCCAATATTCAGCCATCGGAGGGTGAAACTTCCCGGGACCTCGACAAGATCCAGTTCAACCGAACCGCCATCCGGGAAATAGATCGCGTACTGCTCGTTTGGCACGGACGTTAAGTATGCCTCGTTTGGAGCGCGGCCGAATAGACCCCGGTGTTCCGCACCCGGGACGGCACGGAAGAAATCGAACACCTCCGCCAACAGGCGAGCGCTGCGCAGGTGCCTCACCGCCAGATCGCTCAAACCCAAGCCGGCCGGCGGCCGGTGAAAGCGGATCGAGGCCGCACCACCAATAAGACTCCGCCAGAAGCACTCGACGGCATGACGATCGTTACCGGCCCAGGAAGGCCCACTATCGGCGCCGTAGGTCTTGGTGTGGTTGATGGGCCTGGGCCGCGAAGCGAGGCGCCGGCGCGCATACTGCAGATTGCGCCAATGGGCTTCCGGATCATGTAGTGCACTGTTTTGTGAGGCCTCGAAAAAGTCGAACACTTCCGGGCGCTCCAGGGAAGCCCAATGCTGAGCCGCTTGGAAATCAGGAGTCCAGTACATCTCGGTAATAAAAACCGGCCGGCCGGCGGCTTGTTGTCGGATGAAACGGGCCCAGTACCACCCCCATTCCGGCGGGTACTGCGGATGAATCTCGTTGGTGATGCAATACAGTACGTGTCCATAGGGCAGTGTATGTTGCAGCAGCTTCTCGGCAAACCGCTTCTGGTAAGTCAAGACCAGGCGGTCGTCCTGCAGTTCCGGCAGGGTGAGGAAGAAATCGGTGGGCTTGCCGTACGAGGTCCCGTTGCGGTATTGCGGCCTCGGGTAAGCGATCGCCAGACGAGTGTTTTCGGTCGTGTAATTGATGTTGTTGACAGGATTCCAAGGACTTTGTTTCCAGTGCTCACCATAGGTTGCCCATAGCTCCCACAGCTCGACCTGGACAATAATGTCCCTTTCCTGAGTCATCCGGAGCAAGCGCTCGAATCGGTTCCAATACTCCGGGTTCCAGCGTGTGAGATCGTAACGTCCGTCGGCACATTGTGCGAAAGGTTGGACATCCCCCTCATAGTGGGAGCCCATGGAATTGCGCACATAGTTGCCACCGGCAGCGCGCAACCGGTCGAGTTGCTTGCGTAAGGCTGTTTCGTTCCACTGAAAGAGGTTGACGGTGTCTGATCCGCCGACCAGAAGTACCGGCCGGCCTTGGTACTGCCAAAAGAAGCGGTTGGCATCCCAGGGACGAATGTACCGATCACCCCCGAACGTCATGCTGTCGGCGCTTCCCAGGGAAATCAGCAGAAGGAGCGACAACGCAACTCGACGGAGCAACACGTGTCTTGCGAACAAAGTAAAACGCGTCTCGTTCATTGCCCTCTTGGCGGAAGTTGCACCGGGAAGTGGTGGGTTGAGTCTGGAGTTATACCAGCGCACCTCGTTCATTGTCCTTTTGGCGGGAATTGCACCACCCGATTTAACTCCGCCTGCAATTCTGGCAAAACTTCGCGGGCCTGCGGCCGTGTCAATGATGTTCCGGACTTCGTACGGGTCGGCCTGAAGACGTATAGCTCGTCCATCCTTGCAAGGTCGGTGTAGCGCACAAACTCCGTCTGTGCTTGAGCGGCTTACTGCGACGGCGCCAGGGCCAATGCTCCGAAGGAACTGACGTCTGTTAGCAAAGAACATACGAATCCTTTCTTTGATCCTGGGTCTACGGGATGATGATTTGTCATTTTGTGCGACAAAATGTTGCAAAATAGTAGTATAATTTGAACGGAGATTCCTCATGCCGTCCATTTACATCCGTGACCTTTCTCCGTCCACGTACGAAAAACTGAAGACGCGGGCGAAGCGTAACAAGCGCTCGATCACGCAGGAAGCGGCGATGATCCTCGACGTTGCCCTGAGCGGGCATGAGCGATCAGACGAGGTCTGGGAACGGATAGACCGCATTCGCGAGAAAATCACGGAGCGATACGGCACATTCAGCGACGGCACTGCCAAAATCCGCGAGGACCGAGAAAGATGAGCGCGGCTAAGCCGATAACGGTCGATACCAGCGTGACCGTCAAATGGTTTTTCGACGAACCTTATTCCGTTCAAGCGCTGCATCTGCGCCAGATGTTTCAGGCAGGGACTCATTACCCCCTGGCGCCAGATCTGATCTATCCCGAGTTTGCGAACGTGATATGGAAACGTGTGCTTTTCGATGCCTTCGACCCGGACGAGGGACGAGCCATGATCGAGAGCTTCAACGCCTTGCCGTTTCAAATCGTTCCCAGTCTTGCCTTGCTCGACATCGCCTTCGCGCTTGGCCTGAAACTCGGGCAAAGTGTATACGACACGCTGTTCCTGGCACTGAGCCTTGCCTCGGACGCACAGTTGGTGACTGCCGACGACAGGTTTTACCACGCCGTCCATACACACTTCCCACAGGTTTGCTGGCTTGGCGCGTGGAAGCCGGCGTGAAATCTTACACAGTGGGAAGGTCTTCATCACCTTCGTGCAAGGCCCTGTTTGTAGTAACGCCTTATATAAGGGTTTTGGAACGAAGGTTCTGCTGGCAGCGGGCGTGCGTCCGAGTGAATTGTTCGATTCAAGGCCCTCATAGAAGGCGGTACTACAAAACAAAGGACGCTAGAGGAGTGCCCCGGGGCGGTGGGTTTCATCCGGGCGCTGACGCGCCCTCCTTCGAAACCCACCCTTCGTTTGTTGTCGACGAAATTGTTCACCGCTGTGTGTCTTCTCTGATAGGCTCTTGCTTTATCGGAAGCACGGGTCCCCAATCCGGGATCGCCGCGATATTAGCAAGGAGCCGGCGCCCGGTTTCGCGAAAGGCTTCGATGCCCTGGCCGTAAGTCGACACCTCGATCCGAAACGTGATCGCCCCATGCTCTCGCAACATGTAATCGCGCGCGAGCCCAGGGTGCCAAATCTTCTCTGAGATCTTCCAACTGCCCCGGGGAACTCCGCTCACAAGCCGCTCCAGGGTCGCCTTGGCCCATTCCAGGCGCTCGCCCTCTATCACCCTGTTGCCGGCAGTTCGGATGGTTTCCATTCGCGAATCGGGCGCCTGACCTTGCCAGGAATGCACTGTCAACAGCAAACCCAGGCGACCTGCCTTGGTGGCCTCGATGACCTGCTCTCGCACTAATGCGATCTCGGGAGGCGGTTCAGTTTCTGTCCAGGCAGCGGCACCATACGCCGGTTTTCCCGTGACTGTCACATGCGAGCTCCACCGTTGCGTGGCGCTGTAGGGCGAAGTCAGCGGCACGATTCGCACCACGGCCTTCGCGAGGAGGCCCGCGGCCAGGTTCGGTTCGGAAGCGAGCGTTCTCACCATGGCGTCCACGGTCCATTGCCCGGCCGTTTCCCAGACGTCCTCTCCGCCGATGATGAAATGAATCGGTTTCCGCCCATCGTCCTTGCCAAACTCGAAGACCGGAACGATTCGATTTTGCCGGCGCAACAGGTAAACATGCAGACCCGGGGTGCCCTGAATATCGGCCAACAACTGATCGAGATTGTCGCGGCCGTAAGGATATCGCGTGGACAGCCAAACGATCTTTCCAGAATGGTCAAGCGTCGCTCGCAGAAAGGCGCCATCGTCTGCAAAGCTCACGGCCCTCCAGTTGAGACCGTCATCGCTGATGATGAGACCTTGGTTCAATGCCATCTTGCGGACGTTTCCCGACCCTATCCTCACCCGGACGACGAAGCCGGATGGAGCACCAGCCAGCCCGACGTTCAAAATGTCATTGTGAGACAGATCGAAGAGAATTTCCCCGGCCCTGATTTCGTAAGGAGGCACGACCGATCCGTCGAAGTGATCGAGAACCTGGACTGAGGGGGCATGAACTGGTGCTTCCGCGACCGCACCTGAGGCGGCGCCGGCAACCGCTATGATCATTACCCTGTAAACGCAGCCCAAAATCACGGAAAGTCTCATCCCGTTCACCCACAGGAAGCCGTAAGCAACTTGGCTTTGTTTGTCCCTCTGCCGCAAACTGGTAGCGCCACACAGGATGCCCGTTTACGTAAATTTGAAACCGGCTCGCCGGTTTGTTCCAGGTGAACGCGAATTGGTACC
>ERZ795047.4954-NODE-4954-length-11012-cov-20.720635_pt1 | contig 11012 bp, 8 predicted proteins | sample MGYA00375131_ERZ795047 | MGnify/ENA primary metagenome ERZ795047 (study PRJEB30176, sample SAMN05720228) | activated sludge metagenome | isolation source: Anaerobic digester | place: Japan | collected 2015-05-20 ... | reverse complement strand
TTACTGCTTCTCCGCAATGTACGCGAAGAATCCGGCTTTGCGCAACGCCGCCAGGGTGAGGCTGCCCAGCAAGCCGCCGATAGCGCCGAAAATCACATAGTTCAGCAGCGCGCGCCAATCCCAGCGCCACAAAGCCTACCGGCGCGCCGGTGAGGACGCCCATCCCCCATTTGACCAGGAATTTGGCTACATGGCCGAAAACTGCCGCCAGCATCGCCATCACCGGCTGGGCGGGGTCGCCCAGCAACAGCAAGGCGAGGTCGGTCCCCAGGCCCACGGCGGTATAGGAAAGCAGCGTGTTCAGCGCGCCGAAATCGCCCACTCCCAGAAACGCCGCCAGGATGCCGGAGGTCAGTCCCACGAGTGTCGCGGCGCTGTGCCTGGGTACCACTCCCGCTGCCAGATGATAATCGCCATCCAAAAGATGCCTGAGTGTCCCGACATCTGTAGCGGCAACCGTAGCGCCACCTTCGCCACCACCACGGCGCGAACGTCTCGGCGTCCAGCGTGAGGCGCAACACATCGCGCAGCAGCCAGCCTTCCTGCGTCTTGCCCTCCTCCGCGTCCACAAAACTCACCGCTTGCAGGCGTTCAAGGTCCGCCGGCGTGAATGCCGCCGCAAACCGCCCGTCAAGCGTGATGGGGATGCTGCCGGGCGGCAGGTCCGGCGTGGCAACGCTTCGCCGGCGCAACGCGGCCAGCCCAAAGCGGGCCAGCGCCTCCTCCAACCGCACCTCGATCTCCGCACGCGGCAGGCCCAGGTTCTCCAGGCCGAAGATCACCTCGTTTTCGACCGTCGTCGCCAGCAGTTGCGCCGCCGGATTCTGGAACACCATCCCCGCACGCTCGGTGAGTTGCCATAGCGGCATCGTCGCGGTCGGCAACGCCTCAATCCACACGGCGCCGCGCATCTCGCTCCGGTAGAGAATGACGGCTACACCGCCGAGGTACCCCTGGCTGACGTGCAGAGCTGCGCGGACTGCATCGTCTCCTTCCGCGAGCAGGGCGGCTTCAGCACCGTGCTGCCGGGCTTCTCCAGCAAGGCCCAGGTCAAGGGCGTCGTCGAAATCCAGGTGAAGTAAGCGCGCTGGATGCGCAAACGCCAGCAGCCCGAAGGCATGCCTTCGGGCTGCTGGTTTTGGGAGCGGGTACACCAGATGAAGGGCAGGTGAAGGTTCTGGGAACATCGGCCTGGATGGCGCGAAAGTTGTCGGCGGCGACTTGCGGGCCAGACTCCGCTGGAACCAGAGCCATGAGGAACGGCTCCGAGGGCTTCAAATCGCTCAGAAATTCGGGGAGGACGCCCCGCAAGCCCGCGCAACGTGGCGCACGCTGCGGCATACGCCCGTCAGTGATGTGAAGCGCGGCTGCGCCGGGGCCCACAAAGTTGACTGACACTGCCTTGCATGTAGAATGGCTTTAACCCCGCCGGGGGAAGGCAGGAGCAGGCCAATCCAGTGAGGCGCCCGCTCTCGTCCCGTTAAATGTTACAGAGCATGTTCTGGCAGGCAAGTCACTGCCGGGCGTAGATGATGGAGGACTTATGAGTAATTTACTTGGGCTGACACAGCCAGCTCCTTTAGCGTTGCCCACGTTGGCAGTCAATCTGGTGCTGAGCATCGTGCTCGCCCTGGCTCTGGGCTGGTTCTACGTGCGCTACGGCCGCTCCTTCTCCAACCGCGAACGCTTTGCCCAAACCCTCCCGCTGCTCTCGATGACGACCGTGCTCATCATCTCCGTAGTCAAATCATCACTGGCGCTCTCCCTCGGACTCGTCGGCGCCCTCTCGATCGTGCGTTTCCGCACCGCCATTAAGGAACCCGAAGAGTTAGCCTATCTCTTTATCGCCATCTCCATCGGCCTGGGTCTCGGTGCCGATCAACGACTCCCCACCCTCCTCGCTACCCTCATCATTCTGACCTTCCTTTTCCTCCGCTCCCTCTTCCTCTACCGCACGCCGCGCAGCAATCTCTATCTGAATGTGGTCGCGCCCCGCGAGGGTAACACCTTTGAGCTGATCAAGGAAGTGCTCCTCAGGCACGTAGATACGGCGGACTTGCGCCGGCTTGACAACAACGATTCCACGCTCCAGGCCACCTACTTCATCCGCTGCCCTGACGACGCAGCGCTCGTGGCGTTGATGGATGACCTCAGCGCCCGCGTGCCCGGTAGCAGCTGCACCTTTGTCGAACACGACCATATCCTGGGAGGCTAGCGTGCGGGTCATCGGACGGGCGCCCTCTTCGTCCTTGTGGCGCACCTTACTGTGGTTGCTGGGCCTCGGCGGACTCCTCGCGATAGGATGGCTCACCTCCAATGGGAAACAACCCTTCCCAGATATGGGGCGTCCCACGGCTTCTCCCCCGGCGCTCCCGACGTTACAAATTGACATGAAGTTCGCCCAGTACAATGTGCTTCTCGAACAACGCACGCGGGCGCTGGAGGAAAATGTGATCCTCACGAGCGCCAAAGATTTTCTGCCCGCGGTGGCGCGCGTCGGCGACGAGGTGGTCGCCGTACAGCTGCGGCTGATGGAAGGGCCCGCGGTGGGACTCACCCCCACGGGCAAATGGCCTCTCGAACTGCGCGTACAAGAGGGGGGAACCCTCCTCGGGATGCAACGCTTCTACCTCCAGGATCCCGAGCTTGTCGGCGGGCAGGCAGCCGTGGCCCTCGATCGCGTATTAGCGCGGGAAGGCGTGCTTATTGCGCGCTTACAGCAAGTGCGACTCATCTTCAACGGCGATGACCGTGGTATCTACGCGCTACAGGAGGGCTTTGCCGGCCCATTCCTCGAAGCGCAGGGACGCTCCGGCGGAGTGATCGTGGGTTTCGACGCCGATCCCTTCTGGCAGCAGGTGGCCCATTTCGGCGGCGACCTCACCGCGGCGCTCGCCGATCCCGTCCTCGACCTCGGGGGATTACATTACCTGGAGGCGGACGCCTTCGACGATCCGGCCATTGATCGCGATCTGTTGCTCCAAGCGCAGCGTGACACAGCGCTCGGTTTACTTCGCGCTCTACAGGCGGGGACGCGGCCCGCTAGCGAGATTCTCGACGTCGAGCGCTACGCACGCTTCCTGGCCTTAATTGATCTGTGGGGCCTCCCCGAGCGCGCCTCCCCGCTCAATCTCGGCTTCTATTTAGCGCCAGGCGTGGAACGTTTGGAGCCGGTATCATTTGCCAGCTCCTTCCCCCCTTATCCTGACGAGCGCCTCTCGCTCGCCGTCACCTACGACGATCCACAGATCCAAATAGCGTACGCGCAAGAGGCGGCGCGGGTGAGCACGCCGGCATACCTCGAAGAATTGCGCGCCGTGTTCGGCGAGGAATTCGATGCTGCGCTGTGGGATCGGCTCGCTGAACGTCAGGAACTCATCCGCCGCTCCCTGAACCCGGTTCGCCCCGTCTTCGCCTATCTCGCGGACCCCACACCGAAGAGCTACGGCGTGTTACGTGTCGGCGTGGCCAATGTGACGCAGCTGCCGGCAGCGATTCTGGGCTTCGACATCGGCGGCCTGACCTTCGTGGAACTCGATCCGGCGTGGCAGTGCGACGCGCAGGACGAGCGGGTCGCTGAGGCGGACGGGGTCGTGCTGCGCGCGCATGACGCCGGCAGCAAGGTGCGTTACGTCCACTTCGATATCCCCCTGGCTCTTGTTGCAGCTCAAGCCAAACTCGATCCTCACGGCGACTTCACCCTCTCGGTCGCTGTTCGTGTTGCGGGCAGCAGCGAGCGCGTCCTGGTGCCCGCTCGGGCGGGAACGCCGTTGCTATTGCAGGAGGATGAGTGATTCCAGATCAACCTCGACGTTATGAGTTGAAACTCGTCTGTGACGCCCGCTACCTGGATCAAGCACGGAGCTGGATGCGCCTGCATCCGGCGGGATTGCGAGTGGCCTATCCGCCGCGGCGGGTAAACAGCCTCTACTTCGACACTCCCGGACTCGGTGGGCTGGAGACAAACCTCCAGGGGGTGGGAGTACGCAACAAACTCAGGCTGCGTTGGTACGGCGACGCCTTGCCAGAAGTGCTGGCCGTGCTCGAATTGAAACACAAGGACAATCTGCTGGGGACGAAATTGCACTTTCCCTTGCCCCGCACTCTCGATCTCTCCCGCCCGTGGATAGAGATTTTGGCAACCTTACACGACATCCTTCCCATCCAAGGGCAAACATTACTGAAACAGATCAACGCGCCGGTGCTCCTGAACCACTATCAACGCGAGTACTACGTCACGCCCGATGACGCTGTACGTGTTACCCTCGATTACGATCAACGCGCCTACGATCAGCGCCTGACGCCGCGCCCCAATCTGGATGCGCCTTTGTTGTTGGAGGATGTAGTCATCATCGAGGTCAAGGCCGATGGCGCTCAGGAAGAGCAAGTGCGTGAAGTGATCCGCCACTTTCCTCTGCCCCGCAGCCGCAACTCCAAATATGTCAACGGCGTGCTTGCTGCATGGTAAAGCATCGTAAAGGAAAAAGTAATGGCAGCAGGCTTTAACATGCGGTTGACGTCACGCTCCAGGTTATGGCTGTGGGCGCTGCTGCCTGTCATCCTTGCCTTGCTCTGGGGCCCGTATCTCTCGGACCAGGATTATTTTCTGATAGCCGCCGCGCGCAATCTCGCCGCCGGAAGGCAAGCCGCCTTCGGCCTTGACGGGACGGCCTTTTCCCCATGGCGGTTCCCCCTGCCGCTGCTGTTGCTGACCGGTATGGCCCGCCTGTCCCTGCCGCTCGAGTCCGCCCTCTGGCTGCTCGGCGCCGTCGGCTGGGGATTTGCGACCTGCACCGCTTACTACGCCGTCCGGGCCTTGGGGCGCGCCCCGGCAGCGCCGGCTGTCGCCGCCCTGCTGGCCCTCACTCCCCTTGGGGGAACCGCCTTCGGAAGTAGCGCCGGCTGGGTCGTAGCCCTCTTTTGGTGGACGCTGGTGTTGCTCCTCGAAAAACGCCAACACGCACAGCTGCTCGTGTTGGCGCTCTGGTTTGGCTGCTACTTTGATTGGCCCACCTGGCTGGGAATCACCGCTTTCCTGATCGCTGCCTGGCGCCGGGAAAAACATCTGTCGTGGGAAGCGGCTTTTCTGTGGGGCCTGGCATCCGGCGGATTATTGGGAGGCTGGATACTCTTTGACCTGACGCCCTTACCCTTAACGTGGGGAGCCAGCGCGATCATCGAAACAGGACGGCGCTGGCTGGCGGAAGATTTCTACTGGCTCCTCATCCCCCTGGGAGGACTGGGAATAAAGTCCGGCCGGGCGCCGGTGATGCTCGCGTTGCTGGGCTGGGGCGGCACTGCGCTGGTCAGCGGCGCTCCCCCACTCGTAGCGGGCCTCTATGCTGGGGGCGCGGTCGCCGCCGGGTTGGGATGCGCCTGGCTGGCAGAACGCGGGGCACGCGCGTGGCACGTCCCCGGCAAATCCTACTCCATGGCCGGCGGAGCGTTTCTGCTCGCGCTGCCCTTCCTGCTGGCCCGGGGCAGCGCCCTTTACACGGCTTACCAGGCGCGGCCCGTCGCCTTAAATGCCCTTGAGGTCAGCGCCGGCGAATGGGTGCGCGCCCACAGTACTCCCGGCGATGTCGTGTGGGGCGAGGTCCGCGCAGGCGTGGCAGCGCAGCGCCCGGTGATTCCCTGGACGGGTGAGATGCCCAACAGCGAGACCCTCGCGCGCCTGCTGGCGACGTTAAACCTCGACCCGCCCGCTTTCTGTGTCTCTACGCGCTCCCTTGCCTGGGATCGCATGACAGGCATCGGCTGGTTCGAGGAACGTTATGAGCCGGTCCAGCGCTTCGGGTCATTGGCAGACGCCGGAGCGCCGGTGACGGTGTGGCGTTATCGTGAGAGCAGCTACGAGCGGGGGGAGGTCATGCCGGTTGATTTGCCGCTCGGCGCAGGAGCGCGCGTGGTGGCCTACCGACGCTGGCCCCCCACTCTGAAAGCAGGCGAGCCCGTCTACCTGACCCTCCTCCTGCGCGCCGAAACGCCGATAGCGGAAGCCTCCCGGGCCATTGTGCGGATCTTCTCGCCGCTCACGGGTGAGAACTTCGCGCAGGTCGAGCACCTCATCCCGCAGGGGCTGCCTGTGGAGTGGTGGTTACCCGGAGAGATAATCGCTGAACGCTTCAGTCTGACCACCACAGCCACAACCCCCGTCGGCGCCTATCACCTTGATCTGAGCGTGCCGGATGCCGACGTCGAGGGGTTCAAGTTAGCCTACGTGGCCGTGCCGTGGGAGGGGACGATTCCCCCTGAAGCGACGCCGGTTGACGCCTCCTTCGAGAACGGCGTGCGACTCACAGCGGCGCAGTTGCCGGAGACATTGAAGCCAGGCGAGGAGGCCCGGGTGATATTTTACTGGGAAGCCGATGCGGCACCCATGGAAGATGTAACCGTTTTTGTGCATCTGCTGAATCAGGATGGGCAACAGGTGAGCGGGCATGATGGGATGCCCATGGAGGGTCGCTATCCTACAGGCGCCTGGCAGCCAGGGGACAAAATACCCGACGTCCATAGTTTCATCACGCCTGAGGGATTGCCGGCGGGCAGTTACCGGCTCGCCGTGGGTCTCTACCATCCCGCTACCGTTGAGCGTCTCGCAGTAACAACCGTTGAAGGCGAGACGCCGTCTGATCGCGCGGTCGTCCTGGGTAGTTTCACACTAAAGGAGTAAAGCAGAGAGGCACGGGCAGCTCAGGGCGCCGTCCCCTTCACGCCATCGCTCAGCACCCCGAAGGACGCGGCGGTGACCAGGGGATGTGTGGAGATAAAAGCAATCCCCACATCGTCGGCGTAAGACGCTGTCGGCCCAGGCGCCAGGACGGCAAGGTTGTCTTGCGCCCCCAAATCGAACCACGCATCGTGTCCCTCCATCAGATGCCCATTCCCTATGTAAAGCAGCAAGCTGCGGTCCCATGCGGCGAGATCGTCCTGGGGATAGCGGGCATCGTTGGCAGCGCTGCGGGTAGCGATAATGCGCAGGGTAGTCCCACAAGGCACCGCGGCGAGAGCCGGGATGTCCGCCAGGAATAACGAACCTTCGTCGGTGGCATCCTTACGGTCGTTATCGGTCAAGCGCCAACCGCGCAGGTCAATCCCTCCACACCGTTCGACGCGCACCTCAAACCAATCGCCCTCAATCCCCCCCGTATCGTCCGCCTGATAAGCGGTAAACGTCACGTCGCCGGCCCAGGGAAGGTCTGGCGACAGGGGTTCGAAGCGTGGCGTAAAGGCGCATTCTCCTGCAAGGGGGGGCGTCAGCAGGGGCGCTTCACCCTCAAGCCCCTCCCACCCCACGAAACGATAGCCGGGCGCGGGAACAGCCTGCAACTCAAGGGGTATCCCACGGAAATAAACCCCCGTCCAGGGAAGTTCCTCCAACACCCGTCCAGCGACTGCCACACTGCCTTCGCCAACGTCAGGGGGGGGAGCAAAGGTGCACGCGACCGTTCCAGGCAGGTCAAAAGCAGTCACCAGGTGCGCCCGCAGCGCATCAGGGCGACGGCGGACATAATCGCGCATGTCTTCGACGCTCAGCGCCCAATTGACGCTGCTGCCCCAGCGCGCAATCTCGTAGTCAATATCCGGCGCCAACGCCGCGACGAGGCGCTCAAGCCGAGGCGCGACCGCCTCCGCTGCGAAGGTGGTGTTGAGCAGTTCCGCAGCGCGCTGCAAGAAACGTTGGCGGAAATCGGGATTTTCGAAGAGCTTGCGGATCAGCAGCGTGTCCTCGCCCGCCGTCGCTGCATGATCTTCCTCAAAGAGCTTCTGCACAAGATCAACGGTGACGATGTCGCCCTCAAATCCCAAATAAGCCGGCAGGTTCAACCCGAAGCTGTAATCATTATCCCAGACGATCCACTGCCACTGCCCTCCAGCACGTCGCGCACGGAATTGATTAACATTATGCTCAGGCCAATCAACATTGCCTGAGTAGAGCTGCAGCAAAGTATAGTCCATGAGATTGGCAAGGTCCACCTGCGCTGCGACATCGGCATAGGCCACGGGATCCCGTAAATCATGGGACTTCACATAGCTGAGCAGCTGTTCCCAGTGTTCACGGTCGCCGGCAACCGTGTTGCTGACCCACTGATTTGCCGGTGAATCCAGAATATCCGCTTCTTCAATGCCATAGTGATCCGCCAGGAACTGCTCATCAATGCGCTCCCGCAGCTGATAGATTCCCCAGGGCTGGCCGTTGATGAAGAGCAGCACCGGGCGGGTATAAGCAGCATTTGTCCCCATGGTCAAAGCGAGCTCTGTAACGAGTGCATTGCGCAAGAGGGTCCAATTGACCTCAGGCTGGGTCGAGTCATTACCGCCATTGTGAAGGACAAGTCGGTCGAAGGTAGTCACCTCGTTGCCGGGAAAGAGGGGATAGGCGAGCTGCGTCGCGCCATACTTACTGCGGAAGTAGAGACGCAAGGACTTCTTGTCGAAGCGCCGGGTCCATTCACCATGCAAGCGCACGCCGGCGGCAATCTGGAAGCCCTGACTACGATCTTCATCAACGAAGGTGAGGTCTACAGGGCGCTCCCATTCCACACCGCGCTCTTCGATGTGGGTATAGAGGCCACGCTCGGCATCCCACATGTCGGCCGGGTCAATGACCAGCGAGAGGAGCGGGAGCTCAGCCGTCACCCCGATGAAGTAGCTTGCGGTTGCCACCGGGCCAGGAGTGGCGTCGGCGGGCTCCACACGAGCGCGGACGACGGTCACGGCGGGAGTATCCGAACTCAAACGGATAGGGGTGGTATACAGCACGCCGGTTTCCGCCGTAGGGGAAGCGCCATCCAGAGTATAGCGTATCTTCGCACCGGGCACCGCTGTGCTGAGGACGAGCTGGAAGCCGCCCTCATAGTAACCCCCAGGTCTGGAAAAGACCGGCACGTTGGCGGGAACAGCCGTTAAACTCTCCCCCCGATGATCCAGGGTATAGAAACCTGCCAGCGCCAAAAAGATGAGGGCAATTATTCCTATGGCGCTCGCGCGTTCAAACAGCTCCAAATTGTTTCGCATGATGGCCGACGCTACCTTCGCCATTCCGTAAATATCGGCGGCCTAACGCCGATCGAGACATTTCCAGTACCTGGAGCAGCTCCGGTGCTCATTCTGGCGGAAAAATAAAGGCAACTCCAGACGTCATGATAAAGTTGCTGCTCTATGCGTCCTCGTCATCATCCAGGCCGATGGAAGCCAGCAAATCGCCGACGGTGCGACGCGAGAGCTCGCCTGCGGCGGGCGCGGGAAGGAAGCCCAGGTGTTGGTAGAGAGACAGCGATAGGCGGGGTTCGTCAGCAAGCAAACGCAACAGGAAAGCGTTTTTGTCCTCTTCTGTCATCCCCTGGATGGCCTGGCGCAGCCGCGCCTGACTGAGGCGCGCCGGCTTCAGGGCCGGGCTGCGCTTGATAGCGTCTTCGAGCAAGTCCTCGTCCACATCAAATAGCTCCACAAAGGCCTGTAACGGCGGCGTGAGCGTAGCGAGGCCCGGCGGGATGGGCGGTTCCAGCGCCTCCCGATTGACGTGGTATTCCAGAGTGATGCCCTTGAGCCATGCCAGGTACAGCGTCCGGTAGTCGCGCCGCAATAGCTCTTCCCGCAGGCCGATCAATCGGTCAAGCCAGCCCTCGCCGTCCACCCAATCAAAGCCTTCTTCCTCGTCCAGACGGATGCCCAAGACGACGTACTCGCCAAGCTGTTCCACGGTGATGGCCTCAGAAGGGTCATCCTCATCCGTCGCCACGCGGTAACGCTCCATCTCCGCCACATCCACCAGCGCCGCAGGGAAGCGAAACAGCAAATGGCGACTGCCCCAATTTGCCAGGTAGAACATCGCGTCGTAGTATTGCGCGAGCACCTTTTCAGGATCGCCCCGGAAGTCGCTGTAGTTATAGACAAAAACCGCACGCCGGGGATGCGGCTGCACGCGGCTGGAAAGGCTGGCCACCGCCTCCTGCTCTTCCCGCGTCAGCGGGCGATCAAGCGCCTGAAATTCGTAATATTGATATTCGCTCATGGCTCCCCCCTATGTCCGAAACGCTGACGCCAACCCAGCTCCATCCAGGATAGCGTCCTTCACCACTATCACCGCGCTACTTCAGATTCACGCCTCCCTTGCATCAGCGCTGACAGGCAGCTCATGCCCCGCGCGTCACTTCTGCCAGAAACTGCTGGAGCGCAGGCATGTAGCCGTCGAAGCGGGTGCGGCGGATGTCATGACTCGCCCCCTCAAGGCGGATGAACCGCAACTTCGCGTTGGCTTCGGCGGCTTTTTGCGCCGCTTCAGGCGAGACGATGGACATCTTGGCCCTGTCGCCGATGATCAACAAAACAGGCGATTGAATTTTGCGGATGACGTCCAACGGTGCGGCGGCGAATTCCATGAGCGCGCCCCCCATGGCCTTCAAAAAGTCAAAACTCACCCTTCTTTTCGAATCAAGCCACGGCTGGATTTCGTCATCCGCGTAGGTCGGCATTCCCTTCCGCGCCATGTTGAGCGCCACAAAGCGCGGCAGGAGTTTGAACATCCGCATGTACTTCGCCATCATTTTGCCGATTTCGTCCGGGTTGATGACTTGATCGCCGCCCAATGACTCGCCGGGCAGGATGATAGGCGGGTCTTCGAGGAAAACACCGCGCGTCAGCTGCGGATACTCCGCCGCCAGGCCCATGGCCGTATCCGCGCCCATCGAGTGACCGCCCACCACCGGGCGATCCAGTTTCAGGGCTTCGATCAGCCCCGCCAGATCGGCGACCCGCTGCCGGGTGGAGTAATCCCCCTTGCCAGAAGCTGATTTTCCATGGCCGCGCGCATCGGGCAGGATCACGTCGTACTCCCGCTCCAATTCCTTGACAACGCGCGTCCAACACAGGCCGTCATCGCCGGCGCCGTGATTGATCACGACCTGAGGTTTATCGCCGCCTGTGCGATAGTAATGCAGGCGCAGCCCATTCGCATGAACGTATCCATCCGACCACTTTGCCATAGTTTTCTCCCCTGAAAATAGAGAGCA
>ERZ795047.4950-NODE-4950-length-11016-cov-4.479062_pt1 | contig 11016 bp, 9 predicted proteins | sample MGYA00375131_ERZ795047 | MGnify/ENA primary metagenome ERZ795047 (study PRJEB30176, sample SAMN05720228) | activated sludge metagenome | isolation source: Anaerobic digester | place: Japan | collected 2015-05-20 ... | reverse complement strand
AGGGGTCCGGGGACGTGTAGACGCGGAAAGCCGGGCCGCTGAAGAGCTGCTGCACACGGCGGGTGAGTTCCTCTTCCTCAGAGGCCGCGACCACCGCAGTGGGGAGCCGGCGCGCCACTTCCTCGGCGTGACTCGGTCCCGAGAGCACCACGATCGAGCGGAGCCCGAGAATCGTGCGGGCGAGCTGGCTCATCCGGCAGTGGGTGGTCTCACACAAGCCTTTGGTCAGACTGACGGTCAGACAGTCGGCGGGGATCAGGCCTTTGAACCGTTCACAAACCTGGGCGAGGAATTTGGAGGGCGAGGCCAGGATCACCACGTCCGCACCCGCCACGGCTTCGGCCGCGTCGGCGGTCCAGCGCAGGGTTTCGGGGAGCGGAATCCCGGGCAGAAAGCGCGTGTTCTCCCGGCGTTCACGGATTTCATCCACAACTTCCGGAAAGGGGCCCCAGAGGGTGACGGCGTGGCCATAGCCGTTGAGTAGAAGGCCGACGGCCGTACCCCAGCCGCCGTCGCCGATGATGGTGATGTGCATATCCGTATCTCTCCCAGAGTCTGCGCTCAAACCTGCCGCCGTGTACGAAAGGTGAAACGCGCTTCTGTTCCGTTGCGTATCCGTGCGAGGTTGGACCGGTGTTTCCAGACCGCCACCGCCGCAAGGGCGGTGAACACGGCCGGGAACCAGAACCCGTACGCCGCGTGGAGGCGCAGCGGCCACCACACGGCCGCGGCCAGCGTCACGGCCGCTGCCACAGAGGCTGCCGAGACCATCCGCGTCATGAGGAAGACAACCAGCCAGACAACGAAAGCGATGCCCACCGCCTGAGGCGCGAGGCCGAGCACCAGACCCGTGCTCGTGGCCACGCCCTTGCCCCCCTTAAAGCGGAGGAAACAGGTCCAATTGTGGCCGACGACCGTCAGCGCGCCGCAGAACATCGCCAGCCCCTTGCCCCCTGCCGCGCCCGTTTCCGGCGGACAGATTGTCAAGGCCAGGGCCGGAATCAGCGTGACGCCGCCGAGGCCTTTCAAAAAATCGAGCGCGAAGGTCAGAACGCCCAGCGGCTTGCTGACTGAACGGAACACATTGGTGGCCCCGATGTTGCCGCTGCCCAGCGTGCGGATATCCTTTCCGCGGCTCCGGGCCAGCAGGAATCCGAAGGGGATCGATCCCAACAGGTAAGCGGCCACGCCGCCGACGATCCATACGGTTACGGTTGTCATGGCGGCAGTGTAGCAAAATCTGGGCGAAGCGGGCAGACACGGTTAAAAAAAAACGACCTCTGAGTAAAACGGGCAAATCCCGCTGGACACGGATACGCGGTTTCCGGTATAAAGCGTTACTACTTGAAGTAACGCCCGGAAGGGCGGTTCAAAACCACAACAGCCCCAAACAAGGGATCCATATGAAAAGCATGTTGCGATGGTTCATCGGTATCGGATTGGCGGGTGTCCTGTTTGCGGAGGAGAAGAGTCCTGCGGGACAGGGTGCGGGCGCGGCGGCGCCTGCGGACGTGGCACAGATGAAGGCGCGCGAGACCGGCGGACTCGATTGGGACGCGGGTGCGGATCTGCGTGTGCGGCAGGAGGCCAGTGACAACCTGCCGAAGCGGATCAATGCGCAGGGCGAGGGCGTGACGGCCAAAAACGACAACTACCTCCGGATCCGGCCGCGCGTGTGGGGTCAGGTGAAGAACGAGGATTTCAAACTCTATCTGCGCGTCGCCGATGAGTTCCGCGAGTATTTCCAGCCGAGAGAGAGCCGCAATGCCCGCCCGCCGGACGAGGTGCTGGTGGACAGCCTCTATCTGGATCTCTACAATCTGGCTGACGGGTGGCTCGATCTGCGCATCGGGCGACAGGATTTCTTCGGTCCGGACGGTCCGGTTTACGGCGCGGGCCGTGTGATCTGCGACGGCACACCCTTTGACGGGTCGCGCACGATCTTCATGGATGCGATCAAGGCCACGGTGAAGTTCGACGAGAAGAACAGTCTGGATCTGCTGGCCATCTACAACAGCGCGGAAACCGAGATGAGCTGGGGTCATCCGTATCGCACGGATGGCAGTGAATACAAGGAGCGTCCGTTGACCTCGATCCATCCCGCCAGCAAGGATATGGACGAATACGGCGGCGGGCTTTATTTCCGCTCTCGGTCGGTGCCGGAAGTGCCGTTCGAGTTGTACGCTTTCTACAAGCGCGAGACCAAGGCCCGCCTGGCGGGCGGGGCGCGTTTGCCGGGCCGCAACACGTACACCTGGGGTCTGCGCGTGATGCCCCAACTGACCGAAACGCTTTCGGCCTAGGTCGAGGGCGCCGTTCAGGCGGGCGAGAAAGACGGCGGGGCGTCGACTTCGGGTTACATGGGGTATGCGGGGTTGACCTACCGGCCATTGATCGATGGTTCGTCCAAACCGTTCTTCACCGGCTCGCTCTACTATCTTTCCGGTGACAAGAACCGCGATGCGGAGGGGGATAACGACACCGCCTGGAATCCGCTTTGGGCGCGGTGGCCGCAATTCAGCGAGATGTACGTCTACAGTTTCATGTACGGTGTCGGGTACTGGTCCAACCTGCTCTATCCCAGCCTGGAGGCAGGGGTCGGCTTCGCGCCGGGTCACAAGGTGCGCGCGAGCGTCGGCCCGATGTATGTGGCGGTGGAGGACGATCTGGGCGGCGGCAACGGCGATCTGCTGGGATGGCTGGGGGTGGTCCGTTACGACTTCCCGCTGTTCAAGAATATCTTCGGCAAACGCGGCGATCTGACCGGTCACGTCACGGCGGAAGTGCTCGACCCGGGCGACTACTATGTATCCGACACGGTCGCCTATTTCCTGCGTTGGGAAGTGATCGCCCGTTTCTGAAAAAACCGCGACCTTGCAGATGCGTTTTTCCCGCAGGGATGCTAGAATCTCCGTTATGCAAACCAAGATACCTTGTTTGATGTGGGTGGTTCTTGCGCCCCTGTTGCTTCAGGCGCGGGTGGGCGAGAATCTGAAACAGAGCGAGACGCGCTACGGCACCGGGGAGGAACTTCAAGACGCGGAAACGTTCATCCTTAAAAATGCGCGCAATGTCGTCTACTTCCACGGCGACTGGATCATCACCGCAGGGTATCTCAACAACGTGACCGCACGGATCCAATACGAGAAAGCGGGCTTGCGGCAGCCACGGGCGCAGCTCACCCGCGAGGATGTCGCCGAGATCCTCGAGGCCGAGGATGCGGCGGGGTGGTCCGCCTACAACGAGGAGACCCGTCAGGCCGGCAAAGCCTACACGGGCAAGGCCCATCCGCCTCCGGTGTTGCGATCCGTCTCGGGGTTGACCGCACGCTACAAGGTGTTCAGCGTGACGGTGGAGCGCGAAGAGGCGTCGCACCACGAGAAGGGGACGACGCTGCGGCAGCCGCTCCGGCCCACGCTGACCCCGCGCGGCAAACGCGTGGCCCTGTGACTGTGCCGCGGCGGTCGCCGTGCCGCGTCAGTCCAGCGTGTGTACCAGCAGGCCCGAGCGCAGCTTGGGCTCGAACCAGGTGCTCTTGGGCGGCATGATCTGGCCGGCGTCGGCGATGTCCATCATCTGCTGCACCGTCACGGGGAACATCGAGAACGCCACGGCGTCCTGTCCGCTGGTCACGCGTTGGACCAGTTCGCCGGTGCCGCGGATGCCGCCGACAAAGGCGATGCGCGTGTTGGTGCGCGGGTCATCGATCCCGAGCACAGGGCCGAGCAGGCGGTTCTGCAGTACGCTCACATCGAGTCGCCCCACCGGATCGGCGTCCACGGCCTCCCAGATGAGCCGGTGCCACGCGCCGTTCAGGAACATCCGTATTTCACGCGGTCCGGCGGGCTCCGCACCGTCGGTCGGTTCGGTACGGAAGAGCGTCCGTACCCGCTCCAGAAACGCGTCCGGGGTCAGACCGTTCAAGTCCGCCACGCAACGGTTATAGGGGAGGATGCGCAACTGATCGGCCGGGAAGAGCACGGCGAGAAACCAGTTGTACTCCTCGTGCCCGGTATGGCCGGGATGGGCCTCGCGGCGCTGTTTCCCGGCGCGGAAGGCCGCTGCGGCGCGATGGTGGCCGTCCGCCACATAGGCCAGCGGCACATGGTGGAAGGCTTCGACCCACGCGGCGGGATCGTCCTCGGCGCGCCAGACGGTATGGCGCACCCCGTCGGCTGCGGTGAAGTCATAGAGTGGTGTGGCCTGCTGTGCCTGCGCCACGCGGGCGTCGAGATCCTCCCGCGTCCGGTAGGTCAGGAAAACCGGTCCCGAGTTGGCGTTCAGTTCAAGGCAGTGGCGTGTGCGGTCATCCTCTTTGTCCTGACGGGTTTTCTCATGCTTGCGGATCACGTCGCGCGCGTAATCGTCGATGTGGCAGCAGGCCACCACGCCGGTCTGGCTGTGGGTGCCCATGATCTGGCGGTACACATAGATCCGCTCTTCGGCCTCGCGCAACAGCACCCCGCGTGCCTGCAACTCCGCAAAGGCCCGCGCGCCCTGCGCATAGACCGCGTCATCATAGATGTCCACCGTGTCGGGCAGGTCGATCTCGGGCCGCGACACATGCAGAAAACTGTCCGGATTGCCGGCGGCCAGCGCGCGCGCTTCGGCGGTGTCGACCACATCGTACGGAACGGAGGCGAGCGACGCCGCCCGGTCCGGGGCGGGCCGCAACGCGGCAAAGGGTTTAATCAGCATGGAAGACTCTCCGGATACGCGAAACGCAAAGGACCGTGGCTCCGGGCCGTCCTTTGCGCTTCACAGGATGGGCAGCGGGCCCGTTCAGAAACCGATGTTGATCAGCGGACAGAACGGAACGTCGCCGCCGCGGATGATGTTGATCAGGCCGATCTGGTACCCGTGCATGTCCTCCGCCCGGTTGACCAATCCGACCTGGAAACCCTCGGCATAATCCGCGAGGTTGATCAGTCCGACTTGCAGTCCGTACAGGGTGCGGGATTCGTTCCAGAGGCCGGTCTGCATTCCGAGCATGTCCCCGAGCCCCGTGGAGTTGTAACACCCGATCTGCCAGCCGGCCAGCGCGTCCAGCACGCTGTTGCGCAGCAGGTTGATCTGGACACCGTTGAAATACTGCGACCGTCCGATCAGACCGATATCCAAACCGGTGACCTGCTCGCACTGCCCGGAAGGCAGATTGAGGCGCAATCCCACAACGTCAATGTCCTCCGTGTCGTTAAACGCACACCAAACCGGCCAACGCACTTTTTCCGCAGCCTGCGCGCCCACGGCAATCAGACAAGCCAGAACCAAACCAGACCACATTCTTTTCATGAATTACCTCGCCTCGCTAATGAACCCGACATCGTCTTGTCCGCTGGATCAACGGACACCCGAACGCGTATGGTTATTAACTATACAGATTTTAGGGTGCGGCGCAAAGGCCAGAATGCGATGGGCGCGATTTTTTTATGCGGTTTGCGGCTTGCCGGAATGCCTCATACTCGTTAAGATGACAGATAATGACAATTCAAAATGCGGGAGAGGCGACATGAATGTGTGGATACGGACAGCAGGCGTAGGCGTGTTCTGGGCAGGGTTGCTATGGGCGGGAGACCCGGTCCCGTATGGCGCGATTCCTTCGGAACGACAGGTACGGTGGCACGAGATCGAAGTTTTTTCTCTGATTCATTACGGGCTCAACACCTACACGGACCGCGAGTGGGGATACGGGGAGGAGGACCCCGCTCTGTTCAATCCCGCGAATCTCGATGCGAACCAGATCGTGTCCGCGCTCCGCAGCGGTGGGATGCGGGGCGTGATTCTGGTGGCGAAACACCATGACGGTTTCTGTCTCTGGCCTACCCAAACCACAGCGCACAACATCTCCAAATCCCCTTGGCGCGGCGGCAAGGGCGATCTGGTGCGGGAGGTTGCCGACGCCGCCAAAAAACACGGGTTGCATTTCGGAGTCTACTGTTCGCCTTGGGATCGCAATCACGCGGCCTACGGCACGCCCGCCTATCTGGCGGTCTATCAGGCTCAGCTCCGCGAACTGCTTTCCCAGTACGGCACGCTCTTCGAGGTCTGGTTCGACGGTGCCAACGGCGGCGACGGGTACTATGGCGGAGCGCGTGAAAAACGAAGCATCGACCGTTTCACCTACTATGATTGGCCCAACACCTGGAAGATCGTTCGCGAACTGCAACCCTCGGCCTGCATCTTCGGCGATGTCGGTCCGGATTGCCGCTGGGTCGGTAACGAGAAGGGATACGCCGCCGAAGAGTCGTGGGCGACCTTTACCCCTAAAGGCAAGACGGATCCGGCCCGCCCCGCCAACGGCGACTCCATGAACCATATCGAGGGTCCGGCCGGCCACCGTAACGGGACGGCTTGGATGCCGGCCGAGTGTGATGTGCCCTTGCGCAAGGGATGGTTCTGGCATCCGGATCAGGACGCCACAGTGCGTTCGCCCGCCACGTTACTGGACATCTACTTTCGCAGTGTCGGCAAAGGCGGTTGCATGAACCTCGGTGTGGCGCCTGACCGCAACGGACGCGTCTGCGAAGCGGATACCCGTTCGCTCGAAGCCTTCGGGAACCTGCTGAGCGTACTTTTTGCCGTGAATTTCGCCGAACAGGCCACGGTCAGCGCCAGCCATGTGCGCGCCTGGGAACCTGCGCCGGGCAAGACGCATCCCTATGAGCCGGCCCGTGTCGTGGATCGTGATCGTTATTCCTATTGGGCCACGGATGACGGCGTCACTCAGGCGACGCTCACCCTGACCTTGCCAGCGGCGGTGGAGTTTGACGTGGTGCGCCTGCGCGAGAACATTCGGCTGGGGCACCGCGTAGACGGGTTCGTCGTGGAGGTGTGGCAGGGGCAGGCATGGAAGGAATACGCCAAAGGGCAGAGTATCGGTGCCTGCCGTCTGATCCGCGGCTCCAAGGTGCAGACGGACCGCGTTCGTTTGCGTATCACCTCGGCGGCGGCCTGCCCCTGTATCAGTGACTTTGGCCTCTTCGCCCTGCCCGCGACCCTTGCGCCTTCACTTCCGAAGCCATGAAAAAAACGCCTGCCCGGTTACGCCCCGTTTCGTTTGAACGCCGCTTCACCCGCCATGCCGCAGGGTCGGTCCTGATCCGTCAGGGCGACACTTGGGTGCTCTGTACCGCGAGTGTGGAGGAGAAGGTGCCCCCGTTTCTGCGCGGCAGTGGCAAGGGCTGGGTCACCGCAGAGTACAGCATGCTGCCCGGCAGCACGATCGAGCGCAAGGAGCGCGAAATCCGGCGCGGCAAACCCGATGCGCGCGGCATGGAGATCAGTCGGCTCATCGGTCGCGCACTCCGCGCGGCCGTGGATTTGGAGCGCCTCGGCGAACGCACCATCACGATCGATTGCGACGTGCTTCAGGCGGACGGCGGCACGCGCTGCGCTTCCGTCACCGGCGGGATGGTGGCGTTGGCCGATGCATTGACGGCGCTGGTGCGGCAGGGCAAGCTCTCCTCCCCGCCGCTCCGGCATTTCGTGGCAGCGGTCAGCGTCGGCATCTGCGGCGGCAAGCCCGTGCTTGACCTTGATTATGCGCACGACAGCGTTGCGGAGGTCGACCTCAATGTGGTCATGACCGACGACGGGCGGTATGTGGAGGTGCAGGGTACTGCCGAGGGCGAGCCGTTTGACGAGGCCGTGCTGGACACGCTCCGCTCTCGGGCGCGCAAAGGGATCCGCGATTTGATCCGCATGCAGAAGGCCGCGTTGCGTGAGGAGCCCCCGCACCATCCGTAACGTTTTTCTTTCTTTCCGATGAACCGTGGCAAAGACGCTCTCGTTTGAAAGAGGTGGAAACGTCACCCATCAAACGAGGAGATCCGATCTTGCTGTTCCGAACCATCCTGTTTTGCTGCGCGTTCGCCCTGTTGGCCGTCTGCCGCGGCCAAACCAACACGCCAGTCGATCTGGGAACCTTTGTTGTGGAGGGCACCCCGATATCGAAGTACCGGGCGGAAACCGTTTCGACCGCCACCTTCGCTGACGCGAAACCGGAAGAGCTGCCGCAGACGGTGGAGGTGCTGACGGAAGACTTCATCAGCGAGATGAATCCGGTGGATCTGCACGATATGCTGCGCCATCAGGCCGGTGTCTATACTGGCGGCAAGTCCATGCTGGACCGCACTTCCGGACAATACACGCTGCGCGGCATGTCCGGCAGCGACGTCATGCTCAACGGCACGCTCGGCCTGGCCGGGCCCATGGGCACATTCATGGACCCCTCGGCCTTCGAACGCATCGAGGTCGTCAAGGGGCCGGTCGGTTCGACGGTCGGCGGCGCCAGCTCCACACTCGGGCCCTATGGCGCGGGCGGCTCGGTGAATTTGGTCATGAAACAACCGCGTGACGACCAAGACTTTCTCCATCTGAAACCCCGCGCCTCCCTCGGCGAGCACAGTCAGCGTTACCGCCTCCCGTTCGATATCAACGAGCGCGTGATTGAAGACCGCCTGACCGTGCGCCTGCCCGGCAATGTCGAGTACGGCCGTCCGTTCTGGCTCTCCAGCGGCTATGACTGGCGCGAATCGTACTATCTCGCGCCCTCTGTGTTCATGGCGGTGCGCGATGATCTGCGCATAGGCGCCAATCTCTCGATCCAGTACACCGACCAGCCCGCTTATCAGGGCATACCGGTCTACAAGGGCAAGCCTTACGCCGGATATGACTGGGATTCCAATCCCGCGCTGTCGCACATGCGCGACACCTACATCGGCCATACCCTTGATGCCTATGTGGAGTGGGATGCTTCGCGCGTCTGGACCTTGCGCAGTGGCGCTGGCGTCGCGCAGGCCGATATTGAGTTTGAGCATCTCGGCCCCGCCGCGTTCGCGAATGCCTCCACCGACGCGTTGCTGCCGCTGCCGCTCGCCAAGCCCTATGATCATCAGGAGGGTGACATGCTGTACCGCCGCTACAACGCCTACCAGCGCGCCACGGCGGTTTTCGATACCGGCCCGGTCGGGCACCAGGCGGTTTTTCAGGGTGATTTCTCGCGCAAAACATCTAAAGGCCGCAGCTATTTCGAGTCTGTCGCGAAGCCCGATGCCGTACACCGCTGGGTGGCGGCCAACTATCAGAATACCGAGCTGGACAAATACGGTTTCCTCGCGCAGGATTATCTCTCCTGGTGGAAATTACGTGTGCTGGGCGGCGGCCGTTTTGATTATCACGAAAGCGACCAAGGGAACTCCGCCAACGCTTTCTGCCCGCGTGGCGGCATCTCGTTCCTGCCGACCGACTGGCTGGTTTTCTTCGCAAACGTCTCGTACACGGAAGCGCCGAACTTCGGTTACAACGGTAAAGACAACCGCGAGCTGACCTCCACATGGGAGGCCACCCAGTACGAGACCGGTTTCCGCGTCGCGCCGGTTAAGACCCTTTGGCTCTCTGCCGCGCTCTACCGCATCGACCAGGATAACACCCCCATCGCCCTGCCTGAAGACCGCACCCGCTACACCGAAGAGGGGGCCAACGAATCGCAGGGCGTGGAGGTCTCGCTCACCGGTAACATAAGCGACAGGTGGTCGGTTTATGCCTCATACGCCTACAACGAATACGAGAACAAACAGCAGAAAAAACGCTTCGACCGCTACCCGCCGCACGCGGCGACGCTGTCCACGTCCTACCGTCTGGCTGGCGGGCCGCTAGATGACATCGTGCTGGGCTTCGGTTACCGTTACCGCCACCGCTACGCCGCCACCATGCGCGGCGAGTATGTCGGCGACAATTTCTATATAGACGACTCGCACGTCTTCGACTGCTCGGCGGATATCCCCCTGTACAAATTCGGCGGGCCGAAAAATGTGACGCTATCCCTCGCCTGTAAAAACATCTTCAACAGGCACTACATTGAATCCACCCGACACTATTACCAATGTTTTCCCGGAGACCCCCGCACATTCGAGTTGGCGCTTCAAGCGGAATTCTGAGCCTGCATTTCGGTCAACCGAACGTTTTGCGCGATCAGGCTCGCGCATGATTCGGGTGATGCGTGAAACCCGGAACCAAAGAAGGCCCAAAATACCTGTCGGTTTTCCCGCTCGGCAGATCCCGGACTCTAGCGGAGCACAGCGATCCCATAGAGTCGCGCGCCCTGATCCGGCGGCGCTTGAATGCGCACAGTCAGATTCGCCGTGGCGCGTAACGCCTCCGGCACGTCAACGGTGACGACTCCTGCGGCGTGCGCTTGTTTCGAAGCCGGGTGCCAGACTGTGCCGTCAGCCGAAAACGTTACGCTCACCTTGGCTCCGCAGGCGAGGCGCAGGCGCGTGGCATCCTTCCCCCGCAACGTCAACGGCAGGCGATAGGTCAGGGCCGCCCCTTTCCGGAATTGGAAATTCGAGATGCGGTCCGTCACCCCCGTCGTGTCGAGACGTAAAGGCAGATCTTCCTCGCCGACCATAAAGACGCGGTGCGCGCCTTCAGCCAATGCGGTTTCAATCAGGGTCCGGGTGGGGATGTTGCGGTCTGATGCCACGGCCTCGAACCGCAGCGGCACGCCCTCCTTGGTTAGCCAACGCAACCCTGAACCCACGACACGTCCGTTCGACACGAAGACAAGTCGGTACGCACCCTTGTCCGGGGTCCAGGCCCCGACGGGCGTGGTGGTCTCCACCACGCGCACGGGTTTGCCGCCGAGGCGGATCCCGCACTCGGCATTGCCGTGGTTGTGCCCCGCGATGTTCCAGATCTCGCCGGGAAACGCGGCCAGGAGCGGGGCAAGCTGTTTCCGGATGCGGTGACAGTCCGGATCCTTGAGCGCCTCGTGCGTGAAGAGCACCAGGGTCTTCGCGCCGGCCGCGGCCTCCAGATCGCGCTTCAGCCAGGCGCGTTGTGCTTCATCCAGGAGAATCCCCGCGTGGTTGGAGTTCTCCGGTTTCCAGGTGTTGTATCCGTGCAGGCCGACGAAATGCACGCCCTGCCTGGCGAACGACCAGTAGACCGGACGGTCGGGCCAGACCGCGTGATAGGCTTCGGGCGAGCAGTCGTTGTTGCCGATGATCATGT
>ERZ795047.4949-NODE-4949-length-11016-cov-4.798376_pt1 | contig 11016 bp, 8 predicted proteins | sample MGYA00375131_ERZ795047 | MGnify/ENA primary metagenome ERZ795047 (study PRJEB30176, sample SAMN05720228) | activated sludge metagenome | isolation source: Anaerobic digester | place: Japan | collected 2015-05-20 ... | reverse complement strand
CTGAACAGCCCTCGCAGAAAACCGGCTGTTTTCCTTACAGGTTCGCTAACTCCCTTCTAAACGAGGGTTTGCCCAAAGGCCTGCATAAAATCACCGCCAACAACTGGCGTCTCCGAACGTAGGCAGAGCCCGGCATGTGTTCGGCCAATCAGCAAGACCTGCATCCTTTCCAGTCATGTGGGCAATGCGTAGAGGCAGATAGGCGTTTCGCAGCAAACACGCAGCCTACGGCTCATATACATTGCCCATTATCGAGGCCAAAGTGTTCATTCCCATATTGGTTGGCTATAGATATCCAGGATATGCCTCCACGAGATGCGCGCCTATAGGCAACTCGATGCGTCTTTTCGGCAGGTTGCCGCTGCCGCCAAGGCGCCGGTGCCACCTGGTAGTGTGGGCCGGCGCCCTGCGGTCAATGAGGATACGCAATTACGGGAGTAAGCGGACTCCGCTTTCTATGGTGTCTACTCGAGCGGGCCATAGTAGATTGTAGGTTACGTCAAACGGAAAGAGCAGCCTCTTGGCGCCCAGCTCCCACACAGTACCGTCGGCCCCCAAAGCCAGTGCATGATCCCATCCCGCGGCTGTCGAATTCACTACGGTAACCCCACGTCCAAACCGTCCCATCGGCCTTGAGCGAAATGCAGGAACCCGAGCCGGCGTCAATGGCCACAACGTTCGACAGGCCCTCGACAATGCCTGGAGTTGCACGATACTTAGCATCGCCGCCGCCGAGTTGCCCATGCCCGTTCTGGCCCCAGGTCCATACAGTTTCGTCGCTGCACATCGCCATGCTGTGATCCCCACCAGCGGATATCGCCCGCGCCCGCGGCAGGCCAAGGACGCGCGTAGGAATGCGAAGATAGACGGACTTGCCGAACTTCTCGGATATCTCGCCCCACTGCCAGACCAAGCCATCGCCGGTCAGGGCCATCGAGAAGCTACTGCCTGCCGCGACAGAGACAACTCCCGAGATGCCGACCCTGCGTGGCGCATATGAAATCTGCCACATGTCGCCATTCACCTGATGTGAGTCATTCCCGCCCCAGCCCCACACGCTTCCGCCGGCGCCGATGAGGAGCGAATATCCGGACCCTGCAGCAATGGTCGAACCGGGTCCCGGCGCAGTCTCTGCGGAGTAACTTCCGATCGCGCTCCATGTCGACGCGAGGGTCACGATGCAGAGCGCGGTTGCCGCCAGCTTCAGAACGGCCTTCCGATCCGGATGAGCGGTCGTGTTCACCCGCGCAACCCCCTTCCCTGACGTGTGTCCATAGGCCGCCGCTAGTCCCGAAACAGTCCGCGGATTGACTGCCACAGATCACGAAACCCCTGCAGTATGGCTGTCGTCACTTCCTTAGCGGTCTGAGCCCGCTGGGATTCTCCGCCTTGGGCCGGAGTATTGGGGCCGTCCATGTCTGCTGCGTCCATCCAGCTCCACAGTTCGAGCTTGCCTGTCTGTCCCTCTTTCTGCATCGTCCCAATTACGACGGCCCATACATGGTCTAGCGGGGTCGAATCGCCGTGAGCGAAAACGTCCTGAAGAGCATGAATCCCGTAGCCCAGTACGTAGAACGCTGCCTTCTCCCATCCCCGTTCGAGAAGGAAGACCGCCGCCTCAAGCGACTCCTCGAAATTCGCGAGACGCAAATCGACGGACGGGTCGGGGTTGGTATCGAAATGCCACGACAGATCCCCGACGACTGGCGCCGCAGACTTCCCCGTATACAAAGCATCACAGTGCACGGCTCCCAGCTTCAGGGCATTAGCCAGACCATCACTGAAGCCAACGGCAGCTGCTGCTTTCCGGGTCTTGTGCATTTGGTGCCGTTATTCGGCGAAATCCGAACTTACGGCAGGCGGGACTGCTGACCGCGCTGAACAAGTAAGATGTTCAGCTTCAGGTTCAGCTTCAGGTTCGTTGACTTCCCGCCGTTCTCCGCATATAATGAGTTTACCGAACATATGTTCTATAGCGGAGGCGTATCAGAATGCGCTCCATCGCTTACATACACATCCCATTCTTACATTCCGCCGCTCACGTGATGCTCAATCCCGATCTTCGGGGCAAATCCTTCGCGGCGGTCAACAAGAACACCATCATAGGAGTGTCGCCTGAGTTATCCGCAGCGGGGGTACTCCCAGGAGCGACGCGAAGGCACGCGCAGCAAGCATGCCCAGGCGCGGTCTTCGTAGATCAGGAACCCGATGCCTACCCGCGTCTCGCTGGCAAGGTGTGGGACATCTGCTACGAACATACTCCGCTTGTTGAGCCCATCGCTATAGACGGCGCATTCACCGACTTCACCGGTTGCGGCGACGCCCGAGCAATAGCCGATTCCATCGTGAGCGAATCCAGGGACAAGGCTCGCTTAGAGGTTCGAATAGGTCTGGCGGGCAATCGGCTCATGGCCAGAGTCGCAGTAGAAGCGGATGTGGGGATGGGCGTCAGCGTCGGCATCGGCGTTGGTGCCGGTCGCGCCGCCGGTGCTGGCGCCGACGCCGGTCCCGATGCCAGCGTCGCTGCCGGCGTAGCTGTAGGTCCCCATCCAGAGCAAGTGATCACAGTCGCGTCCGGCACGGAAGAGCGGCTTCTGTCGAAGTTACCGGTTGGTTCGCTCTGGCCCCTATCGCCGGATACTGTCGACAAGCTCATAAAGCTGGGGATCAACACAGTGGGCCAACTCCAAGCGGTTCCCTTGCCCATGCTCACTTCCCAGCTGGGCGAAGCGGGCCTTGCGGCTCACTTGTTGAGCCGGGGCATCGACCGATCCCCTGTTCGTGCGGCGTACCCAGAGGAAACGATTGAATGCTACATGTCGTTCGACTTTCCCGTATGCGAGTGGCCCGACCTGGAGCAGTGCCTGCGCGTATGCACTTCTGAGATCGCCGCTAGGCTCAGCGCCTCGGGCAGTCGCGCTGTATCCTGCATCGAACTCGAGCTAGAAACGGCGCAGCGGGCGAGCGCTGCCGGCGGCATAGCACCAAAGGGCGCCGGGAACAGCAACGGTAAAAGGGATAGTGCCGACAATATCGATGGCAGGAGCAGCGGCCCGGTACTGAAGCGCCATTACTTTCGCCGCCCCGCTGACTCCTTGCAGCAAATCACGCGAGCTGTGATACATGCGGCCGAGGGCAGGGTGTCCGGGCCGGTGTCGGCAATACGCGTCCGCGCTTCCGGGCTAGTAGCGCCCGCAGCGGTACAGCTGTCCATATTCGGCCCGGCAGCGCAACCCGAAACCGGGCAGCGTGAACTCGAGCACGCGATAGAGTCTATACGGGAGAAATTCGGCGCAAGAAGCGTAACCACCGCAAATACTCTCGTAAGGTCGCGACGCGACCGCATGCTGGCTGAATCGTTGATCTAGTTTCCTCCGTTATATAGGTAATAATATGGCAGCAATAATCTTGTTCGAGGATGACCACTAGTGAGACCCCCGGAGTTTCTGGGTTCGAGTGGTCCTGGATTTTCGGGGTCGCTGGGCATCCTGGCGGAAAAGGCCCTTTAGCTGGTCTAGCTGCGATAACTGTGGGTCAAAACGGCCTGAGCTGCGATAGTGTCATTTTTCATCAATAGTTTCGGAGATGCCCGCAACTTTTGAGTACATCGATTTCGGAGGAGCACCCAACTGCCTCCAAACCACGAAAACGGGGGGTATCCTATCAGTCCGGGCGCGAAATCGGACAGCCTGGCAAACATGATATCCCATTATACGGATATATTTGGTATTGCCTCGCGAGAGACGGTGCGTTATGCCATGTTCTTGACTTATAATATCAGAAGATCTGTCTGTAAAATCCCTTTATAGCTGTCTATGATACCCAGGCGGCCTGGACTCAAATGCATGTACTCAAACTCTGCGTCCATCGGCAAAACTGTTATCAAAATCTGACGGCATCTCTGCTTGGATACCCCCGGGGGTATAACACCGGACTACATTAATTGCCCTTTCATCCTTCGGGCAGTCCTTGGGTCGACCCTCGGGTCTGCCCTTGGATCTATCTGTGGACTTGTCCTCGGATCTGCCCCCTGGGTCTATCCCCGGGTCCCATTCAGCTCCGGCTGTCTTCGTTGTGCTCCTGACGGGATTGCATGCCGGAGGCCAGATCCGAATACAGGTGATGTCGGCACATGGGCTGACAAGAGCGCGCTTTCAGTCTAGCAGATAGGACGTGATTTCTATGGCCAGGAAAATCGATGCTCACGTTCGTGTTGTAGAAGGGCCCGCCGGTTCGCCGTCCCGGTTCTACTGGCCGGACAAATGGCGCCCGGTCGCACAGGTCATCGATTACTGGCGCGAGTCGGGTGAATGGTGGGACGGCGAGGAGGAAAAGGACTACTACCTGATCACCTCGGCGGGAGGGGGCTGCTATGAGCTGTGCCGCGAAGCCCCGGGCGAATGGGCGCTGTCGCGGGTGCTCGACTGAGCACATGAAAGACTTCGTCCATCTTCACGTCCATTCCCAGTATTCCTTCCTCGACGGCGCGGATACCTGCACAACTCTGGTGGCCCGGGCCGCATCCTTCGGCATGCCCGCCATAGCCATAACCGACCACAACAACGTCAGTGCCATGGTAGAGCTGACGAAAGCCGCCGCAAAGCATGGAATCAAGCCAATATGCGGTACAGAGCTGACAGTAAGGCACGAGGGATCCGAGACTCACGAAGACCGCAGCAACGGAGGCGACACTGCCCGCGCCGCCCGCACCGATCGCCCTGCCGGCCATCCCCTCTCCCACCTTACCCTGCTCGCTGCCGACCCCTGCGGCTATTCCAATATCTGCCGCATATTGACTGATGCCTACATGTCCTCACCCCGCCTTGATCCCCATGCCTCCCTGGAGATATTGAGACGACATTCCGGCCACATAATCGCACTGTCGGGCTGCCGCCGCGGACGCGTTGCCTCCCTGATTGCCGCCGGAAGGTTCGTCGAAGCTCTGGCGGCAGCCAAGGAACTTGCCTCCATATTCGGCCATGACAACTTCTACATCGAGTTGCAGCACACACTGACGCCGGGCGCGTCGGCGCTCAACGCCTCCCTGGCCGAGCTGGCATCCGCCGCTGGCCTCGGCCTGGTCGCCACCAACAACGTGCACTATGCAGAGAAGTCCCGGTTCGAGGTGCACGACGCGTTAACATGCGTCCGAACCCTCACCACCCTTGACGATATACACCCCGAGCGGCGCGTGAACGCCGAGAACTACCTGAAATCCTCAGAGGAAATGGGCGAGTTGTTCGCCAAATACCCCGAGGCCATTGCCAACACTCTCGCGATAGCCGAAAGATGCACGCCAGGGCTGGATCTATCGCGCCGTCTGTTCCCAAAGTATCAGGCCTCGCCAGGCGGCCGGGGCTGCGGCAACGGCAGCGTTTCCGCCAACGACGCCGGCAATTCCAACGACTCCGCCAGGCATCCGGCCGGCGAACCGGCCGCCGCCATCCTCAGACGCCTTACGATGCAAGGCGCCGTCGAACGGTACGGTCGAATCACTCCAGCCATTCGATCGAGGCTGGACCACGAGCTCAACATCATAACCACCCTGGGCTTCGAAGACTACTTCCTCGCCGTTTGGGACATTGCATGCTGGGCCCGGTCGCAGGGCATCCGCTATGCCGGTCGCGGATCCGCGGCCGATTCCGCCGTGGCGTATTGCCTCCGCCTGACCAATGTGGATTCGATAGCCCGAGGATTGCTCTTTGAAAGATTCATGAGCCTGGAGCGCGCCCAAAAGCCTGACATCGACATCGACTTCGAGTCAGAGCGGCGTGATGATGTGGCACGCTACGTATATCAGCGCTATGGCGAGGAGCATGTCGCGTCAGTCTGCACATTCAACACTTTCCAAGGCAGGTCGGCCGTGCGCGACTTTGGCCGGGTACTCGGATTCCCGCAGGCCGATATCGATCGCCTGGCCAAAACACTACCCCACGTCCCGGCGGACGCAGTGCGCGCAGCTTTCAGCCGGTACCCCGAGATGCGCGACTCCGGCATACCCGCGTGGAAATATGAACTCCTGCTCACTCTGGCAGAGTCTGTGGCAGGCTATCCCCGCCACATCGGTACTCACCTGGGCGGGCTGGTCATCTCAAGCGAACCTCTTACCTGTGTAACCCCACTTCAGATGGCCGCCAAGGGCATCGCCATCACCCAGTTCGATAAAGACACCATCGAAGACCTGGGCCTCATCAAGCTGGACCTGCTCTCCCTGCGAACACTGGGGGCAGTGGAACACGCCGTAGACATGGTTCGCGGCAGTGGTGCGACCAGCGACAACCGTGCGACTAGCGGCAGTGGCGCAACCAACGGCAGTCACGCCGACGCTCGCAGCGACTCCTGCGCCGCTCGCAGTGATGGATCCGGCTCTGGCCCCGACCCCGGCTTCGACTTCGACCGCATACCCCACGGCGACAGGGCCACGTACGAGATGCTCAACGCAGGTGAAACCATCGGCGTGTTCCAGCTGGAAAGCCCGGCCCAGCGCGCCCTGCAGACACGCCTCGGCGCCGACAGCTTCGAAGACATCGTAGCAAGTGTTGCTCTGATCCGACCGGGGCCGATTCAGGGCAACATGGTGGAGCCGTTTATCGCGCGTCGCCGCGGCGATGAGGAGATCTCCTACATAGATCCCAGGCTGGCCCCGATTCTCGACAAGACTTACGGAGTCGTCCTCTACCAGGAGCAGGTGATCCAGATCGCCACGACCATAGCGGGTTTCACCCCGGGCGAAGCCGACCGCCTGCGCAAAGTGATGACACACTTTCGGTCCATGCGCGAAATGGAGGAGATCGGCCGCGACTTCGTGGCCAAAGCCATGGCAGGCGGAACAGATCCGAAGGTAGCTGAAACCATCTTCTCCTACATTGTGGGCTACGCGGGCTATGGGTTCTGCGAGGCGCATGCCGCCGCGTTCGCCGACACCGCCTACCGCACGGCATACATGGTGCGCCACTACCCGGCCCACTTCTACGCTGCGGTCCTGAGCGCCCAGCCCATGGGGTTCTACTCGCCCCGCACACTGCTCGTGGAGGCCAAGCGCCGCGGCGTGCGTGTGCTGCCGCTCGACATCAACCGCAGCCAGGAGAAATATTCGGTGGAGACCATAGAAGGAACAGGGGGCAAAACGAAAGACGAGGCGATAGGTCCTGCTATCCGTGTAGGCCTCATGCAGGTCAAAGGCATATCCAAAGACGCAATTCGCAGGATCCTGGCGGCCCGCGAGGAAGGCAAGCCTTTCCGGTCGGCGCCGGACTTCCTCTATCGAGTTGAGATCCCGCGCGACATCGTCCAAAATCTCGCGCTGGCCGGGGCCTTCGATTCATTGGAACCCAACCGCCGGGCGCTCGCCTGGCGCCTCGGCAGTCTGGCCGACGATGCCGCCGCACTTCGCGCCGCCTGTGCGGCCGCCCACGGATCGGGGCAGGCAGCACTTGTGGGAACCTTAGAACCGCCCATAGCGTATGAAACACATGTGGGGTCCGAAATGCCCGACTTCACCGAAGTCGAGAAGTTCAAGCATGAGATGTCCATCCTCGGTCTCTGCGTGTCGCGCCACGCCATGGAGTTCTTCCGGCCGGTCCTGGCACGAGGCGGCGTCCTCACATCCCGCGAAATCGCGGGCGCGCGCCACGGGCAGGCGGTGCGCACAGCAGGTCTTGTGGTGCGCCCCCACAGGCCCCCCACTAGAAGCGGCAAGACGGTAGTGTTTCTGTCTTTAGAAGACGAAATGGGCCTTACGGACGTGACGGTGTTCGAAAGCATATATCAGAAATATGGGTCACTGATATACGGAAGCCCGTCCCTGCTCATCTCAGGGACGGTGTCGCGGCGCGGCGACGGCGTGTCGGTAATTGCGCGTTCCATACAGAGGCTGGGGCGAAGGCAGGGCAGTTCGGCAAAATAGCGGCGTCCGCAGCGCCACGGTTCGCGGGGCTATGGCGCGGGGCTATGGCGCCGCGTCATGGCGCCGCGTAGTAGCGCCGGGTCATGGATCGACCAGCGCAAGGCGTTCCTCGCCCACCTGCGGCTCGAAAGCCCCGGATAGCAGCTCGGTCATGGTCTTCGCAAACAAGTCAAGGGCATCCGATGGAACCATGACCCGCATGGTCACGCGTTCGGCGTAGTCGACATCGACCGTTTCGACGCCCGTCTCGGCTAGCTGGTTCTGGACCTTGCCCAGCATTGGGTATTCTATGACAAAGCGCACCTCGCACATGGGCTGCGCCCGCGCGATGCCCGCAGCATACAGCCCTTCGCGCGCCGCCGCGCTGTAGGCCCTGATCAGTCCGCCGGCGCCGAGCAGTGTTCCGCCGAAGTAGCGAGTGACCACAACTGCGCAGTAATGCACATCTTCGCGGCGGATGACTTCTAGCACGGGCCGGCCGGCGGTGCCGGAAGGCTCGCCGTCGTCGCTGGAGCGAGCTACCTCGTTGTGCTCGCCGACGACGAACGCATATACATTATGAGTGGCGTCCCAGAACTCCCGGCGGACCTCATCCACGAATCCCTGCGCGTCTTCCTCGGCAGCGACTGGTGACGCCGTAGCGATGAACTTGCTCCTTTTCACAACGATCTCCGCGCGTCCTCGGCCGCGCACGGTCAAATAGCCCAAGGTCACAAAAACCACCCCTTGTTCGTGAGAGGGAATCCTGTTCCGCAGTAGAAGTACCTAAGCGCAACCGCGGCTCGAAAAGAGCTTGAGGAGGCGAATTCGAACAGTGCCAACCAAGAGGCTGTATTACGACGATCCCTACCTCGCGGGCTTCACTTGCCAGGTTCTCCACTGCGAGCCTGCCGCCAGGAACTCCCATTCAGCACCTCTATATGAGGTTATCACTGACCTAACCGCGTTCTACCCCAACTCAGGGGGCCAGCCGTCCGATCGCGGCACTCTGGCCGGGACGGATGTGGTCGACGTGATCGAAAGGGACGATGAAGTCGTCCATATTACTTCCACAGCTGTCCCGCTCGGCCCTGCACAGGGCAGAATTGATATCGAGCGCAGGTTCGACCACATCCAGCAGCACAGCGGGCAGCATATCCTGTCCGGTGCATTCGCGAGCCTATTCGGAATGGAAACCGTCGGTTTCCACCTAGGTGACGAATACGTTACGATAGACCTCAATTCTCCCGATATCAGCCACGACCAGTGGGCTGCAGCCGAACGCCTTGCGTGCGAGGTCGTGTTCCAGAATAGGCCCGTTAGGGCCACTTTCTGGGACCGCGACGCCCTGAATGACGCCATCGACCCATCGCGCCTGCGCAAGCTGCCAACCAGGACCGAGAACATCCGCCTCGTTGATATCAACGGTTTCGACCTTACCCCCTGCGGCGGCACGCACGTTCGGGCCTCCGGCGAGGTCGGCCTGATCAAAATCACCCGCACCGAACGTATCCGGGGCATCACCCGTGTGGAGTTCGTCTGCGGGCGTCGCGCGCTCGCAGACTACCGCTGGAAGAACCAGGCGGCGTATGAGGCAGCCGCCATGCTCTCAGTGCACGCGCGCGATCTGCCTGAATCGGTAAGCCGTCTGCAAATGCAGCTACGCGACACCGCGCGTCAGCTGGAACATGCCCTGAAGGACCTGTACCGGTATCAAGCTGAGGCGATGTACGATAGCGCCGAGCCGGCTGGGGAGTCCGGTATCCGTGTAGTGTCATGGGCATCTACCGATGGGCACGACATCGGCTACCTCAAAATGGTCGCGCACGAGATCTGCCAGCACCCGAGTACCGTAGCCCTCCTGGGCTCGTCAAATGGTGAGTCCGCGCACGTCGTGTTCGAAAAATCCCATGATGTGTCTATCGACATGGCAAAACTCCTCCGCGAAGTGTTGCCTTCAGTCGATGGCAAGGGAGGCGGTACTCACCAGATAGCCCAAGGAGGCGGCAGGCGCCCCGACAGGTTGCCTTATGCGATCTCCCTGGCCGCCGAGATGGTATCGAAAGCTGTAGCCGGCATCGAAGCGGAGACGGCCGCGTCGGCCGACCGCCACTAGATCCTCGCCGATACGAGGTTGCCCGACTCGTAGCGACGGAGGCCGGCCGCAAACAGCCACGATGCGCCGCATACCATCGCAGCCGCGAAGGCCAGCAAACCTGCGAAGTGGGAGAGACTGAAGCTGCGAAGCAACGAAACGGGTACGTAGATTACGAAACCCACAGGTATTACCGAGTACAACACCGCCCGGACCAGGCCTTTGAAGATTGAGCCGGGGTACCCAGCGAATGTGATCAAGGCCCCGACGAGCTGTGCGCTGATGGTCTGGGCGTTTCCTATAAAGAACGCGATACTGCCCGTGATGACTGCGAAACAAGTGTACACAGTGCATGAGGCCAGCGATACGATGACAAACAGCGCTATCCTGCCGGGGGTGGCCGGGGTGAACAGGCAGAACGCCACGAGGCCAAACACCACGTCGCCAAGGCCCGAAATGTCCGACCGACTTATGAGCACATGGACTAGCGGGTTTCGTGGCAGCAACAGGTAGTAATCGAGCTGACCTTCGGCTATGATGCGGGCCAGACGATTCACATTGCCGAACACCGACACGCTCAACCCGTATGCCGTCGCCAGCACCGCGTGCATCGTCATGACATCGGCAAAGGTCCAGCCGCCGATGGTCTGTACCTTCCCGAAAATCAGCCACCAGAAGAACAGGAGCAGGAAGTCGTTCAACACCATGAACGACACCTGGGAGACAAAACTCCACTTGTACTCCATGGCCGAGGCCAGGTTGAACTTGAAGTGCTCCCACACGAAACCTGCAGTCCGCGCAGGTGTGCGCACCGCCCCGCCCGCCGCGCTACGCGCTGCTCTGCATGCTGCTCTACTCGCTGCTCTACCCGCCGTTGACATTGAGCCGTCTCACCCCCATGCCGTACAGCGCCGTGACCAGTAGCGCCAGGACAGCCACCCACACTGCCTGCATCGTCACGGTGCTCAGGAAGAAGTCCATGTCGAACTGGACGAACAGGCGCGCCGGCGCATACAGCACATAGTTGAAAGGAGTC
>ERZ795047.4945-NODE-4945-length-11019-cov-3.751003_pt1 | contig 11019 bp, 11 predicted proteins | sample MGYA00375131_ERZ795047 | MGnify/ENA primary metagenome ERZ795047 (study PRJEB30176, sample SAMN05720228) | activated sludge metagenome | isolation source: Anaerobic digester | place: Japan | collected 2015-05-20 ... | reverse complement strand
GAAGTTGGGGTTATTGATGATGGGTTCATTTTTTGATTGACGACTGTCTATTAGATATTCGATTAAAAGACCATTATTAGCAGAATCTTCTTTATAGCTTATACATGGACTATCTAGTGGACCATCTATATGACTAATCATATATTCATAGTCTATTATTTCTTTAACCAAATCATCTGTTATTTTAAACTCCATAATTCTATTTTATTATTTTTGATCAATTGATTTTAACAAATCCGGTAAACTCTAATATTTGATCTATTTCAGATTTAGTTCTCATACGATCGCATCTAATGCATCACCTCTCAGATATGATGTTATCATTCTTAACGATTTAATTTCGAATGAAGTTTGATTTCTAGACTGTAAGAGATACTTTATGGTGAGTATTGATTCTCTTATTGTTAGTGAGCTAAATGGTTCTGCATCTGGATTCCATCTGATATATTCATCATCATATGCAAATGCAAATAAATCAAAGTCTAATTTTCCTGGATCAATATCTAATGATGATTCGTCATGAAGAACAATTACTTGTTGTCCACATGATTTCTTCAATTTTGATATTTTTATCATTTGTTTATATTAATCCGTTATACACGCTCATTATCTCTTCTGCCCATTCTTTAGGATAATCCTCATTTGAATCTATTAGTTTGCAAATATTATGCACTTTCTTACAGACGTAGGCGTCAGGACCTCCATCATTCTTATCTGTATCTCTAAGAGAAGACATCATTCTTATTGCATCATTTATGAATTTTTCTTTGCTGAGAATTTCCCAATATGATGTATATGTTATATTTTTCCATCCGTCTTTGTGAATTTCACCTTCTATTAGTGGACCTGTATGAATACCACATAGGCTATTTGGTAAAATATTATCATTTTTGTATTTCTTTTGTATGAAAATGGCGGAAATGGATAGCTCTGACCTTAATAAATGCGTCTACAAGTGTCATGTCAATTCAATCTGATCTATTTTCAAATCTCTATTATATCTAAGTATAACAGGATGGTTGTATATATCTTTAACATTAAGATACATTGTTGGGCGATTTGACCACGATCCAATAATATCACCTGTTCTGTCCATATACGAAATTCGCATATCTCCATTTATAATCATGTGTGACATATATGAAATGCCAGCATCGTATGGATAAAAATGATCCTTTAGGATATCTCTAGCTATCCAATGAGATATATCAGAATTTGGTAAAATTGGTTCTCTTTGCATTAACCTATCAAATATATGATAAAAATTCTAATATATAGAATATTGGACAAGTAAATTAGGAGACAGCGTAGATATAGAACACGGAGAATTTGATCTGTCTGGTGGAATCTATGGTGAAATAACTACTTACATGAAAAGAATAATAAAATGAAAAATCCACCATTTCTGATGGACTCTTCACCGCCTTGACAAGATTATTTTACCTTGATCTGTTTTGATTTCTTTACAGGCTCCGATTTTGGAATACTTAGAGTCAAGATTCCATTTTCATAAGTTGCATTTATACTTTCAGAATTTGCATTCTTTGGAAGGGTAAAGCTTCTACTAAAAGAAGACTTGTAGAATTCCCTGCGAGTATAATTTTCACCGTTTTCGGATTTATTGTTCTCTACCGAACTAGATATTATCAGAACATTGTTCTCGATATTTATATCGAAATTATCCTTATCATGTCCCGGAGCTGAAACTTCAAGAATGAATTCAGATCCTGTTTCTTTAATATTTACCATTGGAGTATTTGTATCTACTCCAAGAATATCATTAAATAGTCCGTGAAGTGGATGGGAGGTAAGTGAATTTCTGTGTTTTAGTGTATTCATATTTTATTTTTTTAATCTATATATATCAAAAATCGTGCCAAATCAAAATTGTCATTACCTAACTTGAGATTGTGAATATTCCATTTTTAATATCAATCTCTGACAATTCTAATATGTCCATTCCTATGATTATATCCAATCCTTTTCTATTTATTAGGCCGATATTCATATCGAATGTTTTGGTATGTCCATTAAACAAAATATAGCACTTATATCTATCAGATTTTATTTCATTACCATTCATGTCAACAATTGTTACAAAATCTCCAGATTTTGATAATTTCAAATCGTTTACTATTTTTTCTGATATTAAACTTTCAACAGATCCAGTATCTATTAATGCTGAATATGTATTATTCATTGATGTATTTGATGTGTTGGCCACAATCACATCAATTTTTATTCGTCTATCGTCTATGTCTATTCTTGTTCTTGGCATCTTCTTTGGCCAATTTATAGATATATTTTATCATTTCCTGGATTAACAATGACTACATCTTTACCTATATGCGAATCTCCTGAGGCTATTTTCCTCTCATTCATTGTTGGATCTTGTTCCTTTTTTTCAAAACGTGGATTAACAATGACTATATCTTTACCTATTACTGATTCTTGAAAAAATTGTTCAATTTTTTTTATGTATCTCAATATCTTCATGTCCTATATATAAAATATTCAATTCCAAATTTGGAAAGCTCATTCATTGATATAGTATTTCTTAGTACCATTTTTATCAACCACAACTCTGATTTTACCAATTGGTGGTATATCAAATGTTGATTCGTTATTTAACATGATTCCATTTTGTCCGACGCAAGAAACGGTATTATTTGGAGTTGATCCACCAACCGCAACTAAGATTGGATCCCTATCATTTCCAGACCCCGTATATTTTATGATTCCATCCCGATTTACATCTTCTGGGCATAGATATGGGCCAACGATTTTGTAAAGTTGATCAGTTATATCGTTTGTAGCATATAATTCTCCACACATATCTTCGCCAATTGCTGTAAATCCTTGGACACCATTTGTGTTTAGAATAACAGTATGGTAATCTTCAGATCCTATTCCATGTAATCGGCCTTCACAATAATCTGTGTAAATATACAGTCCTTGTAATGATGGATAGTCTGGTCCACGATATACTCGACCTCCGATTATTGCACAGAATCCATCATTGTGTGATTTAACTACAACTGGAAAGTCATAATTTCCTATTGATTGACATCCAGTTGTATTATACCCAACAAAACCCTCGTAACACCGCCATCCAAAATTTGGACCCGAATTATCTCCTGCAAGGACCACATCTACTTCTTCCCATGCGTTTTGACCAACATCAGCAATCCAAATATCTCCAGTTCCTCTATCAAATCCAAATCTCCAAGCGTTCCTTAGACCACTAGCCCAAATCCTTTTCGTGGTATTATTTGTGTTATTTGCATATGGATTACTTGGAGGAATTGTATATGTTCCATTTGGTTGTGGATTGATTCTAATAATTTTACCAAAATCTAGTGTCATATTTTGAGCACGGTTTCCGGGATCACCTCCGTCCCCACCATCACCCGGAGAGAAATATAAGAACCCATCAGGACCAAAATCAATATCTCCGCCCTTGTGGTTACCGAATGGTTGTGTTAATGACCACATAATAACTTGTGAAGACGCATTGGCAACATTTTGATTGCCTGAAACGGTAAATCTAGAGACTCTTGTTTCTCCATTTCCTGTACCTGCACAATAATAAACATAGAAAAATCCATTTGATGAATATGATGGATGGAATGTTAACCCAAGTAGTCCTTGTTCTCCGCCACCACTATTAACTTGCGATGTTATATCTAAAAACGGAGTCGCCAAGACTTGTCCATTTTCAACGATTTTAATTCGACCACCGCGTTCTACTATGAATAGTCTTTTATCTCCACAATTGGCAATATCCACAGGATTGGTAAATCCAGAAAGGTAGGATTCAAAACTAGCAGTTTGTGAAAAGCTAGGCACGGCTAACAGAGTTAGTAAAAAAAGTAAGAATTTATTAAACATAATTATTAATATTTGACATTATATCGGATTTTTATCATTTGTTAAGAGAGTTTCTAATTTCTCTTCTCGGATATAAGCAACAACTAATTGTAGGATGACGGATTCAGTATTTCTTATATAGTCAGGAAAATACACCTTTGCGGAAATATGATCTTCTAGAAATTTCTTTATTTCAAAAATTGAAATCTTATTTTCATTCCAATAGAGATAATTCATATCATAGCAGAAACCGTGATCTCTGATATTGATAGTTATTCCAGTATTTCTAATTAGCCTAAGTGTGTCTATTCTAGTGTCTAGGCTTCCACCTTGACCCCCATCTGTAAAAAAGATACCACCGTAAAGTAGTACTTTTCGATTTCGCCAGTATATATTTTAAGCTTGTGTATCAAATCTCTTTGGTGCGTTTTCAAGTAATGCCATGACAGCATTTAGGTATGGTAAATGATCTTCAATTGACTCTATGTACCACTCTTCCATTGAATTTATGAATCGTTGCACATTCCTAGGGATAAAAGATCTTCCCATATTTCATGCTTCGTGTTCTATTAGTTCCAATTTAAGTATTAATAGCTCTCTATTCCAATTTTTTAATACTCTTTCGTTATTTCCGTAATCATCAATTCCCTTTTCAACTCTTGTTATGTTATTTTTCAAGTTGCTTATTTGATGCATTAAATTAAATCTTTTTCTATTATATGCAATTATGAATTGTTCCATTTTCTTCATGGGAGCGAGATCCTTTTAGAACTTATTGTATCTATTCATCTATTCTCAATTCATTTATCTTATCCAATCTTACTTGAGAAAGAGTTGACATTAGAGTTTAATTAATTGTTTTGAGACATTATCGACCTTCACCACATATACTCCAATCGGAAGATCTGATACATTAACTGTATTGGATCCAGCATTCATCATAGTTGACATCAATAGGTTACCAGATGTAGAGAATACATCAAATCTAGATCGATTTTTAACTTGAATAGTCAAATTGTCAGTTGCTGGATTAGGAGACATTTTGAAATCTGTGTTTGTGATTTCTTTGAATCCTGTATTGTTAGCCACAGGAAATGATCTGCGGGAAGATTGTCCAACAATATTCCAACCAACACAAGATCCGTCTGGTGGATATAGGAAAAATGTTGCTGATGTGCCACAGTTTATCAAGACACCTTCTGGAAATTCTTTGTAATCATTGAAACTCGATGGTGGACTTCCCTGACAATTCACATAATAAAGAGATCCAATGAAATAAACAGAATCTCCCGATGTAAATGACTCAGGCATATATGGATCATTACATCCATTAATATGGATTACAGTTCCATTCCATTGAGAAGAACATAGACTTGTAATTCCCATACACAGACTAAGAAGGATAGATTTCATTTTCATTTTTATGTTATTTGTTTGTTGTTTTTAGTTAATTTCTTCACCACTTTCTTTGTAGGCAGGATTTATAATTTTTAGTCGAAGTTTAGTGCCGTCGTTTGCATCACGATCAACGTAGGGACGTAGTACGACTCCTTCTCTGATGTGGGATCCAGTCCCAGAAACCATTTCTCTACCCTCCCGTAGATCGAGAATATTCTTTGGTAGAAGAAAATCAATTCTAGTCTTATGAATTCCTTTTTCAGGATCCGAGTAAATAACAACTTCTTTCCTGTCTAGATTGATAGGACCATCAAAAATCACAGGAACCCACAAAGACTTGAAGTAGTATGGTACTTTATCGTAAGGAATCGAAATTCCATTTTCCCTAATATCAAATATCCGAACTGTTGGCTTTGTTTGTCCGTAATCGTATCCTTTTTGGATTGGAACGACCTCACCAAAGATTTGGACCACTCCATTTAGCCACACATTTCTAATATTCTCAACTATGCTATCATTTTTGCAAGCCGTCCAATAAAGATTCGTATCACTCTCGTCGATAACAAGCCCCGATTTAAGAAGGCCTTTCGAGGACACAATCGTCTTATTGATTTTGATATCATGTCCCAAAATGAATTGAGATCCATGAATCTTTTCGGTGACAATTACTCTTTCACCATCAATAAGATCATTTACATATACATTGTAATGTTCGCAATCGTGGTGCCCAATGTGGTCCATATCAAATCTCTTGACTTGACCAGCGAGACTTTGCGGAATTGGTGGTTCGTACTTGCTAATTCCCAATTTGTCGGATATGTCTTCCCCCACTTCCAATGTGGAAACATCACCGGTTAGACCCGGCGGAATAATAATACCACACGATACTTCCCCTCGAAGACGAACAGATTTAACTCTGTTTTTATCAGGGCCAGAAAGGTATTTCTCATATTCTTGCTTAAGTTGACCAGTAAGGATCGATTTTTCTGGAGCAAAAACAACCACATCACCATCGTTGTAAATTCCCTTTTGAACTACAACTTGATAAGCGCCTACTTTTCCAATTTGCAGTTGATCTGCATTTGGGTGGGTGAAAAGCTGAATTTTTTCCTTAGAAACCTTCCAATTACTCATATTTTACGGCATTTGTACAAATGTAGATAAAAAAGATGAAATAACAAAATAGAAATGACCTTTTTAATAATATATAATCGGATAGCTATGAAAATCCCTGGTAAAAGGCCATTTGATACGATTTTAAAGAAAATTTCGAAGCTGAACCTCAATCAGAGAGCTTTAGTTAATTCTGAAATTAAGAGTAAAAAAGGAAGTGTCGTTGCTGTTGATCTAAATACGGTCGTATATAAGAAAACCAAAAAGACATTCTCAGTTAAGTTTATCAATTATATTGAGCCATATGAAATAGGTGGAGTTAGGCTGACAATGTTCTATACTGAAGTTGATCATAATCTAGAGAAGGGAGATAGAGTTTTCATAGTCGGTGGAAATTTTGATTCGGATAATATCATTACAAATAACAAATTTCACAAAAATGCTGATGGATATATTGTTCAATATGTTGATAGGACCAAAGTTGTTCTAGATATAGAATTCATAGATACAACCCCTTGGAATCAAGATCCAGTTGATAATTTTCTGAAAATCTATGTTGCCTCTACTCAAGAAGATTTCGATTATTTTCTTTCAAATTTATCTGGTAGTGGGAATATTATTTCTGGATCTGATAGACTATTATCTAGCAGATTTTCATATGATTCTGTTTCCCTTACATCCAATAATAACATTCTATATGTCAATGGTACATTTTCTGTGGATGAGGCTATAAAATATTTTATTCCTGGAGGAACATTTCAAGATTCTTTCTTAGTTTATGAGCTATATGATGCCACCAACTCTGCTATTCAAGGTACGTTATTGGACATATCTTCTGATATATTATCGGGACTTCATATGAATATATTTCCATATTCTCAAAATGAGAGAATGATAATATTAAATGATACGTTTACAAAGGATGGAACTAAATTCAAAGAGAATCAAATTTATGTTTTCAATGCAACATCATCCAAATGGGAAATTGATAAAACATATATGCCAGCATTTATATGTGAGCAGAATTTTAGAGATGGAAGACTAATTAGAGGTACATATAACCAAGGAATTCTGGGAAATGGAATAAATGAAATTGAATATAGTGGTAATGATGTAGAATTCAATTTGGGAACAATCCTATCTGTTAATTGGAACGCTGGGTCAATTGGAATTGGGCAGGGGAATTCAAATTCATATTTCACAGAATATGACGGGTCTAATTTACCATCTATCAAGGTCAATGCTGGAAATAATGCTGGATTTGGATACAACTATGCATATTTTACCAATTTCTTTAATGGATCATTTGGAAATGGGACATTCATAAATTCTCTCTTTGGATCACCATCAGCAAGTAATGCTGTTTACAATCATGTAACTGGAAATACACTAACCTACTCAGTTCAAACAACTGGTGGTAATTATGTAGATTCAAGAATTGAATTTGGTAAAATCTCTGAATCATTATTAACGAATTCTGAAGTAGTGAATTCTGAGATAGTTGACTCCAAGTCAGTAAATTCTGAATTTGAAAAATCAATATTTAGAAAATCTAAATATCTATCTGATAAAATAATCAAGATAGAAGGATATTCAGAGCATGTGCTATTCAGAATACATGCAGAATCTTTTGATTCAATTAAAAGATTCCGCCTATTAAAATTCTATATGTCAGAAAAGAATTTCACAAAAATAAAAGCAATGCAAAACTTTTATTTTTCTGGATTGGAATTTTCTGGTGGATTTTCTAATGACATACTTAACTTCTTTGATGATAGATTCACTATTGGTGATTATTTTGCTTCTGATGATAGGATGAATTCAAAGATAGAAAAGAATTATGTTGTTCAAATATCTACCAAGGAAGACAATAAGTACGTACCATCTGGTACTCAAAGTACTGGATTTAGTGTTCAAATGTCTTTGAATACTTCTAATCCATATCCATCATTGGATTTGATGATTATTGATGGCCTTGAATCATTCTCAGGCATAGATTATATGTTCTTTGATGTTAGTACAATAAATTTAATAAATGGATCTACGATAGAATTTATTGTTGACGGATCACTACTTTCAACTTCATATGTCGCTGGCCCAAATCCTGGATTCTATGATCTTATTGACTATTTGAATCAAAATTATTCATTTGTAATAGATACAATATTGGGATATGATGATAATTTAGGATCCCTGTACACAGATAATATACTAGTTGAAAGTATTATTATAGATGGATTTACTTGTAGTTCTTCAGTAAAATCTGGCCCGAAGATGGATTTTTCAAATGGATATATTCTTGATTCGGATTTCAAATCCGGAATTTTTGAAGATTCTGATTGGATAACTGGTAATTATATTAATCATAATAAAGATAATACCATATCAACAACATCTAGCTACTATTTCCAATCCACCATCGGTACTGGCAGCGGTGACCCAGTTCTTGAAATCTCAATTAATGATTTCATCAGATATAATATCTTTGGAGAAGGTGATGTAGTATTCTTAAATTCGATTTATTATGATACTATTCTCAATGGTGGTGGGAATATTGTCAAATTGGGCGATTCATACCTTGTCAACCAGATAACGGAAACAAGTGGAGGTAGAACATTACAGTTAATTGATGCACTCGGCACATATTCTGTAATTTGGAATGTTCCTCCATTTACCAATCAAGACTATCTAATATCTAAAAATTCTGAGAATTCATATGGATATGTTCATCCGGTTAAATTCTTAAATTCTAGGATAGAATCTGGGATCTTCAGAAGATCTTATTTCGATGGGTGTTTATTCAAAAATAAGGAATTTGATTCTAGTGATAGAGAAACTACAATTTCAAATTCTAGAAAACTGCTTGTGACTGATACAATTTTTGATGATAATGATAATGATATCAGATCTGGTGTTTTTAGGTATTCTCATTTTGTAGCGGGATCCGATACTTGGGATGGTGGGATTCTATACAATTCACTTTGGAATAGAGAATCATTTACATATTCTAATTCTGCAACTTCATCGGAAATATTTACCATTTCTGGATCTCCATTTAAAAATGGTGTAGTCAAAAAATCTAGATGGGTCTGGGGAGAATTTGATAATGGATTATTCCTTAATAATAAATCTAATCAGATTGGTACTCAGTCTGTTTATTCTGAAATTGTTCCAGTTCATTGGAGAAAAGATTTTGCAACCAGATACTCATGGATAAATGGTAAATTTAATGGTGGTCAATTTGAAGCAAGCAATTGGGAATACGGAGAATTTAAAGATGGTGAATTATTCAATTCTAATTTCTTTGGAGGTATTGGAAAGGGTGGATTCTTCGGAAGAAGAAACGTTCCATATAATTTGACAAAAATATTATCCGGATCATTTAGTAATTTAAATGTTATAAATGCTGAATTCAGAACGCAAGATCCAACAGGATTAATATCATCTACATTTAGTATTGAATGGTATTCTGGAAAATTCCAAAATGGTCTATTTGGAGTTTTGATTAATGATATTGAATATGAATTATACGAACTTTCATATCCATTCTATTCTACATGGTATGGTGGTGAATTTAATGGTGGTGAATTTTCCGATACCGCAAAATGGATAAATGGTAAATTTAATGGTGGTAAATTCACATCCTATTATGGATATCCGTTTATTCCAGTTTCGGATTATATATCTATGTCGCAAAGTAGTTTTGCTTGGCAAGGGGGAGAATTTAATGGGGGAGAATTTGGAAACTTTAGTACTAGTTCAAACGCAACTTGGTACGGTGGAGAATTTAATGGGGGGATATTTAGTGGTAAGTATTGGAAAAATGGAGTGTTTACAAAAGGATCATTCATTGGATCTGGTACATCATCTACAACATTATCTAATATTCCAAGCTATGTTTCAGATTTCTCTGATTATTTCTATGGACTATGGGAAAACGGACACGTTACCGAGTTGAAAGAGAAGGTTATAACAGATAAGAAATTTTTCACCAAACTCGAAAGAGAATTCACAAAGAAAAAGAGAAGACCAAATGTCGAATTTAGTGGATCTCTCTGGAGAGGAGGTACCTTCTCACATTCCGACGGATTAATGAAAAATTCTGTTTGGTTAGATGGTACATTTGAAAAGGGCACATTTAGAAATTCATCATTTAATCCATATGTTAATTATATAGAGAATTCTAATTTCCAAACTCTCGATGGGTGGGAAATTAATTATAGTGATATACAACCCACCGGAGCTGATGTAACCCTAACAACAAATCCTTCCGTAGTTGGGTACAATAATTTGGTTTGGACCGGAACATCCAGTGTGACAATTGCTTACCAAACATCTGGATTGATAGTCGGGGAAGTATATAGCCTAACATTAATTGTCAATGATTTGGAGGATGCTTTCTTGAGATACGGAAATTGGACAAATCCAATAAACGGTAATTTTAATAATACAAATGATTGGTTGTTGCTATCTGATGGATCTGGAACTGTGAGCATTACAACAGGGCAACCTGGATATGTTCAAATGTCTGGTGGAATATCTACGGATTTCTCTGAAATAATATATCCTGGAATTCTAGAAGTTGGAATGACATATACAGTTACAGTCAATGCTTTTGACATATCAGGATCTGCGGTT
>ERZ795047.4941-NODE-4941-length-11032-cov-5.493395_pt1 | contig 11032 bp, 16 predicted proteins | sample MGYA00375131_ERZ795047 | MGnify/ENA primary metagenome ERZ795047 (study PRJEB30176, sample SAMN05720228) | activated sludge metagenome | isolation source: Anaerobic digester | place: Japan | collected 2015-05-20 ... | reverse complement strand
AAGGAAAGATCAAGTGGTACGGCCAGCATCCGTACTGCGAATTCTGCTCAGGAAAATTAGAGGAGCAAGAGCCAAACTTAACTCTACCTGAGCTATTTGATAACCACGGCCCTACTGCTGCCTCACTGAATTAACACACACACATGGCTACCTTTACAGCTACTACCAACTCCGGAAGACAGTTCGATCTTAACATTGAACTTCAAAGTGTTACTAATAATTGTGGAGCTTGCTTGCTCTACGGAGTAGGCCTACGCATCTTTGACTTACCAAAACCTAACGCAGAGAAGTCCCCTTGGAGCTTAGATAAATCCCCAACACAAAAGCGTCTAATCTTTCCTTGCAATAATATGCTTTCATTGAAGGAAATATCGGACGGGCTGTTGGATGTGTGGAATAAGAGCCAGATCAAGGATTGGATAGAAACTCATTGCAAGGGATTTGCCATCTTCACAGACAACATTAATTCCTATTTAAATCAAAATCACGAATACGCGAACTTTCTACTAGAAGATGCTCTGCTAGAGACAACTAGAGCATCCTCATTTTCAACCTCTGGCTTTGTCACTTGGCTGATAAAGAACAAGATCGGGGCTATGGGGCGCGGCATCACCACCGTAAATAAGAGGCACTCTGGTAGCTCTGTCCTAACCTCATGGACGTGGGCTCCCGGCAATGATATGATTCTAAGCATGGAACAGCCTCATTACCCTGACGGAGAAATGCCAGAACCTGCCAATTCTTGGACGGCTCTAAAGAAACTAGCCAAGGATCACAACGAGCGAGAGATGAAGTTCGGGCTAACAAAAACTAAGGTGCTAAATGTCAAGAGAGCAACTGTCCGTATCCCAAAGCGAGAGGGAATCAATACTCCGCGCCGTAGCAGAAAGCTCCCTTAACATTGGGGATTCCTCAGCAGGTAATGTGTGCCCTAGGTGTGGAGGAGGCGACAGCAAGGAGAGAAGCCTGTCTGTTAGCCGCAAGACTTTTGGAGTAGCTTTTCTTTGCCACCGCGACTCGTGCGGTTTTAGAGGAGTATTGAATGACGTAAGCAATTCTTACTATGCCTCTAGCGGAAATAAGCCGTCAGAAGACAAGAGTAAGTACCTATCATTCTCTCCTCTGCTAGAGAATGAAAAGAACTTACTTAGCACTAAGTATCATCTTACAAGCGAGGAGATATCTGCATCTGGAATTAGATGGTCAAACACAATACAGAGGATAATCATTCCTATCAGGACTAGAAATGGCCTGTCTGCCGGATTTGTAGCCCGATCAGAGAATCCTAAGGTGCGGCCCAAGGCTTTAAGTTACATAGTAAATCCAGAACTTCCATTCGGAGCGTACTACATAAAGGACAGGGAATGTAAGTGCTTGTGGTTAGTGGAGGATCAGCTAAGCGCCATACGCTTATCCAAGTACGAGAACGCGTTGGCACTTATGGGAACCCATCTAACTGACAGTCTGCTGGCTGATATAAAGAAAGGAGGATTTACACATTTGGTAATCTGCTTGGATGCGGATGCTATGGCTACGGCTATAAAGCTAGCTAGTAGAATCGACAGTTTGTTTAAGGAAGTACGAGTGCGATCTCCTAAAAAGGATCTAAAGAATATGACCCCGCAAGAACTGCGAAAGTTTTTAACTGGAGTGTAGATATATGATCCGTAAGAAATATAAAGCATCCCAGGTTCTAACATCAATTACCAATCCAGGAGATATAGACTACTTAAAGAGCAAGCTTCTGGATGTAAATATAAGGCTCTACGAAGCAGAGCAAGATTATAGGGAATTAGTAGAGAGCTCCATAGGGCTTATAGTCTACAGGCTTAACTCGGAATATGAAGACTATAGTAATCCTCTAGGAATGTCTGCCGCTAATTGTGGAATTCCTTGGAACATTATATCTTTTATTGGAGAGAAAGATGAAATAGAGGTGATGATAAACCCCTCAATTACTAGAAGCAGCGGGCAAAAAACAGTGCTATCTAATTGTGGAAGCTTAAGACTTAAGGAAAAGATTCCTATCCTTAGATATGAGGCTATAACTGTAAAGTACTACTGCCCACTTAGGAATAGATATGTACTTAAGACCTTTGCTGGAAGAATAGCTTCAACTATCCAGCACGAAATAGATCACAATAATGGTATACTTATTACCGACAGACAGGTAAGGGATAAATAAAATGAACTACAAACAGATAATTCTTCTACTATTAGTATTTACAGTTCTTCCCTGTTTTGGAATTTTTATGTGGGACATGTCCCCAATCCTATATTTTATATACTTGGTGTGCTGTTTTGGGACTGGTTGGTTTCTAAAGGACGCTCTTGATTACTTAGGATAAGTAATGTCTAGTACTGTACAGCTAGTGGCCGCAATGGCCAAGTCTCGAAAGGCATTCGAGCGAATATATCCCGAGGTAAGCGAGGACAGGGTAACTCCTTACTCGTGGTATCTCATTGATTTGATTAAGAATTTCTATGCTCGGGACGGCGATGCTAAGAGCGTAGATAAAGATTTCATCCTAAAGAAGATTGAATTAGATTTCCCCAGTGTAAAGAAGCAAGAGATATATAAGGAGCACGCTCTTGAGTGCTTTAGTGCAGATGTTAGCGCAATTAACGTCGCGGAGCTTGTCCTTGAGGCGAAGAGAAAAGAAAGCGCGCAAGCTCTTGCGCAATCTCTTGTCGGCGATAGATCCTCTCACGAGGAGATACTTGATAAGATTGCTAAACACTCGGCTCTACTCCGAGTTACCGGCGATGGCGAAGATATCGAAGATCGAGAAGTATTTAACAACATCTCTATCGACGAAATCAACTCTACCGTACTCAATCCAGAAGGCCGAATAAAGATCCTTAGCAAGCGAACTACGGAGGAGCTGGACGGCGGAGCAATGGGAGGTAATGTTATATGGATATACGGCAGGCCAGAGATCGGCAAGAGTGCCTTAGCTATTACAATGGCTACGGTGTTAGCTGCACAAGGGTTGCCCGGAATATTCTTTGATAACGAAGATCCTATCAAGTCTACTATCTCTCGTGCTCAGGCGTGTGCTACTCGCTTAGCTGCGGTAGATCGCCTACGAGATCCAGAGAATGCGCAGAGTAGATTGGATGCTTCGGGATACAAGAACATTCGCTTTGTAAACTTGGCTCCCGGAAGCGTTCCAGAAATACAATCCTATTGCGAGAAGTACAAACCAAAATGGGTAGTAGTTAATCAAATACGCAATCTAAGATCACGAGCAGAGACTCGTACCAACATGTACGAAAACATAGCTACTGACTTACGAGCAGTGGCGAAGCAAAACGATATCCTCTTGATAGGAGTAACCCAAGCAGGAGATAGCGCAACTAACAAGCTAGTTCTAGATATTGGAGATGTGGACGGGTCTAACACGGGCATCCCCGCGCAGGCAGATGTAATGATTGGCATCGGATCTAATCCAGAATTCAAAGCGAGTAGGTGTGTAATGATTAGCCTACCAAAGAACAAGCTAAGCGGTAAGCACGTTCACTTCCAGATGAAAATGATCCCCGAACTATCGCGAGTGGAGGATTTGTAATATGAGCATTAAAGTTCGCTATGGATTTAATTTGAAAGAGCCAGAACTTTTGCAGCCAATACTAAATGGTTGTGTTGGTAAGGGGTGGCATAAACTAATACGAAATCTAGTTAGGGACCTATATAAGTTAGGTTGGGACGGCCGCGTATACCAGATCAAGGAGAAATTTGGGGGACTGTGTTTTTATATAGGAGAGGGAACAGATGCTATACATGCTAGAGTAGCAGAAGCTGAGAAGGAATCAACACTAACATGCGAGATTAGTGGCAAGCCTGGAAAAATAAGAGCAGGCGGCTGGTTAAAATGTCTAAGCGATGAGCACGCTAATGGCAGGCCTCTGGCACAGCGCAGCATCGACTAACCTGAACGGAGTATAAATGTACATTAATCAGGAACCTAACCCCTTGAAATACAACGAGATTATTAATTTCCTTATGTATCAACAAGATAGCTCAGACGATCTGCAAGATGTTGATTTTGCTGAGGGAATTGATACTGAACTTCCCGAGCAATTTGTTGTCTAACATTGCATTTAAAGCACAAGCAATAAAAGAGAAAAGAAAAAGAAGCTAGTAGCAATGTTCTTTTAACGGGATTCTTTTTTCTCTTTCTTTAGCTTTAAGCCTATTCGCTCCGCTGCTTGATAGTACTGTAATAGATTTAACGATCTGCGCAGCGGTACAATCAATACACAATTAAAGGATACACAAACAATGCTGTACACATTTCTAGCTTTACTAGCAGTATTAGCATCCGGGATCACTCTTATTCGCGTACAGTCTAACAAGGACTATTACAATCAGAGCGAGTCTATTATTGGAATAGGAGTGGCATCTGTAACGCTGTCTTTAATTGGCCTGATGATATTCTCAATGCTGTGCATATACTATGTGTCTGCTGGATACAAGGCCGAGCTAATCAACAAGGAGTACAAAACACACTATACGCAGGCCGAGGTATTCTATGGTAGCGATGTGATTGATCAGATTCAACAGGTTAAGCGCCAGCGCATCGAGATTAATGGCAATCTACTGAAGGATGATGGTAACAAGTAATGCGTACTAAAGCATTTATTCCGTACAAGGTATTCTCCAAGAAGGAGATAGAAGAGCTGGGAGTATCTAATGCAGCTCTCAATAGAGCGTACCTAATCAATCTCAATGACGGAGAGAGCATGCTACACAAGAGTGTTCGAGAGTCCATGAAAACCTTAGTACGAATTGAGGCAAGCAAATGACTAAGAAGAGTAAGGATTTCTACTGGGTAACGGAGTCATTTGTAGACGGAGAGTGGCGGCCCGGATGCAAAGATTATGTAGGAATACTATTTGTATCACGGCAAGCAGCACGAGTAGATCGCAAAGCTCTTCTAGAAATTTTCCCCGCAGATGGTCTGAAACTAAGAGTTAGCAAATATGCACGAGTTAGCTAATAGCTTCTACATCATTATGGAGACTAATCTATCATATGGAGAGAGATAGTACGCCTTTATCTTTCGGTAAGTACAAAGGAAAAACTCCAGAAGAAATTTCTGACATAGCCCCAGAATACATAGTGTGGGTTTACAGAACTATGGGAGCTTCTAAATGTAGCAAACTATTGTTCCTTCATTGCCTAGACGAAGCCGAGATGTCATATCTTGAAGAACTGCGAGGGGAGGTGGAAGAGTGGTAATTATTTATAGGAGAAATAACTATTGAGTTCTTTAAAGGTAACTACTTAGTCCTAGACTTTGAGACAACAAATCTAGAGTTTGGAACAGCCCTCAATCCGCTAAACAGATTGCTTTTAGCTTGCTGGCAATTCAATGGCAAGAGCAAGTCTAAGTTTGGCGGAGAGAACGAGCAGCAGGAACTGTTAGATGATATCGAGAAAGCGGATTACCTCGTTGTACACAACGGAAAGTTTGAACTCCAATGGCTCAAGCGGTGCGGTACTGACTTGCGAGCTGTGCGGGTTTTCGATACGATGCTCGCCGAGTGGGTACTGCTCGGAAACGAGAGAAGCACTGGACTGTCTCTGCAAGAATCTTGTAAGCGCAGAGGACTGCCCACTAAAGAAGATCTCGTATCCAAGCTCATCAAGCAAGGAGTCAATCCAGAAAACATACCCAAGAGATGGCTCAAAGACTATTGTGGAATCGACGTTGATATCACTAAGCAACTCTTCCTTTCCCAAAGGGAAGAACTGGAAAGAACTAATAGGCTCCACCTTGTTTATCAGCGGGGTCTCGTTTGTGCTTGCCTATCTGATGTTGAGTATATTGGTATATCTCTTGACAAAGCTAGGGTAGAAGATGAGTACAACAAGGTTCTTTCGGAATACGTTGAAACGCAAGAAGCGCTTGAGAAAGAGTACGGCCAAATCAACTGGCGTTCTCGCAAGCAAGTCGCAGAGCTTCTCTATGATTCCCTACAATTCCGGGAAGTCACAGATAGACGCGGAAATCCCGTACGCACTGACAAGGGAGATAGAGCGACAGATAAGGCAACTATATCCGCTCTTGTACCGACTAACCAAAAACAACGTGAATTTGTACAGCATTTTAAAGCGCTTGCCTCTTTAAATGCAAAGCTAACTAAATCTCTAGAGTTCTTCAAAGGAGTTTGCGATCTATATGAATCAAGGTTTTACGGGATTTTCAATCAAGGAACTACAGCAACACACCGACTATCCAGCTCGGGCCGCAAAATCAAGCTACCTAAATCCATTCTATCTGACAAAGAATCCTCTCAAGGTAAGGAAACAGAAAAAGGCATCCAGCTCCAAAACATGCCTAGGGAGTACAAGCACCTAGTAGTAGCTTCTTATCCTGAATGGGAGCTAACCGAGTGTGACGCTTCTACCCTAGAGTTTAGCGTTGCAGCCGATCTTGGGAAAGATTCCGTTGCAAAACAAGAGATTAGCGATGGAGTAGACATACATGCCAACACAGCTAAATTCTTCCTAGAGGACGGAACTCAGCCGGAGTTTCGCGGTCTAAGTACAATCAAAGAAGCTCGGCAAGTATCCAAGGGGCATTCATTCAAACCGCTCTTTGGCGGCCGAGGAATAACCAAAGCAGAGCAAGCGTACTGCAAGTACTTCCAAAACAAGTACAAGGGAATATACGATACTCAGACGGAATGGACTCATCAGGTGTACCGCTCGGGAGAGCTAATCACACCTTACGGTATGCGCTTCTACTGGCCAAAAGGAAGGCTAGATCAGCGCGGCAACATTGCCAACCTAACAAATATCTACGATTATCCCGTGCAAGGATTTGCGACCGGGGAAATTATTCCACTCATCCTGTGGAATGTCTGGCAGCAGCTAGACGGCTTAAAGGCCCGCATCATTCTAACTATCCACGACTCTATCGTGGTAGAACATCCTAAAGAAGAACGGGATAGAGTGCGGGAAATTCTAGTTTCATGCTTCACGAAAGAAATATACACACAACTTAAGGAGATTTATAGCTATGAGTTCACCACGCGCCTCGGCGCAGAAATCAAGACAGGCACGCACTGGGGCGAAGGCCAAGGCGAAAAGTTCAAAGCCTTTAGTTAACTTTTCAATTGATGTAGGAAAGACAAACAACGGATACTACCGCGTGTACTTCAACGCGTACAGTAAGAACTATGGCGCGTATCCCGGAGTAGCAGACACAGAACTGCAAGTGTTCCCCTCCTTGGAAGAACTAGGTAAGGCAGTAAACGATTTTTATTCTAAGCTAATAGGAAAACTATAAGAATGGGCAGTAAGAAATCCGCGAGTAGTGACTACTTTGTAATAGTTGATCCTGATTTAGAGTGGAGTAAGTACGGATTCTTCACTAGTGATGGGGCAGCAAAAAAGTCCGCTAAGGACGGAGCATTAAAAAATCCCGGCGATGGTAGTCGATGGATAGTAGCTAAAGTACTTTACGAAGTAAAAGCAAAGCGCGCAGCAAACAAAGAAAACATCCCAATTATAGAGGTATAATAAAAATAGCATGCAAGTAACAGGACGAGTAGAACGAGTACTAGAAACGCCAACCAAGTTTGGATCGCTGTTTTCAATTGTTGTAAATGATACACGCTACGGCTGTGGTAAGACAGCAGGCGGAGTTAGCGCAGGAGATTGGGTTAAGTTCTCGGCAGAACAGAACCCTAAGGGTTATTGGGAAATTGAGAAGAATACCTTAGTACCAGTGCCGCCTCCGACAGCACAGACAGCTCCGGTGGCCTCAGCCCCCAAGCAAGCTGCTCCGTATGTAGATACGCGACAGGATAGCATCATCTATCAGAGTAGCCGCAAGGACGCCCTAGTCTTGGTGCAGATGCTGATGGCCGCAAACTTGATTGACTTCGGTAAGGCCAAGGGAGCGGCTAAGATCGACATTGTAGAAATGTTTGTCGATAAGTACACCGAGCATTTCATTGATGAGGTAAAGTCTAACAAGACGCACTGCCTGTCAGCAGATGAAGAGACTCCTCCAAGCGATGAAGCTTTCCCGGAAGACAAGATTAACTTCTAAGTAGTAGAGATAGCGGCTCCGCCTGATGGCCCTAGAAGAGAGCCCCGCACGGCGTAAGCGGGACTAATAACGAGACCTTAGCTCAGTTGGTAGAGCAGTGCCTATATTCAAGTGTAAAATACATGGTTTAGTTAGAGCGCATAGTTCAGGAAAATTTCCTCGCTGTTCGGTGTGCAACAATGAAAGAATGAAAGCTAAGCACCAACAATTAAGAATAAGGGCTATTGAATACGGAGGAAATAAGTGTCAGAAGTGCGGTTACAATAAATGTAGAGCTGCTTTAGAATTTCATCACACAGATCCAACGAAGAAAGAGATAGAAATATCTAGAGTTTATAAGCGCTCTTGGGAAATGCTAAAGCTAGAATTAGATAAGTGTATTCTTTTGTGTGCTAACTGCCATAGAGAAATACACAATAGCTAGATATAAATAGATCTCTCCACAATAAGAACAAAGGGAACTTGATGCACCAATCGGAACAAGACGATAAGAATAAGATAATTACACCTTGGTCTACAGTAGGATATCTTGTAGCAAAGAGAACGTACGCGCGGAGATTAAATGAAAATGATCCTAACAGCCCAACTGAAGAGTGGGAAGACGTTATTGATAGAGTTGTCAGAGGAGCTAGAGAACAGCTTAATTGCGGATTCTCTGATGTTGAAGAGGCTAGACTTGCCGGATACCTTCTATCACTTAAAGGCTCAGTTGCTGGAAGGTTCTTATGGCAGCTTGGTACTTCGACTGTCGGAAGACTCGGCCTAGCGTCCCTACAGAATTGCGCGTGCGTGTGCGTAGACGAGCCTATCCGCCCCTTCACTTGGGCGATGGATATGCTAATGCTGGGATGTGGAGTTGGGTTTAATATTCAGAGGGAATATGTCTACAAACTGCCAAAGGTTAGAGAAGAGTTTGTCGGAGCTATTAGACAAGATTCAGCCAGTGCTGATTTCATTGTTCCAGATACAAGAGAGGGCTGGATTAAACTCTTGGAGTACACGCTACGAGCTGCCTTTGACAGAGGAGCAAAAGCAAAATTCACGTACAGTACTCAACTGGTTCGCGGAGCAGGCGCTCCCATTAGAGGATTTGGTGGAACCTCTAGCGGTCCTGAGATACTCTGCGAAGGAATTGGAAACATCAATAAAGTCATTGCGCAACGAGTCGGTAAGCAGCTCCGCCCAATAGATTGCTTGGACATTATGAACATCGTTGGCTCTATTGTCGTGGCTGGCAATGTTCGTAGGTCTGCGCAGATAGCAATAGGAGATATGGATGATTTTCAATATATTCGCTCCAAAAGATGGGATCTTGGAAATATCCCTAATTGGAGAAGCAACAGCAATAATTCGGTGGTGTGCAATGACTTCTCGCTGTTACCTGAAGAGATTTGGAAAGGATACATGGGCAACGGTGAACCTTTCGGACTTATCAACCTGCGACTTGCAAGAAAAGAAGGACGAACAGGAGACCGTAATTACCCTGATAAAGAAGTTATCGGCTTCAACCCATGCGCGGAGCAATCTCTCGCTAACTACGAAACTTGCTGCCTCGCTGAAATCTTCCTTCCCAACATCTCAAGTAAGAGTGAGCTACTGGATGTAGCAACGCTTCTCTACAGGATATGTAAGCACAGTCTAAACCTTCCGTGCCACAACAAAGAGACAGAAGCAATTGTTCACAAGAACCAACGAATGGGAATCGGCATCACTGGATATCTACAAGCCACCGACGAGCAGCGCTCTTGGCTATCGGGATGCTATGCACAATTGCGGGCATTTGATGAGAGCTATAGTTCCGCTAGGGGATGGCCAAAGAGTATCAAGCTCACAACAGTCAAACCCTCCGGAACTCTGTCCCTACTGCCGGGAGTTACACCGGGCTGTCACCCTGCTTATAGCCAACATCTCATACGTAGGATCAGATTGGCGAGTAGTAGTCCCCTCGTTAGTACGATACGAGATTCCGGAATTCGTGTGGAGTATGCACGGGGCTTCGATGGAACAGACGACAAGGCAACTGTTGTCGCTGAATTTCCATTCAGCTACCCGAAAGGAACTAAGTTGGCTAAAGATATGTCTGCGGTCGATCAACTTGACGTGGTTAGACGCCTGCAAGCAGAATGGTCAGACAACGCCGTTTCCTGTACTGTTTACTACCGAAAAGAAGAGCTAGACGAAATCAAAGAGTACTTGAAGAAGCACTATAACAATAGCTTCAAGAGCTTAAGCTTCCTTCTGCACAGTGAGCACGGATTTGAACAGGCTCCCTTGGAAGAGATAACCGAAGAGGAGTACAACAAACTGATGAAGAAGACCAAGCTTATTACCAGTGTATCTAGCGCTGAGTTTGATTCCGACGACGAATGTATTTCTGGTATATGCCCGGTAAAGTAAATGATCCAGTAAATAATCCCAAGCACTATTGCTCTTCCCCGTCTGGAATAGAGTGCATTCAAGTAGTAGAGCACATGGGATTCAACCTGGGAAATGCTATCAAGTACATATGGAGGGCTGACTTAAAAGGCAAGGCCTTGCAGGATTTGGAGAAAGCAGTGTGGTACTTACAAAGAGAGATACAGCGGAGGAAGAAAAATGTCTCAAGTGTTCTTGACGGCTGATACACACTTCTTTCACAAGAAGATCTTAGAGTTTGAAAGAGCAGCCAGACCTTTCTCCTCTGTTGAAGAAATGAATGAGGTTCTTATTGATAATTGGAATGCCACTGTAACTAAGCGAGATACAGTTTGGCATCTAGGGGATGTCTGCTTTGGTAAAGTAGAGAATCTAGAGATTCTTTCTAGACTAAATGGAACTAAGAATCTTATTCTAGGAAACCACGACCGGCATGGTATACATAATTACCTAAGGTATTTCAGAAAAATAGAAGCCGCAAAGAAATATGATGGTTATTTATGGACACACATACCGGTGCATCCAGGACAATTTTACAGATTCATAGG
>ERZ795047.4939-NODE-4939-length-11033-cov-4.413645_pt1 | contig 11033 bp, 10 predicted proteins | sample MGYA00375131_ERZ795047 | MGnify/ENA primary metagenome ERZ795047 (study PRJEB30176, sample SAMN05720228) | activated sludge metagenome | isolation source: Anaerobic digester | place: Japan | collected 2015-05-20 ... | reverse complement strand
AGGGCATGGCAAGCGCCAACGGCCCCCTTCTATTTCTTTTTACCCGTCCTTGGCCCGATTGGCCGGGGGATCGCCACCCTCTCTGGTGCTGTCATTAGGGCCCAGCGTTCCGCTCGGTCTTCACTAAAGACCTGTATGATGGCCCTTCTGGAGGAGCGGAGGGGAGTGCCTGACCGATCAAAATGCTGCCCAGGCCCCCATTGACGCCCCTGACCGCAGGAGCGGCCTTTGAATTTGGACCAACTGCGGTGATCGTTGCGCCGGGCTCAATGGGAGGAGGCCTCCCCATCCGTCCTTTCGCTTATGCGGGCCAGAACAGCTCCGACGAGGCATAGCACCCCTCCGAAGGCGACGGCGATAGCGACCGACCTCGCTAGCTCGTTTGAGAGCGGCCCCCCGGCGATCGCCCCGTAGTCCATCGAGCCCATCAGGACCGTCATGAGCATGGTGGCCAAGGACACGCCGATCGCCGTACTGAGGTTCCGGGTGGTGGCCTGGATGCTGGAGGCCAGCCCGCTCCTCTCCCTCGGGAGGGAGAGCATCATCTCGCTGTTGTTGGGCGTTTGGAACAGGCAGCTCCCGACCCCCATTATGAAGAAGGCCACCAACGTGAGCTCCAGGTTCTTGATCAGGAAGGCGTAGGCCATGAGGAACATCCCCCCGGCCCGCACCAGATGGCCGACGGTTGTGTAGGGGCGGAAGCGCTTGCGGTCGTATATCCTTCCGACCAGGGGGGCGCCTATCATTGTTACCCCAGGCATGATCATGAATATCATGCCCACGGTTGTCGCGTCGTAGACCATCACCCCCTCGTAGTAGAACGGCCCGAGGATGGTGACCATGTTCATGGAGACGAAGAACATGACCATGCTGAGGGCGATTAGGGAGAACCTCCGCACCTTGAAGACCGAGATGTCCAGGAGCGGCTCCTCCGCCCTCCTTTCCCAGCGGATGAACAGGGCGAGGGAGACGATGAAGACCAGTGCGTACGCCCCGACCTCCCAGGTGAACGTCCCGGTGTCCCCCAGCAGGCCGAGCATGAGGACCAGCGAGCCGATGGAGAGCACCCAGAGCACCACCCCAGGCCAGTCCATGCGCAGGCGTTCGCTCAACCTCTCCTCCAGCCGGAGGTACCTGAAGGCCAGGGCGGAGGCGATGATGCCGATGGGCACATTGATCAGGAAGATCGACTGCCAGCCCAGGGTGCCCACCAGTACCCCGCCGATCACCGGGGCGAGCATGCCGCCGACCGCCACCGTGGAGCCCAGGAAGCCCAGCGCCTTCCCCCTGACGGTGATGTCGAACAGCCGGAACACGATGGCGGTGGAGACGCTGAACATCATCGATGCGGCCAGCCCCTGCACCAATCGGAAGGCGATGAGCTGCCCGAGGCTCCCGGAGAGGGCGCAGAGCAGGGAGGACAGGGCGAAGACCACCATCCCGATGGTGAACATCCTCGCCTGGCCCACCCGCTCGGCCACCTTGCCCGAGATTATCAGTGCGCAGGTCTGTGCCAGAAGATAGCCAGTGACCACCCATTGCGTATCCGCCACTGCCACGCCGTAATAGCTCGTAATCGATGGCAGGGCGATGTTCAAGGCCACCGCGTCCAAGACGGACATGAACACGCCTACCATCACGATGGCGAGGGCGACGTACGGTCCCTTCGTTTTGCTCATCGTGCTCGGACCCCATGAACGAGGGCGCCCCCTTAAAGGTTATGAACGAAGTGTACGGATGGTGGAGGGACAGGGGCCGCGCGGGACGAACGAAGCACGTCCACCTGGGAACCTGCATGGGACGGGCCTCTTTGGCCTAGCTGGGACGGCCGTGAGGAAAGGCGGAACGCAGGGAATTGACCGTTTCCCGAGCATCCTATGGTCCGTTGAAGGCGCCCGACCCGCGGGCCATGACCCATCGGTTCCACTACCCCTGGGGCGTTCAGACGAATAAGCCTATATACGAATGCCCGTTTTGCGTCTTCATCGCAATTTCACTGGGAGGGGCGATGCCCGTCGCCCTCCCGGGAGACGACTGGTGGCCTTGAACCAAGTGACCGATGTGGTGTGGATAGTCTTCATCGTCAGCATCGCCGCCCTGCTGATCCTCGATCTGGGGGTCTTCAACCGCAAGGCCCATGTGATCAGGCCGAGGGAGGCCCTGCTGCAGATGGCGTTCTTCATCAGCGCCGCCATCGTCTTCAATGTGGGAGTGTATCTCTACCTAGGCTCCACCGCTGGCCTGGAGTTCACCACCGGGTACCTCATGGAACTCATGCTCAGCGTGGACAACCTGTTCGTCATCATCCTGATCTTCACCTCCTTCGGCATACCGAGGAAGTATCAGCACAAGGTCCTCTTCTACGGCATCCTGGGGGCGTTGGTCTTCAGGCTGGCGTTCATATTGGTCGGGGTCACGCTGGTGGAGTCGTTCGAATGGGTGCTGTACATCTTCGGGGCCTTTTTGATCTACACCGCCATCAAGATGGTGGTCGGAAAGGAGAAGGGGACCGTGGAGCCCGAGCGCAACCTGATGGTCCGCTTCTTCCGCAGGTTCATGAGGGTGACCAAGGACTATCATGGTGACAAGTTCTTCGTGCGCATGGCGGATGACAGTGGCAAGCACCTGCTCTGGGCCACACCGATGTTCATCGCCCTCCTGGTCATCGAGAGCACGGACATCGTGTTCGCCGTGGACTCCATCCCAGCCATACTGGGCATCACGACCTCCACCTTCATCGTGTTCAGCTCCAACGCCTTCGCCATTCTCGGGCTGAGGTCCATGTACTTCGCCCTGTCCCATATCATGACCCTGTTCTGCTATCTGAAGTATGGGCTGGCTGGCATCCTGGGGTTCGTCGGGGCGAAGATGCTGGCAGGCATCTTTGACGTGCACGTGTCCGTGCTGACCTCTCTGCTCGTCATCGTGGTCATCCTGGGGATGGCCATGGGCGCCTCGGTGATCAAGACGCGCCGGACCGATGCCTGCGCGCTGTCGGCGAAGAAGCCTGGTAAGGGGGCTGCCAAAGAGGATGACGGGGAAGAAAAGCGGTGAGGAGATCTCTCCCTCCTTATTTCACCATTCCCTTGGGCCCCGTTCCGCGCTCCGGACGTGCGATCGTCCGCCAATGACCCTGATGAGGGGGAGGGTATCGGTCTTCGGACCGTGGACCGAAGGACGTGGGCACAGATGGATGACATTCGATGATGCGCGAACAGGACCAGGGGACTGGGCATCCTCCCCGCGTTGTACAACAGATAGGCTTATTGCAGGAGAGCGGATCGCCCTTCCTGCCCGGGCCTGAAAGGAAAGGCCTGGGAACGGTCCCTGGACCTTGTCCAGGCACCGCCATGAGAGATCAAAAAGGAGGTTGGACCATGGGTCTGTTCGACAAGTTCGGTTCAAAGGAAGAGAAGGAGAAGCTGAGCAAGGAGGAGGCGTTCGCCGCTGTCACCCTGGCTACCATAGCCGCCGATGGCACGATCACGGAGGAGGAGGCGCAGGGCCTCTTCGTCCACATGAACAGGATGAGGATGTACTCGGGCTTCAACGACAAGCAGATGTCGTCGATGCTGAACAAGCTCATCAATATCATCAAGCGGAAGGGGTTGGACGAGCTCCTGGCCCTGGCCAAGGGGTCCCTGCCCGAGGACATGAGGGCCACCGCCTTCGCCGTGGCCACCGACCTGGCCCTGGCCGACGGGGACATCGCCGAGGAGGAGAAGAAGCTGCTGACCAAGGTCCAGCAGTCCCTCGGCATCCCGGAGGACGAGGGGGTCAAGATCATCGAGGTCATGATGATCAAGAACCGGGGCTGAGCGCCCCCTTCAAACGCTTTTCGACCCACTTGATCGCCTTGGAGGGGGATCTGCGCTGGAGCGCTGAATGGAGGAGGGCCCCCCGTCAATGCTTGCGCTCGATGCCAGCCGCCCCTATATCGCATCGGGCCTTCGATGAAGGCGAGTGCCGTCACTCTGTCATCCGTTCGTTGGAGTGGCAGGCGGACCGATGCCCTTACGGACCCTTAAGCTGCAGGACATCGATCCTTGCCCGGACTCGGCGCAGGCCTTCGGCCTCAAGGAGCGATCGGGCTGCACGAAAGATGGGGATGGCTCGGAGACGGGCATGGGATGTGTACAGAGTACCGGGCGCGCCTGATCACGCTACGCTTGGTGGGCCGCTCATTAGGAAGGATTGCCGGCGGGGCTCGAAGCACGGCATAAGTGGGCCATTGGCCTTGGGCGCGTCCCGCCCTCTCTTATGAGAAAAAGAACGGAGGTTTCTCGAGCCTCGGCGCTTCGATCGGTGCCTATCGGTCTTAGGTCCCTGGGGGGAGGGGCCTTGAATGCGAGCCCTCTCCGAGGTCAGGCAATATAGAACGCGGTCATGACCACGCCGAGCAGCATGAACACCGCCCCAACGACCTTGGACAGGACCTGTTCGTCGACCCTGTTGGCGAAAGTGGCGCTGAGCACACCGCTGCCTGCCGCGCTGATCCCAAGGACCAGACCGGGGAGGAGCCGGATATTCCCCTGCATCGCGTATCCGATGGCCCCGGAAAGGGTGGTTATCGTCATCAGAAGGGAGGAGGTGCCTATGGCCAGGTGGATCGGGAATCCCAGGACGAAGATGAGGATGAGCAGGATTATCCCTCCTCCTCCTGCGCCAAGGATCCCCGTCATGATGCCGATGGCGAACCCCAGGACGAGGCATACCACGTTCCTCTGGGCCTCGCCCCTGAACCTAACGATCCCTTTGGCGATCTTCGCTATGGACTCGTGGTTCAGGCCCTTCTTCCATATGACCGCGCCCATGATCACCATGAAGATGCCGAACGTTCCGCTCAGGCCCACCTCCGGTATTCCGCCAGCGAAGACCGTTCCCAGCTGTGCGCCGACGATCGACCCGAGAGCGATCCAGAACGCGGACCTGACCTCTATGTTCCCATGCCTATAGTAGATGATCGATATCGCCAGGGAGGAGATGACGTTCACCATCAGGCTCGTTCCTATGGCCTCGCGGATCGAGAAGCCCAGCAGCATGGTGACCAGGGGCACGACCACCATCACCCCGGACGCGCCTGTGAGGCCGGTCACCGCCCCGGTGAAGAGCCCGATGAGGACCATCCCCAATAACAGAACGACGTCCATCTTTCCCCTCCGCCCCCTGGGAGCTTCTATTTTATAGAAGGCAGCCAATATAAAAAGGTTTCTATCGGGAGGCGCGCCGCTTTCATGCAGCGGGATGCTTGTGTAGCATTGCGATAAATTGATCTGATCGATCAGGGCCTTGTTGCGCCTCCCCAGGCTTCTTAAGCTTGACCCCTTCGACCAGCAGGAACATCGCATGTCGTTCGATGGCGATGAGGCATTTCCTCTGGTATGACTTGTTGTGGTTGGAATCGAACACGCACATCGCCAGTTGTCGTAACCTGGTGGCGTTTGGAAGACCCATCGGCCATTGTCCGAGTATGCTACCTAGACAATAGGCCGTGTCCAATTTTCCTCTCATGTCCATACTTCCTATGACCATACTCCCTACGAACATGACAGTACCAAAAATCTGTAAGGTAGTCAAGCTTGATAATTTGAATTCTATTCGAATAATTCCTAAGCGAGGGCGCTAGCCAGTACATTAGAAGATAAGTGCGGGGAAGGGATTCGAACCCTTGAACCACTAAGGACGGGATCCTAAGTCATGCTGCCATGATCATTAAGAGCGCTCGGAAATGAAAGGTTGTTCTATAATGTTCCCCAGCACACCATATGGCGAGATGGGGCATGGATGGAACCGGTGTGCAATGGCTGCGTTGCGGATCATAACCCGTTGCGGAGAACCAGATCTATGTGGAGGAGCCTTACGGTCGGCGGCTCATGGGAATTTTGTGCGTTGCCTATGCTCTTCACCAGGTCCGAGCCCATGAACGCCTCCGCGGCCTCTAGAGTATCAAAAATATGGATGCCGCCAAAATGACCTGTAGAATCGTCATGGATGTAGTATTTTTGCACTAAGCCAGGAACTGCGCGGTACAGGTCGGCCCTTGCCTCGAAGTTCTTTATGACCTTGTCCTTCGGCAGATTGCTCTTGAACAGGATGAGAACCACTTCCATGGAATGACCCCTACCATCGATGACACGGAGGGATGATAAGCGTTCTCATAGGATATCGACCTTGAATTCAGAGCGTTCAGAGATCCGGAGAAAACTGAAGATGCATTTTTTCTTGGATGGAGGTGCGGGGGAAGGGATTCGAACCCTTGAACCACTAAGGACAGGATCTTAAGTCCTGCGCCGTTGGCCAAGCTTGGCTACCCCCGCGCGCTTCGGCCATGGTCGATACAGCATAATAAGTTTGTCAAAAGAGCGACAGATGAACGCCCCGAGGGGCTTCGTCGAACTCCCCGGTCCATCATATCCAGGGGCGTATCATTAAGGAAAGAGAAAGGCGCCGTTAAGGTCCTTCAGCCTCCGGATGGATGGCGAAGCGGCGTGCATCATGCGATCCCGGCGAGAGGGAGGTGCTGCCCACCCCCCGCCCTCCGGCCAAGGACCGGGGTATTGGGGACGCTCACATCATCTTGCAGGAATCGCCGTGGCAGGCGAAGAGCACCGGTCCCAGCCTCTCGTCCAGGATGTCCTCCAGAGTAGGTTTGCCTATCTCCTCAAGCTCGTAGCGCACGCGGACGATGGGCTTGTTGACCGTCATCACCCTCCGGAGGTCAACGGGCGTCCCCGCCACCACGACATCGCACTCGGCCCTGTTGATCGTCTCCTCCATGTCCCTGATCTGCTCGTCCGTATAGCCCATGGCCGGGAGGATCGGACCCAGGTGCCGGTAAGTGGAGTAAAGCTCCTTGATGGAGCCGACCGCGTACGGCCTCGGGTCCACTATGTCCAGGGCGCCGTTGTCCTCCGCCGCGATCGTCCCGGCGCCGAAGGCCATCTCCCCGTGGGTGAGCGTGGGGCCATCCTCCACGACCAGAACCCGCTTCCCCCTGACCATGGCCGGGTCGTCGACCTTGATGGGCGAGGCGGCCTCGATGACCAGCGCCCTGGGGTTGTACTTCAGCACGTTCTCCTTGACCCTGAGGATGTTCCTGCGGTCCGCGGTCTGCACCTTGTTGATGATCACGACGTCCGCCAGGCGCAGGTTCACCTCGCCTGGGTGATAGGCGATCTCATGACCGGCACGATGCGGGTCCGCCATCACGATGTGCAGATTGCTCTCGAAGAACGGCAGGTCGTTGTTCCCCCCGTCCCAGACGATGACGTCCGCCTCCTTCTCCGCCTCCCGCAGGATGCGCTCGTAATCCACGCCCGCGTACACGACGATACCGTTGTCGAGCAGCGGCTCGTACTCCTCCCTCTCCTCTATGGTACAATCGTACCTGTCCAGGTCGGCGTGCTCGCCGAAACGTTGCACCACCTGTCTTGTCAGGTCGCCGTAGGGCATGGGATGGCGGACCGCGACCACCTTCAGACCGCGCCCGTGCAGGATGCGGCACAGCTTCCTGGTGGTCTGGGACTTGCCCGCCCCGGTGCGTACCGCACAGACGGAGATGACGGGCTTGTTGCTGCGGAGGGTTATCGCGCTGTTGCCCATGAGTACGAAGTCCGCCCCGAGGGACAGCACCAGCGAGGCCTTGTGCATGAGCTCGGTGTGCGCTATGTCGCTGTAGGCGAACACCACCTGGTCCACCTTGTGCCTGCGGACGATCGATCGAAGGTCGTCCTCCGCCAGTATAGGGATGCCGGAGGGGTACAGCGCCCCTGCCAGGGTGGCAGGGTAGCACCGCCCCTCTATGTTAGGGATCTGAGCGGCGGTGAAGGCGACCACGTCGTACCTGTCGTTGTCACGGAAATAGGTGTTGAAGTTGTGGAAGTCGCGCCCAGCGGCGCCCATGATCACTACCTTTATCCTTTTCATGTGCATGGACCTCTACCCGAATCAATGCCACCTCTATTACATTTTCCGCGGGAGCCCATCAGAGGGGGCGAACCTCGATAGCGGTCCTTTCCAATGCCCGCAGCGCCTGGTTCTCGATCCGGAAGGGGAATCGCCCGAACAGCAGGGTGTCCAGCGGCCCCCACATGGCCACCCAGGCCACGATGAACAGCCCCTCGCTGAGCACCTGCGCCAGCACCGAAGGGATGCCCGGGATGATCTCCGTGCCGAAAAGGGCCCCGAGGCCCACCGAGCCGATCAGGAACACCATGGCGTAGGGGATCATCAGCAGGCCCCGGCGGCGGATCGCGGCCATGGCGTTCTGGTTGTCCCTGATCTTCGTGGCGGTGAAGCGGTCCAGGGCCGCCTCGCACTCCTTGGACATCCCCGGGGTGATCTTCTCCCCGGGCATCAGAAGAACCAGCCGGTGCTTCCTTTTGATGAGGCCCTTCTCATGGCGATAGTGCTCCAAGAGCCGATCGACCACCGATTCGCCCATGTACACGTAGGACAGCTTGGAGAAGATGTCCCTGGGAGGGGCCATGAGCATGTAGCTGATGTCCTTGACCTCCACGTAGAACGTCTCCGTCCCGTCCTCCTCTATGACGATTCGTTCCCCTTCCATGCCCCTTCCACATCGCGTTCTGAAATAAATGATGTTGCTGCCCCTTTTGCTGCCGGGCATAGCAAAGCTTTGAGTACGCACGCACCGATTCAGCACGGATGGCCTACCGCATCCCCTCGGCCAAGGTCCTCGAGGACTCGATAAGAAGGGTCATCCGGGAGCAGCAGAGCATTCCTTCGCAGCGCCGCTTCGCCGAGCTTGTGCTGGAGGACCTCCACAGGAAGAACCCCGAATACAAGGTGGGGGAGGTGCGGTTGAGGAGGATGGCCTTGCACCGCAACCTGGCCAGGGTCACCATAGCCTATCGGGAGACGAAGGAGCCCAGCCGCAAGGGGCGCTGCCCCGTCTGCTCCTCCCCCACCGAGGAGCTGCACAACCTCACCCTTGACGACAAGCGGGTGGAGCTGGGGTTCAAGTGCACCAAATGCCCCTATTGGACCGGCCCGAGGAAACGGGTGCCTGTGCGCTATACCTTCACCATGCTTGGCTCTATCGTCCCTCCGACCAGGAAGAAAGGCCGGTACTCCCAATGGAAGTTCGCGTAGGCCTGGATGACCTTCGTGATGCCGCGGGAAGCGCTTACGCCCACATTACCGCCCAGCCCTGAAAGTTGATGCTGCGCTCCGGGGTGGACCCACCCTTTGCCTGGATGAACAGGGCATAGTGACGGACAGGCCCTCCGAGGGGTTCGAATCGGCGGGGTTGGGAGGCGTCATCCTTCCAGGTACCGGGGCTTCGGCCTACTGCAGCAATCGGCTGGCCTCCCCCTCGCCCATCCTGAGCATCCCGACCGTTCGCAGACGCGGGACCATGAGCTTCCAGTTGGGCTCCGCTTCGAACGCCCGGCGGAACAGGGGGACCGCCTCCTCGAAGCGATCGATGTTGGCTAGGCCGACCGCGTGCCAGAAGACCACCTCCGCGTTCCCCGGCAGCATGGCCTCTGCCTTTGAATAATGGTGCAGCGCCTCCTCCATCCTTCCCGCACCCATGGCCGCGTCCCCGGCGTCCATGCTCTCATAGGCCCTGTGGACCCCGAGCAGGCGGCGGAGTTCCTGCAGGGGCTCGGGATGGTCGTCCACCCTCAGGTCGATCGAGCGGTCCTTCCACACCATGCCCGTGCTCTCCCCCCTCACCACCACCAGCGCCGCGCTCTGCCTTCCCCTGGCATCTCCACCCTCGCCCTCCGCCGCCTCCAACGCCGCCAGCATCCGCTCCGCCAGGGGCCCCTCCGCCCTCCGGAAGGCCGAGGCCATTGCATCCCAGACGGTGGCCCGCAGCATCATATTGGCCTGTACTGAGAGGTCCCTTTCGCTCGCGTGCCCGGCGCAGGCCACGCACCTTTTGCCTGTGTACGCGTAGGAATCGCCCTTCGCGTCGATGAGCGCCAGCTGCCTATGCTCCCGGCCTTCGTCCTCTCCGACCATCCTTTCCACCGCCTCGCGCGGGGGGACCCCCTTGGACATCAGCTCCAGCCCTTTATGCCCGAAGGCCGGGTTGGTGAGGGCCTGCGTCGCCACGGCGCCCACGCCCGCCTGCGCCCATGGGACGACGGTGCCGACCGCGAACCAGTGCGATTGGACGGCCACACCGATCTCCCCCGTCGTGCGGTCCCGGGCGATGATGGAGTAGGTGTGGGCGAACGGGGAATCCCTGAGGGGCGCGGAGGAGGGAGCGGCCATGCGCCTTGGATGCGGCTGTCAGGAATTAAGGATTGGGGGGACGTCCTTCCTGAACGGAACGGACGTTCCCGGGCGATTCCCGCCGCTCGAACATGGAGGGCTCAGTCGCACCCCTCGAACTGGCTGTTATAGAGGTCGCTGTAGAACCCTTTCTGCTTCAGCAGCTCCTCGTGCCTTCCGCTCTCCACGATGCTCCCGTCCCTCATCACCAGGATGAGGTCGGCGTCCTTGATGGTCGAGAGGCGGTGGGCGATGACGAAGGACGTCCGCCCGAGCGTGAGCTCGTCCATCGCTCTCTGGATCAGCTTCTCCGTCCTTGTGTCCACGGAGCTTGTGGCCTCGTCCAGGATCAGGAGGGGCGCGTTCTGGACCACCGCGCGGGCGATGGTCAGCTGCTGCCTCTGCCCCACGGATATCTTCGACTCGTCGTCCAGGACGGTGTCGTAGCCGTTTGGGAGGGTGCTTATGAAATGATGGATGCCCACGGCCTTGCAGGCGCGCACGACCACCTCGTCGGGGACGCCCTCCTTGCAATAGACGATGTTCTCCCTGATGGTGCCCTGGAAGAGCCAGGTGTCCTGAAGCACCATGCAGAACAGTTCGTGCACGTTCCTCCGGGTCAGATCTTTCGTCGAAACGCCGTCAATCAGGATGTCCCCCGAGTTCACCTCATAGAACCTCATCAGCAGGTTGACGATGGTCGTCTTCCCGGCTCCGGTCGGGCCGACTATGGCCACCTTCTGCCCCGCCCTCACCTTCACCGAGAAGTCATGGATGACCTCCCT
>ERZ795047.4921-NODE-4921-length-11055-cov-4.069182_pt1 | contig 11055 bp, 13 predicted proteins | sample MGYA00375131_ERZ795047 | MGnify/ENA primary metagenome ERZ795047 (study PRJEB30176, sample SAMN05720228) | activated sludge metagenome | isolation source: Anaerobic digester | place: Japan | collected 2015-05-20 ... | reverse complement strand
CATTTTTAAATGATTCACACTGGCTGAGTACATAACTGCTCCCTTCGTATCCAAGTTTCGATGCCATACGGAGAGCTGTTACTTTCCGGGGCTCTTTCCCAAAAAACAATCTTCCAATTTCACTCACCCCCAGCACCAATATCTTATCTGCGAGTTTTTTATGAAAAATATTGTAGATATAGGAGATTCTGCTGCTCTCAGCAAGGCATACATTTTTCTGATAATATTCCCGGAATTTTTCGTCAACACCGGTATCTTCTTTATGGATAGAAAATGGTTGACCGATGCTTTTAAAAAGCCTTTCAGGTACATAGATATCCGGATGTGAAGGACCAAGATTAATATCGTTGACAAAAAAATAAATATCCTTAACCAGTTCTCTTGAGGCAGCCAGGAGGATTCTGCTGTCATTTCCCGCTGTTACAGCCATGGCAGTTGACTGGCGGTTAACAACAGACTTCATTATACCCTTCAGGAAGCTGCAGCTTCTTTCCACAGAATCTCTAACATTAAGCTTCCTTACCGGTTCATCAGGCCAGTAGCGGAATACTGTGCGTGAATTAATATCGAGAGAGTGGTTTGGAAGCAGATGTTTGATTCCCATGTATGGGGTCTCATCACCAACCCATTGTGAGTCCCTTGCAAAGTTCTTATAGAAATCAAAAAAAGCCTGATCAGTTCTATGAGTTATCGAAGGTCTGCTGTATTCCGCTATAAGGTTAGGCTGCGATCCGCAGACAATCCGGTTTTCACCGGTACAGTAGTATATCTCTCTTAAACCTCTGGCATCATGGAAAATTATTGGTTTGTCACTGGCTATAAAGAGTACATAACATCCCGCATATTTTTTCATGAATGAAAACAGTTCTCTCCTGCCTCCACCATGCTTTACAATATCAACCAGGATATCACCATTGTTCTTTTCCGGCACCTCATAGTCGTAAATATTACCTATAAGAACAAAGTGCGTAAAGCAGTTTATTTCAAGATCAGGATGAGCATACAAAAAATACCGGTTTATCTTCATGCAATCCCAACCGTATACTTCCTCAACCGGTTCAACGGCAATCAAAAACTGTCTTCTGTAATGTAGCCTGTCAAGTTTCTGCGCACTCCCGGAGGTTTTTCGTTCCAGTTGAATCTTCATCTCTTCAAGACTCATGATCTACTCTCCATATAATCAGAAAATGAACTGTTTTGCAGGTCGCCATTATTGGGAAGCAAATATATTGCCGAAAAAGGGTTGAAACTGAGCGGATTATGGAAGCAGACAGTTTCCAGGCTTCAATACTATCTTCGAAAACAGAATCCGACCCTGAAAACTGGCTCAAATACTGAGTCCTGTTCAATTTATATTCAGAACAGTAATAAACCATCTTGCAAGAAGACAGAGAGGAATACGCAATATGGTTCCAAAAGACAATCAGGATCTCATTAAAATTCAGCAAGCCCACGATCGTCTTTTTCGTGAATCGATGCAGGATATTGATGTTGCCCGGAAACTCTCCTCATTAACACTGCCTTCAAGAATTCAAAACCGTTTCGTCTGGGAAACATTAGAGATTGTAAAAGAAAACTGGCTCAATGAAAACCTCAGGGAATATCGTTCAGATGTCATTTATCGTGCAAAAATACCGGGAGATGATCAATGGGTATATCTGCTCTTTGAGCATAAGAGTACACCGGATAAAAGGATCCATTTCCAACTATTAAACTATATCGTGAAGATTTGGCAACAACATGAGATGCAAAACGGAGCAGGAGGACTTCTGCCACAGGTAATCCCGATTGTAATATGCCATAGCGGCAGACCTTGTAAATCCGGCAATAGCATGAAGGATGCGATCGCAATCATAGAGGGAGTCGAAGAGACTGTCCCGGACTTCCATTTTTTAATGCTGGATTTATGGTTTTTTGATCCGGAGCAGATGGAAGACGGTTCTCCCATGGAGAAAGGAACGGGGAAACTCAAGATGCTTCTTCTGGCTCTTAAACATAGCAGAAGCCCAGGAATTTTGAGTTTTTTACCGCAAATTATCAGGATATCAATGAAGGTTGAAGGTAAAGAATGTGATTATTTGCGGGTCATTATATTCTATCTGAGTTCTGTGATCGATGGTGGGTTGATGGATAGGTTTAAGGAAATAGTGGTGAGAGAGCACAAAGATGGTGAGGCAATTATGGCAACGATAGCGGATAAATTTAGTGAGAAAGAAAGGTTAGAAAAAGAAAGGATCGAGAGGGAATTAAAGAAGGAAATTGAGCAGAAAGATTCTGTGATTGAGCAGAAAGAGGAATTGATGCACCAAGTTATCAGGAGGATGGCCCAGAAAGAGATGAGTATGCAGTCAATCCAGGAGATTACTGGTTTTGACAGTGAGACTATTGGGAAGATTATACAAAACACCTGATTTTGTACCTCGTCAAGAAATACGTTGTCTCCTAAGTATAGCAAAAGCCCGGAAATTTTGAGTGCTTAATACAGTTTTCAGGGGTACAAAAAAACCCGGAAATTGTAAAATGTGATTTATTCTTGCCATTCGGTGCTACTTATCTTATTTTTGTGCTACCACCACTCTACAGAAAGGACAAAAAATGCGTTCTTCGTTAATCCTCTCTTTATTCCTCATCCCGGCTGTCTGCCTCCTCTCCTGTGATTTTTTCTCTCAAGAGAATCAGACCGCAATTGTACGTTTAAAAAACGATTTCAACAATAAATCTCTCGATCGAAGACCGCCCTGGATTATAGCTGAAAGCAGTTACATGGGAAAACAATTCGGTAAGATTCTCCTCGGAGATTCCAGCGAAGCCATTGAGGTAGAGCCAGGCCTTGATTATATCCTCATGGTCGGATGCTGGGATGATACATCATGCAGCACACACAACTGCCTTCCTCTGGCAAGCAAAATTGAAGAAGAGGTTTCCGCAGGACAAAGGCGGACAATCTACCTTAATGCCCCCAATCATCAGGGGCCCTGTCCCCCCGAGGGAGTCGAGCCGATACCGGAGGAGCTTTACAATCGAATTCTTGAGTTATGGCCTCAATACCAGTTCAGACCCTACTCAGAACGAAAACTGAATCCGCAATGCCAGTAAAAACGCATAAACACATATTCTTTATATGTAAATTCATACCGGCACTGCTGTTTCTGTTTTCCTGCTTCTGCATGTTCTCTGAACCGGAAGTGGCAATCATCAACAGAATAGCACCTGAGGTGCTGGTCCAGAATCCCTCCTTTAACGGCACTGTCTGGAACACTGTGTTGCGCTATGGTGAGTCAACCAGTCTCAGACGCTGTATGCGTGGAGAAGGCTCTGTTCATTTTAAAAAGCTCGACACATACTCTTTCTGCAGAAACCAGAGCCGGTACAGTCTCATCGACAGCATCTGCATGTGCGATTCGTCATGGGTTTCCCCGGATACAGACATTATCAATCAGACTCCAATCTGGTTCAATTACAAAACAATCAGTACAACAGATGCAGACAGAGGATTTTTCCTGATCGAACTGACTCCAGATGACATGGAGCAGGATTTTTCTGTCCCGGGGCCTTATGGACACTAAACCTTTCAGATATCTGAAGTCAATCCCGGCAATCTCTGCATCTTGCCTCCTTTTTTCGGTTCTCTCTGCTCTCCATGCCGGTGAATCCAGTTCACCCGGCGAAGCATCCGATTCTCTCTCACGCTCTTCATCATTACATGATCTTGACAAAATGACCGTACGGGGGCAGAAACCGCTCACAAAAGCCGCTGTTTCAGAAAGAGTGGTCGTAGAAGGAAAACAGATAAGAGAAACGGCAAGATCCACTCCCCTTGAAGAACTGTCGCAGAAATCCGGCAGCGTGTACATCACCAGCAGAGGAACCGGACTGCACGGCATCTCTTCAGGTGCCTCCGGAGGGATTTACATAAGGGGAATGGGCGGAAGTCCCAATTCCCAGATACTTGTTGTAGAAGATGGTGCACCCGATTATCAGGGAATTTTCGGACATCCCATTCCCGATGCGTTCTTTCCGTCGATGATTGACAAAGTGACAGTCATAAAAGGTGGCGATGGGGTTCTTTATGGCACAAATGCCATGGGAGTGATAGATATCCGGAACCGCTGGCCTGAAAAAGGGGGAATCTGTCTTGAAAATAATGTTGCAGTGGGTTCTTTTAACACCTTTCGTGAAAACCTCTCTATCTTTTACCGTAAAAACAGAATCGACGCAGTAACGGCAATAAGTGCCTTTACAACAGATGGACACCGGGACGGAGCCGGGGGAAACAGTTTGGCCGGGTCTGTTGCCATTAAAACACGTCTCTCTGAAAAATCCACGATTTCATTCAGAGACAGGCTCATCCACCTTGAAGGTAATGATCCTGGTACAGTTATCAGCCCTTATACAGATCATTTCTTCGAAGTCCTCCGGAACTCTTTCAGCGCACAATTCAAGCATGACAGATCCTCCGTTTCTCTTTCATTTGTCCCATGGATAAATACCGGTGAACATAAGCTGTATGATGGCTTCTTTTCCCGGGACTATACTGCCGGAGGTTCTGCAGAAGTCACTCTCTCAGGAAAATGGATCGAAACGATTGCAGGAATGTCAGGTGAGTATATAGATGGAACTGTCCAGGATCGTCTATCCAATACCTTCTCACCAGTAAAAAGCCAGTCCATCTCAGCCCTCTACGGACAGGTTGCTCTTGAAACTGACATGGACCTTAGCGGATTAGCCGGAGCCAGAGTCCTTTACAGCAGCAGATACGGCACGGTCTTTCTGTACAAAGCCTCTTTACACTGGAATCCTCTGGAACCGTTAAGTTTTCACTCCCGTATCGCAAAGAATTTCAGAATCCCCACTCTGCGCGAACTATATCTCCCCTTCCCGGTTGCAAACCCTGATCTGCGGCCGGAGTTATCTTTAAACTGGGATGCAGGTATGGAGATAAAGGCTGAGAATCTGAAAGCCGGATGTTCCGTATTCAAAACCTGGGGAAAAGACATGATCCGCTATTTCGGCATGTGGCCGTCTGCAGAAGTGGTAAACATCGGAAGACTTGAAATCCAGGGTATAGAGGCAGAAATTTCCATAGATAATATCGGTCCGTTAATGGCTTATATCACAGCCTGCTGGCAGAATGCCGGATTTTATACCAAGCAGAATCCTGGTTCAAAAGTCAATACAGGTATCACTTACAGTTCTCCAATCAATTCATCAGTACTGGAAGTTACACTCAGCAGTGAATGGGTGCATGACTTGTACATGAATAATTACAAACGCGATCCGGTAAAAGATATCTTTTTCATAGATGGATCAATGCGTCTCAGGATATATCGTTCCGGGTCTGTGGTAATCGAGCCTTATTGTATGATCAGAAACCTGCTTAACAGTCAATATGAATACATAAAGTATTACCCCATGCCGGGATTAAACTTCCTTTGTGGATTATCGATAAAGGTATAAAAATGCTAAAACCCAGGGAAATCGCTTTCTGCTCTGTATTCGGCGCAGCCGCCATACTTCTTCCTTTCATTTTCCACATCTTTCACCTTGGGTCTGTCTTCATGCCAATGTATCTGCCGCTTGTCACACTGGCATTCTTCACCAGACCCTTTCCAGCAGCACTCACATCATTTCTTATCCCTCTTATCTCAGGCGCTCTCACTGGTATGCCTCCGTTTTATCCACCTGTCGCATTTTTGATGAGCATAGAGATTTCAATGATGTCTGCCATTATTTCCTCAACACGTCTTTTCTTTCCACGTCTGCATGAGCTTGTAATCCTTGTGCCGGTTCTTATCCTGGGACGCGCAGCAGGGGTGGGGCTTATCTATCTTATGTCACTATTCATGAAACTTCCGGCAAAATTCGTTGCTGGCGCATCAATTCTCAGCGGATGGCCGGGTGTTGTATTGATGATTGTCGCGATTCCGGCTATCATAAGAATTTCCCAGGGTGTTTCCTTATTCCCTCTGAATCAGGAGAAGACAAAATGACTCACAGTTCATCCTTATCGGTTATAGAATTCTTTGATACGATAGCACCGCAATGGGATTCATGGCATGATCTCCAAAAGGTCGGGGCCGACCTTGACAAAGGACTTCTGCATTTCGGTGTCAGGCATGATGAACATGTTCTGGATGTTGGTTGCGGGACCGGAAATCTTACAGCCGCACTTCTGCGCAGACTCAAAGAGAATGGCAGAGTCACAGCAATTGACATTTCAGAGGCAATGATTAACACCGCCAGGTCAAAGATAAAAGATCCACGTGTGACCTGGATTCATGGATCAGTTGAAATACCGGGAACTGTTCCGGATTCATTTGACAGAATAATCTGCTTTTCTGTCTGGCCTCATCTGACAAATACCGAAGGAACCGGGAAACTTTTATACAGCATGTTAAAACCCGGTGGTAAACTCCACATCTGGCATCTAATTTCCCGCAATGACATAAACAGAATTCACTCCCAGTCCTCCCCTGCAGTAAAGAGCCATCTTCTGGCGCCCGCCCAGGAGATCACATCGCTGCTCGAAACTCACGGATTTGCAATCGAGGAGACAACCGATAATGAGAAGGAGTACCTTATAACAGCATCCAGGGCAAAGAAATGAGGGACTTTCATCAGGTGTGGGGATGTGCTGATGGGCCTCTGAAATCCCTGAACCCGCACATAAAAATTGTTTCAGGGCTTCTGACAGGTATAGCCGTTCTTTTACTGCCCCATAATTCTATCACAGGCCTGGTCGCTCTTTTATGTGGTACGATCCTCTGGTGTTTACTTTCATCATTACCTCTGAGAATGGTTCTGCACTGTGCTGTTGCCTCCCTGATACTTTTTTCTCCCTTTCTTCTGTTGACGCCATGGATAAACATTCAGAATGTCAATTCATCACCTCTTGAAGGGAAACTGGCACATTCCCTGGGAATTGCGCTTCACAGTACCTGCACTCTCTTTATCGCCGCATCAACCGTCGCAATTATTTCCATCAACGATGTTCACCGGGGGCTTGTTCTCCTGCGGATTCCTGAATCATTTACAGCACTGGTTGTTCAGTTGATTAATCAGACGATGCTGCTTCTGGAGGAAACCTCACGCATTACAGAAGTCCTGCGCTTCAGAGGGACTTCAGGTGTAAAGGGCTGGAGAGTCCTTTTCTCTTTTCCCGTAGTATGGATGGTACGGGTGCTTTTCAGAGCCGAGCGGAGTGCGGCTGCTATGGCAGTACGCGGCTACGGAATTAATACTTCTCTCAGGTCTGATCCTGCTGTATTACACACTGCAGATTTTGCAGTCCTGGCCTGCGCCTCTTTGTATTTTGCATTTTCTATAGTTTTACGACTGGTACCCTCATCATGAATGCGGCTCTTGAATTCAAATCTGTTTCAATCCGGTATCCCCGGAGACAGACCGATACTATATCCAATATTTCCTTTACAATTTACCCCGGAGAGAAAGCTGCGCTTCTGGGACTTAACGGTTCAGGAAAGACCTCACTTCTCCTTGCTGCAGTGGGGCTTATACCTTTCAGCGGGTCTATTATTGTAGATGGTATCCCTCTTGAGGAGAGGAATTTTCAGAAGGTCAGAGAAAGGACCGGCTTTCTCTTTAATATTCCGGAGGACCAAATTTTGTTTCCGAGGGTACTCGATGATGTCTCCTACGGCCTTATACGTAAAGGTGTTGCTCCCCTGGAAGCCCGGGAAAAGGCCTTGTCGGTACTTGAGATGTTGGGTATAGATGAGACTGCGGAACTCTCCCCATACCAGCTTTCCCATGGGCAGCGTCAGAGAATAGCCCTTGCGGGTGCACTTGTCACAAATCCATCGTTGCTTCTGCTCGATGAACCCTCCTCAGCACTCGATCCTCCCGGCAGACTATCCCTGGCTGAAATCCTTCAGAAGATCGATTCCTCAATCCTGCTCGCAACACACGATATTGAGTTTGCCTCCAGAATCTGCAGCCGGTTTCTCGTGATTAAGGACAGAGAGATCAGGGAATACAGTTCCAGCGGTGAGATTTCTTTTTAGCTCCGGCAATTTTTCCTTTTTCAGACACTGTTCCATAATCGGGGTCGGTATCGGTATCGGCATCGGTATCGAAATTTTCATCGAAATCGATAGATTTATTCATAAAAAGCAGAAATAATAATTAAAGCAGGTAAAGATCATCGATATCAATATTCATCGATACCGATTCCGATACCGGTCCCTACAGAAAAAAGCCTCCATTGCAATAAAATTTGTTTTTTTTAATTTCAGGTATTATATTAATGGCATCCTACCTTATGCAAGGTCCTCTTGCATTTATTTTGGGTGAAGCGGAAGCGCCGGGTCTCGTACCCGGCGGTTCTTTTTTATGGACGTTTTTTTCATCAGAATTCCCAAGCTATTTCAGAACGATAATTTGAAGATATGGCTCATTTATCGTTGCAAAAGTTCCATAAAATGTGACCAGCAATGCTTAGCCGCATCCATATAACATATCATATTGTTAGCCTCGATTCTGCTGAAACCAAATCATCCAGTAAAATCAGATTAAACGTATCCTTTTAAACATACCCACTCTCATTCTCAAATCATGAGACTGTTCCATATCTTTCAAAAGCGCTCGCTGCCCTGGAATCATCGTCGGATGTCACAGCGGTTGAGATGAGCTCAAATATCGATGATCTTAAGAAGAAACTGGAACTGCTGCTTGGTGAGAAGGACCCGGCACCGGTAGATACGAGCATGCTTGAAGAGGTTACTGAAGAAAAGGATAAAGCATCGGTAATTAACATCGAAAAGGCATCAGAGGCTTCCGGAAAAATGCTCTCCGCGGTATTTTCCTTTATCCGGGAATCGATACCATCAAGTGTTACTAAAGAGAAGAGGAGTCCTCTTACACTGGCACTTGAGGAGAGTCTCAAATCTATTTCAAATGTTGAAGCTGACGGGAAAGTCCGGATGCAGTTGACGTTTGATTCTCAGGAAGCTGTTGATGCTATGGCGGCAGCAATTGCGGGGCTGCTTGAAGCAGCGGGCAGGAAGGAGGAAAAGAAGATCGGTGTATCAGCGGGGTAGAATGGTGTTCAAATATTTTACTTTTCACGGCAATGAACCTTGAAATGAAGATGTTCTTGTGACAAACACATGAACCCGAAGGCGGCATGCCTGTGAAAACAGGCATCCTGTTCATTTTTTTTATCAGGACTGGATTCCTGCTTTCGCAGGAATGACATTGAGGTGAAAGTGCGCTTTTTAAAAATCAACAATAAAACAGTCAGTGACATATTCTATAATGTTAACAAAAAGGCTACTTGTGTCTTTCCCGGTTTCAGGAATAACACCCGCAGCCATTGATTCTGATGTACTTGTCTTATTAATTCTCCAGCTCTGCGCAGTGATACGCCTCCACAAATACATCGTCTACAAACTGCTTGAATCTTGTGGGGCAGTTTGGGGTCAATTTATCGATCTGTTTCGGGGTGAGAGCGCCTCTGCTTAAAGCATGGGTCATCTCTACATAGTTATCGGCCATGTTTATTGAATAACCCTGATTGACCAGATCGTTGCGCATATCAATATCGAGAAGCTGCACGTATGGCAGTTCGGGTATCCCGATACTCGTACCGATTATCCGGGTCATATCTCTGTAGCTCAGCCGGTCGCCATAGAGTTCAATTTTCCGGCGTCCCAAAGATGATCGTTCCCTTAACATGGAAACTGCCTTCAGGGCAACATCACCAATGGACACAAGATAAAGCGGGGTATCACCACTGGTGGAATCCGCTATTACATCCCGTGTTTTGATATAGGAGATTTTTGAGAGCAGATGCTCCATGAAATAGCCCGGACGAAAAGTAATTACGTTTTCAGCTTCTACAGTGTCAAGTTTTCTTTCGATCTCACCCAGGCTTATCAGCAGCCCCGCCTCAGATACCTCATCCGCTCCCAAGCTTGACATAAAGTATACATACCTTACTTTTGAATCTCTGAGTGCCTTTATGAAAGCAGAACCTGTATCCTCGAAGTATTTCTTTACACTTTCAGTTTCCGGTCTCGATGGAACGATAAAAAACACCGACTCTGCATCCCTGAAAGTACTTAGAAGAAAAACCGGATCGGTCACCTCACCAACAGCAGGTTCCATCCCTGAACTTCTCAGAGCCGCAAGCCTCTCCCTGCTATTGTCTATGCCCCGTACACGCTCTCCTGCTTTCAGCAGGGCAGATATTATCTCTGTACCTGTCTTACTGGATGCATCTGAGACAACAATCATAATTCCTCCTTTTTCAGATGTAATTCTTCCTACAGATAAGAGCAAATAGAGAACCGGGAAAATTTTTTCCCGGGCGAAGATATACTAAAACGCTCCATCTGACAATTTAAGCGTTTCCTGCATTTTAGTGATAAAAGGTATGGGATTTGCATTTGATTGCTTCAGGATTGCTGCAATCACCAAACTTATCAATATTCACATCTGGAAAGGGAGGAATATGAGAGGTAAATTCTCCAGCTTGCTTATTGCACTTTTTACGGTCTGCAGTTTTGCTCAGGATGGCGCCATATCAAGATCCATCACCCCCGATAACTACGTTCTGGGAGCAGGAACCGGAGTTCTTCAGGGTATCGACGCCGACAATCCGGCATGGCAGTTTTTCGGAGGGAAAATCTGGAATTTGACAAATAATGTCGGGATGACAACTATTGCAGAGGCTACAACAGACTGGGACGCTGTACTTGCATCAGCCCTGATTGGAGCCAATTTCTATCCTCTGACCATTGCCGGAAACTTCTCCCCCTATATCGGTGCAGCCGCCGGTCTGGGGTATGCCAATGGTGGTGAGGCCGATAATGACTTTGGATTCGATGCCAGTGGTGTACTCGGTGTATTGCTTTTCCAGGACTCACCGATCAAACTGAAAATCGAAACCAATGCTAACTTCCTGTTCAGAGATATCGGAGGACAAACCCCTCTGACCTGGACCGGAAGAGTAGGACTGCTGTTCTAATCAATTTCCTTGCAAATCTTCTTACCTGCCACGGCCTTCTGTCTTTCTGACCGTGGCTTTCTTTT
>ERZ795047.4913-NODE-4913-length-11066-cov-3.246844_pt1 | contig 11066 bp, 9 predicted proteins | sample MGYA00375131_ERZ795047 | MGnify/ENA primary metagenome ERZ795047 (study PRJEB30176, sample SAMN05720228) | activated sludge metagenome | isolation source: Anaerobic digester | place: Japan | collected 2015-05-20 ... | reverse complement strand
ACCGCGTCAAGGCTTCCTCTGTAGGCTCCAAGCTTGCCATTGCGAGGATAGTAGTGACTGTTCTCCCCATTCTTGCTCTCTTTCTGCCATGGGCCAAGATGAACTTTAAAGCTCCTTTCATTGACCAACACTCCACCGTTAACATTATCAAAATAGGCACGAGGCTTTCTACAATGGACTTCGGTGCCCTTTTGGAGCTTGCCGGTTCGAAATTGGTCGGCAATATTTTCACCATGTTTATGGGTGCCTTGGTTGCCATTCTGTTGGCTGCCGTTTTCGCACTTTTAGGCCTTATCCTCCTTTTCCTTTCTTGCTCACCCAAGGGTATCGCAAGGAACATAACCCTTTCCTCATTCGGCCTTGTTTTAACTTTGGCGGCAACTCTGATGTTTACCCGCTTTAACTCCTTGGCTTCCCTTGCCTTCCCCGGTGCTTATTCAGGCTCTTTAAGTTTCGGAGTTTTTATTTTGATGCTCATGTTTATTGCCGTTATTGCAATTAATATTGTCATTGCAAAAACGGGCGGCATTAAGGTTAAATACAAACAAACCTATGTCAGCGGCATCCCTTCGGAAGAGTATTTTGCCGCCAAGGAAGCAGGAATTGATGTTTTGTCACTTCAACTCAATGTAAGCGACGAAGAAGCAAGAATCGCCATTGAAAAAGCTTTGATAGAAGCCGGAATTAGAAAAGCTTCCGAGTCAGAATCAGAGTCAGAGTCAGGGCCTGAGTCCGAGCCTAAAGCAGAAGAATAAAATGAAAGCCTAAAAAACCAAGCGCCGTATCAAAAAAGATACGGCGCTTTTCATGTTCATATTTTGACTAAATTTCTGTGTCCTTTTTTCTTTTTTGCCTATGGATTACAAAACGGTTCATGGGATATACCCACAAGGCAGGGGCCAACATAACAAACAATTTTATCAACAGATCTCCAAATGTTCCCCAACCATATTGCAACACAAAGCCGCTGATGGCTGTTCCGATCCAAGTGGTGGCAAAAATATTGAAAATTACAAAAACGGTATTTATTCCGGCGCTCAGGGCCACATTAGAATCGGCCTTAAAGACAAATTTTCTGTTTATGACAAAGGCTAAGGTATAACCCACACATGCGGAAATAAAAAATGAAAGCAGATAACCTAAATACTCAATCCTCAAAAAGCTAAGCAAAAAATTATTAACGGGCTTGTCGTTAAGTGATTTAAAAACTACTTTTACAAGCAAAGTATATACAAAAAGTTCCACCGCGTTGACACCGCCACCGTAAACGGACCACTTAACTATTTTCAGAATCTCATCGCGTTTTTTAGATTTTTTTGCTTGTTCGGGAATAAATTGCTCTTCCATACTACACCTCAGCCGCAAAAACTTTGTTTGAAGTATATCACAAGTTTATTCTTTTTCAAAAAACCGCCACAAAAAAATGATACCGGTAACCATAAAAAATTGTGGTGGTCTGCTCAAGTCAAAAAGTCCCTATTTCTTTTTCTTCCTGTGAATCACAAAACGGTTAATCGGATAAGCCCAAATAACCGGTACCGTCATAACCGAAACCTTAATTAACATATCGCCCCAAAAACCCCACGACCGTTCGACCGACAAGTTGCTTAATACCGTTCCCAACCATGTGACGAACAGGATATTAATGAACGTAAAAACAACATTGACAGTGGCACTCACCGCTAAATTCCCGTCTGCTTTAAATGAGTATATTCTGTTTATGATAAAGGCCAGAGCATACCCAATGCAGGCGGAAGTAAAATAGGCAATCAGATAACCCAAATATTTTATTCCCAAAAAATTCAAAAAAGAGTTGTAAACGGGTCTTTCGTTGAAAGAAACAAAGGCGTGTTCGAATAAGAAGCGCAATAAAGCAAAAATCCCCAGTTCCACCACGGCACTGCCAATACCCGTTATCGACCATTTCACAATTTTCAGTACTTCTTCGCGCCTTTTTGAAGTCTTTTCCTTTTCGGCTCTGCCTGCCGTTTCCACATAATCACTACCCTTCTGCCGACTGCCAGAAGTATAGCATAAGAAAATGACAATTAACAAGAAAAATCGGCAAGCCCCGCATATGCTCGGCTTGCCGATGTAATATTCTGTTAAGATTTTATCCGTTAATTATTGCAGCACTTGTTATTCAAGGCGATTCCTTCCGTCTCACTGATCCAACAAACCATATCTTCAATTGACTGTTCCAAAGTTCTGGGGGAATAACCGAAAGTACTGCTGGCCTTCTCATGGCTAAAGTTGCAGTTATTGTTCAGAATCTCGATTGAAAGTCTGGTAAATAAGGGAGAGGCTCCGGATATTTTATAATAAACTTCCGCCAACGGAGCCAATGCTTTGGCAACTCCCAAAGACATCCTGATTTTCGGAGCTTTTCTGCCGCTTTTTTCCGATATCAGCTTAATCAACTCTTCAGCCGAAATCATATTCCCCGTCAAGAAATAGCTTTCACCGGCTTTGCCCTGCTCCGCGGCACCAATCATTCCGATAGCCACATCCCGCACATCGACGAAATTGTATCCGCCGAAGCTCAAGCTCACGGGAAGCTTGCCCTTCATTATCATGCGTACCATCTCACCGGGGGCAGACACTTTAAAGTCGTAAGGTCCGATACATGCAGAAGGATAAATCGCAACTGCCTCCAAATCTTCTCCGGCATTGTCAAGGACATAGCGAGTGGCTTCCGCCTTGGTTTTGCCGTATACACCCGACACCTTTTCGGGGCTAATGTAGGTATTTTCGGTCATAAGCTCGTTGCCGGGCAAGGGCTCCACGGCATCGACCGATGATGCGTAAACTAGTCTTTTAACACCGGCTTTTTTGCAGGCCTCAACAACATTTACTGTTCCCTGAACATTAACAAGCCTCAAAAAATCATCCTTATCGTTGCCAACATCTATCACTCCGGCAAGGTGGTACACGGTGTGAGCCCCTTCAAAAGCTTCTTCAAGAGATTTTGGATCGGTAACATCGCCAAAAACCTTTTCGGCCTTTATACCGTCAAACACTTTGCTGTCGGACCGTATAAGCATTCTGAAATCTTGCCCTCTGGCATCAAGTTCTTTGGCCAAAGCATAGCCGATGTGCCCTGAGGCACCCGTAATAACAGATATTTTCTTATCCATGATACCCCTCTTTTCCGGATTTTCTAAAATTTGCGCAAGTTCAAACAGATACATTATATCATCCGTAAACGCATCATTATTCTTATTTAAACAAATTTATAAGATTTGGTTCCCTGCACATTTTAACAAAATCAAATGTATTTTTTTGTTCATTATTTCCATTTTCTTTTTTCGTCTTCTTTGTGCTTTTTCTTGCAATTATGCCGCTTATAAGTTAAAATTATGTAGAAAATTTTAATAAGGGGTGGGGTTATGACCGAAAAGAAGTATATACTTGCTTTGGACCAAGGAACAACCAGCTCGCGCGCCATAATTTTTGACAAGAATGGAAACATAGTTGTTAAAGCGCAGAAGGAATTTGACCAAATATATCCCCAAACCGGTTGGGTTGAACATGATCCTATGGAAATTTTGTACAGCCAACTCCAGTCCGTCACTTCCGTTTTGGCCGGGGGCAGAGTAAGGGCGGAAGAAATTGCCGCCATAGGCATAACCAACCAGCGTGAAACAACTGTTTTGTGGGACAGGCACACCGGAAAGCCCGTTTACAACGCCATCGTCTGGCAGTGCAGGCGAACGGCCGCCCTTTGTGAAAAACTTAAGGCCGACGGCTTGGAAGAATATGTCAAATCCAAGACCGGCCTTCTGATAGATGCATATTTCTCCGGAACAAAAATCAAGTGGATTTTGGACAATGTCCCCAGTGTCAGAGAAAGAGCCGAAAAAGGCGATATTTTGTTCGGTACCGTTGACACTTGGCTTATTTGGAACTTAACCGGCGGGAAGGCCCATGTCACAGATTATTCAAATGCATCGCGCACCCTGCTTTTCGATGTTGATAATTTGGTTTGGGACCCTTATCTTTGCGAAAAATTAACCGTCCCGCAATCGGTTTTGCCAAAACCCGTTGCTTCAAGCAAGGTTTACGGAACCGTGGCCGCTGGCATTATCGGTATTGAAGCTTTGGAAGGTGTTCCGATTTCTTCCGCAGTGGGTGACCAACCCGCGGCTCTTTTCGGCCAAGGTTGTTTTGAACACGGGCAGGCAAAAAACACCTACGGCACCGGTTGTTTCCTTTTGCTTAACACCGGAGCCAAGCGTGTCGAATCCAAAAACAATTTGCTCACGGGAGTGGCTTGGGGCGTCGGAGATAAAGTAGAGTATTGCATTGAGGGGTCCGCCTTCAACGCAGGCTCCGTGATTAAGTGGATGCGTGATGAGCTTCACATGATTGACTCAGCCGCTCGGATTGACGAGCTTGCCGAAAGTGTTCCCAATGCCAACGGTTGCTATTTGGTGCCGGCCTTTACAGGGCTGGGGGCCCCCTACTGGGATATGTACGCCAGAGGCTGTATGGTCGGCCTCACCCGCGGGGTAAATAGGGCTCATTTCGCAAGAGCCGTGCTTGAAAGTATTGCTTTCCAAGTTACCGACCTTATTAACGCCATGCGGGCAGATTCCGGTCTTGACCTTGATGAGCTTAGGGTTGACGGGGGTGCCTCCGTCAGCAACATTATGATGCAAATACAGGCCGACTTTTTGGGAATAAACATTTCACGCCCCAAAACGGTTGAGACAACCGCCCTCGGTGCCGCCTACTTGGCAGGCTTGGCTGTCGGCTTATGGGAAGATATTGAAGAAATTAAAAACATTCGTGAGGTTGAAAGAGTTTTCAGCCCCAAAATGAACCGTGAAGAGGCCGCTGCCCTTTATTCAGACTGGAAAAGAGCGGTCGAAAGGTCCATGGCCTGGGCCCTACCCGATTAATCGTCAATTTTATTTTTTATATGGAGGAAGTTTTATGCCAAAAGTAGTCGTTGATTGGAAAACCCTTTACGATTTTGTTGAGGACGCTTTTGTGGGCGTCGGCGTCCCCAGAGAGGACGCAAAAATCTGTGCCGATGTCCTGTTGGAGTCGGACAAAAGAGGAATTGAGTCCCACGGTGTCAACCGCTTCAAACCCATTTATATTGACAGAATTAACATTGGTATCCAAAATCCGGTAACGGAGTTTGAGGTTATTCGAGAAACTCCCACAACCGCCGTGGTAGACGGCCACGACGGCATGGGTCAAGTAATAGGCTACAAGGCCATGAGCATGGCCATTGACAAGGCAAAAAAATATGGGATGGGTATGGTTGCCGTCCGCAATTCCTGCCACTACGGCATAGCCGGTTATTACACAAGCATGGCCAGCAAGGCAGGCATGATCGGAATCACCGGAACAAACGCCAGACCGTCCATAGCCCCTACCTTCGGTGTCGAAAATATGTTGGGCACCAACCCGCTTACCATCGGTTTCCCCACCGACGAAGATTTTGACTTTAACTTAGACTGCGCAACTTCCATTACCCAACGCGGTAAATTGGAGTATTTTGCACGAATAGGCCAGGATACGCCGGCAGGCATGGTTATCGGCCGTGACGGCAAGGCAAAAACCAACACAAAAGAAATTTTGGTAGATCTTAATACCGGAGAGGCGGCCCTGGCACCCTTGGGAGGAATAGGCGAAGAACTTGCCGGCTACAAGGGCTACGGTTATGCCACCGTAGTCGAAGTCCTTTCGGCCGCCTTACAACAAGGTAACTTTTTGAAAATGCTAACGGGTAAGAAAGACGGAAAAGACGTCCCCTATCATTTGGGCCATTTCTTTATCGCCATAGATACGGAAGCTTTCATGGGCCTTGATGAATTTAAAAAGACCGCAGGCGATATTTTGCGTGAGCTCAGAGGGTCTGCCAAAGCTCCCGGTCAGGACCGAATTTTCACGGCCGGCGAAAAGGAATATGAAGTGTGGTTGGAACGCAAAGATTCGGGTGTACCCATTAATGAAGCCGTTCAAGCCGAATTTATTAAGGTTCGTGACCAACTTAATCTGACACAATATAAATTCCTCTGGGAATAATCGTCAACAAGATAATAAAGGAAGGTAACAAAATGGATTACGCGCAAGAGTCGTTGAAGCTTCATTATCAATGGAAGGGCAAGCTGGAGATAAAAGCCCGCGCAACCGTTAAAAATAAAGAAGAGCTTTCTTTGGCATACACTCCGGGGGTGGCTCAGCCCTGTCTGGAAATTCAAAAGGATATAAACAAAAGTTACGAGCTTACCCGCCGTTGGAACACCGTTGCGGTTGTTACGGACGGCACCGCCGTTTTGGGTCTTGGCGACATAGGACCGGAAGCCGGCATGCCGGTTATGGAAGGGAAATGCGTTTTGTTTAAGGAGTTTGGCGGTGTAGACGCCATCCCCCTTTGCATCAGGTCAAAAGAAGTGGACGATATCGTTAAAACGGTTACCCTTTTGGCCGGGTCTTTCGGAGGTGTTAATCTTGAGGACATTGCCGCTCCCCGCTGTTTTGAAATTGAAAAAAAGCTTAAAGAAAGCTGCGATATCCCGATTTTCCATGATGACCAACACGGCACGGCCATAGTATGCCTGGCGGCTATAATAAATGCTTTGAAAGTGGTGGATAAAAAGCTCGAAGAGAGTACCGTCGTTTTCAGCGGTGCGGGTGCCGCAGGCGTTGCCATAGCCCGCTTACTTCACAGCGTGGGAGTAAAAGACATGCTTATGTGTGACCGCAAAGGCATCATCTGTGACGGCGATGACCTTAAGGCGGATAAACAAGCGATTGCCGACTTCACCAACAAAAACCGTAAAAGGGGAAGCTTGGCCGATGCCATGGTAGGGGCCGACATTTTTGTCGGCGTTTCCGTTCCCGGAATCGTCACGGAAGAAATGGTGGCTTCAATGGCAGACAAGGCAATTGTAATGGCCATGTCAAACCCGGTACCCGAAATTATGCCCGACCTTGCCCTTAAAGCCGGTGCGGCCGTTGTGGGTACCGGTCGCAGTGACTTCCCCAACCAAATCAATAATGTTTTAGCCTTCCCCGGTGTTTTCCGCGGCGCTTTGGATGTGCGCGCAAGCGACATTAATGAAGCCATGAAGATAGCCGCCGCCAAAGCCATAGCAGACCTTGTCGGCGAAGAGGAGCTTACGGCGGACTATATTCTGCCAAAGGCTTTTGACGAACGTGTGGGTCCGGCTGTCGCTGCCGGAGTGGCACAGGCTGCCCGTGATTCGGGAGTGGCCCGTATTTAATATTATTCATTCTTTGGGGGAGATGTGTTGTTTTGCGGCCTTCTCCCCCTTTAGATTTTGCTCGGGGTTTTATATGATTAAAAATCTTATTTTTGACATGGACGGAGTTCTTGTAAATTCCGAACAAGCCATAACTTTAGCCTCAATGGAAGCCTTGCGTTTTTGGGGTATTGAGGCCAAGGAGGATGAATTTAAGCCTTTCACCGGTATGGGAGAAGATATGTTTGTGGGCGGCGTAGCCCGAAAACACGGCAAGACTTATCAACCCGAAATGAAGCAAAAAGCTTATGAGATATACATTGAAACCGCCAAAGACCGGGTCTTTGTTTTTCCCGATACTCTTAAAGTCTTAAAAGCTTTGGATGCCTTAGGTTTTCCTTTTGCCCTGGCCTCGGCTGCCGACAGGGAAAAGGTATTATGCAATATATATTGCATCGGAGCATCTCCCGAAATATTCAAGGTTATAGTGACCGGCAGTGATGTTAAAAACAAAAAGCCTGACCCGGAAATTTTTCTGACTGCGGCAAAAAAAGCTTCCTTTAATCCGGCGGAAACCTTGGTTGTGGAAGATGCCCTTTCCGGTGTCAAAGCCGCCAAGAGTGCCGGAATGTCTTGCCTTGCGGTTACCACTTCTTTTGACAAAGAATCCTTGTCAGAAGCCGGAGCCGACTATGTGGTTGAGAGTTTAAGCGAACTGATAAATATTATTGAGAGGGTAAAATGAAATGAGTGTCAAAAAGGATTTATTCGGTAAAACCCCGGACGGACTTGAGGTTTGGCTTTACACAATTACCAATGCCAAGGGTTCTTACGCTCAAATTATTAACTACGGCGCAAGCCTTCAGGCTCTTTTTGTGCCCGACAAAAACGGAAATCTTATTGATGTAACAATAGGTTTTGACGATTTGGAATCTCATATGACCCTTTCCGACTATCAGGGGCAGACGGTGGGGCGTTTTGCCAATCGCATCAAAGGCGGGCGTTTCAGTCTGAACGGTAAAGAGTATCGGCTCACTCAAAACGAAGATAACGGTAACTGCCTGCACGGCGGTGGGGAGTTTTCCCACGCTGTTTGGGATTATGTGAGCTCCGATGACGAGTCCGTCAGCTTGGGCTATGTCAGCATTGACGGGTCCCACGGTTTCCCGGGCAACTTAGACTGCCGAGTCAAATATTCTTTTAACGATGAGGATGAACTGCGAATTGATTTCTATGCGATAAGCGATGAAGATACAATTGTAAGCCTTACGAACCACGCTTATTTCAATTTGGGCGGACCGACCGCCGGTGATGTTTTGGAGCACTCGGTATTTATCGATGCCGATTATTTCACCCCCACGGATGAAAATAACATTCCGACCGGCCAATTAAAGCCGGTGGCAGGCACACCGTTTGATTTTACCGTGCCTAAGACACTTGGGCGCGACATTAATCTTGAGGACGAACAGCTGATCAGTTGCAAGGGCTACGACCATAATTTTTGCCTGAACAAGAGGGATGTCGACGAGCCTTGCGCAACAGCCTATAACCCCCAAAACGGTATAATGATGAAAGTTTATACCGACTTACCCGGTCTTCAGCTTTATACCGGCAATTTTCTTAAAGGTATTTCCGGAAAAGGAGGGCACCCGATGGGGCCGAGGCAGGGCTTTTGCTTTGAAACCCAGTTTTATCCGGACACACCAAATCAACCGGATTTTCCTCAATGTGTTTATAAGGCAGGAGAAAGTTTTGAATCCACAACCACTTTTGCCTTTACGGTTGAATAATTAACTTGATTTAACCTATTATTAACAGATTCTTAATATCGATAAGCCATACTTTTTCCGAAAGTTTACACAAGCTTTTTAACCATGAAAGGAAGATGCAAAATGAGCAACGAAAAAATTTTGGTAGTGGATGACGATACCAATATCTGCGAACTTCTGAGGCTTTATCTTGAAAAGGAGCAATACAGGGTTCAAGTTGCCCACGACGGATTGACGGCACTGAAAATTTTCAATCAGTATAACCCCGACCTTGTCTTGCTCGACATTATGCTGCCCGAGCTTGACGGTTGGCAAGTTTGTCGAGAAATAAGAAAGACTTCTGCCAAACCCATAATTATGATAACCGCAAAAGGTGAAACCTTTGACAAGGTCTTAGGCCTTGAACTCGGAGCCGATGATTATATTGTTAAGCCCTTTGAAACGAAAGAGGTTATCGCAAGGGTTAAGGCCGTACTCAGGCGAGCCGCCTGCACGCCGGACAGCATCGTAAAAGAAGTAAGTTTCGACAAGCTTACCGTAAACCTTACAAACTATGAACTAAGAGTTGACGGCAAAAGGATTGACACTCCGCCGAAAGAAATGGAGCTCCTCTACCATTTGGCCAGTAACCCAAACAGGGTTTATACCCGCGACCAATTGCTTGACGAAGTGTGGGGGTTTGACTATTACGGGGACTCCCGCACGGTAGATGTCCACGTAAAGCGCCTTAGGGAAAAGCTTGAAGGCGTGTCCGACAAGTGGGAACTTAAAACCGTTTGGAGCGTTGGTTATAAGTTTGAGACAAAGGATTAAAATTTATGGCTGCCGGGTCTAATTCCAACCTGTTCAGAAAATACTTTCTTGTTATATCAACCGTTATCTTCCTGAGTTTTGTTATCTTGGGAGGAGTTTTGCTGTTTTTCATATCAAATTCCTGGGTAGAGGAAAAAGACCTGCAACTCAAGCAAAACGTAGCTACGGTTGCTGATACGGCAATAGGCCTTATGGAATCCGGATATATGAGGGAAGATGAAAACGGTGCCGCTCTTTTAATTTGCAACACCTTGACTACCCTGTCCACCTCCATAGACGCGGATGTTTATATCGCTAACCTAAACGGTGATATCATCTATTGCCGTGACTTGCAAAATCCTTCAATGGTCATTAAGCCAGGGTCGTGTGACATACATAACAAATACAAGGTTCCGATGTCGGTGGTTGAAGAAACCCTAAATAAGGGAGAATATTCGGATGTAAGCACATTAGGAGGCATCTATCTTTCCCCTCACCTTGTGGTAACTATGTCAATTTGCAGTTCCGGCAAGTGTATGGGCCTTGTAGTTGCCGCCCAACCGGTGGCAGCCCTTCTGGGGCCCTATGTTATTTCGGTCCTGCGAATGTTTGCTTTTGCCTCTCTTCTTGCCATGGCCATAGCTTTTTTGACTGTATATTTTATGATATACAGGGTGACAAAACCCTTGCGGCAAATGTCCTATGCCACCAAGCGTTACGCTGCGGGGGACTTCAGCTTTCGCGTTAACGTCAAGGGAGATGACGAATTGGCGGAACTTGCAAACGGCTTTAATGCCATGGCAAGGGAGCTTGCCTCGCTGGAGTCTTCACGCAGAAGTTTTGTTGCAAACGTTTCCCACGAGCTGAAAACTCCCATGACCACTATCGGAGGCTTTATTGACGGTATGCTTGACGGCACAATCAGTGCGGACAAGCACCCTCATTATTTGAAGATAGTTTCCGACGAAATTAAAAGGCTGTCCCGTTTGGTTACGGGTATGCTTAACATGTCAAAAATTGAAGCGGGTGAATTGAACCTTAACCCTACTTTGTTTGATATCAGCGCCCTGATTTTCAGCACCCTTTTGGCTTTCGAACAGCTGGTTGAAAACAAAAATATAAAGATCACTGGGCTTGAACGCATGCCAAGCCGTTATATCTCAGCAGACAGGGATATGATAGCCCAGGTAATATACAACCTTATCGATAATGCCGTGAAGTTTACGCCCCAAGGCGGCTATATAGATTTTTCCATGTCTTTCGAGAAGGAAAAGGGGCCGAT
>ERZ795047.4900-NODE-4900-length-11081-cov-5.453836_pt1 | contig 11081 bp, 11 predicted proteins | sample MGYA00375131_ERZ795047 | MGnify/ENA primary metagenome ERZ795047 (study PRJEB30176, sample SAMN05720228) | activated sludge metagenome | isolation source: Anaerobic digester | place: Japan | collected 2015-05-20 ... | reverse complement strand
GTGGATCACTGACCCGTTCGCCTGGGAAGGACGAGCCCCCGGCCGCAGATCGTCGCCCGCACGGTGCGCCGTCATCCGCACCAGGGAACGCCGCCAAGCGCCGGTGACGACCGCTTGCGCCGGTGACGACCGCTTGCGCCGCTGCGCCGCAGACCGAGCACCGATCACGAGCGCTTGCGCCGCTGCGGCACCGACGGAGCACCGACCACGACCACAGTCGTCGGGGGGTCGACCAGGCCCTGCCCGCACGACTCGATTCGGACTGTCCCCGCCCGCAGCGCCCGAAGAGCTGACCGCGCCTGGGTCACTTCCTCCGCCGCGGCTGATCCCTTCATCGCCAGGAGTGACCCGCCGGGACGCAGCAGCGGCAGGCACCATCGAGCCAGCGTGCCCAACGGCGCGACGGCGCGGGCCGTCACCAGGTCGAAGCGCTCCTCGACGTCCTCGGCCCGAGCCCGCAGCACCGTGACCTTGTCCAGCCCCAGCTCGACCCGCACGCTCTCCAGCCAGCGCACCCGGCGCTCAAGCGGCTCGATGAGGGTGACCCGCAGGCCCGGGCGAGCGATGGCCAGGACCAGCCCCGGCAACCCGGCGCCGCTGCCGACATCGGCCAGCTTCCCGGTCGACGGCAGCACCTCCACGAGGGCGGCGCAGTTCAGCACATGGCGGTTCCACACCCGGGGCGCCTCCCGCGGGCCGAGCAGCCCGTGGCTGATCCCGGTCGTTGTCAGGAGAGTCGCGTAGCGGGTTGCGAGCTCCACCCGCTCCCCGAAGAGGGCCGCTGCGGCCGCACTCTCGGGCCCGGAAGCTGGCTGGGCCGTCCCCGCGACTGCCGTCACCTCAGACCTGGCGTCGGTCTCGCGCACCCCGTCATCGGCCATCGACGCTCCTCCCACCACTGGCTCCGGCGCGTCCTGACGCCCAATGTCGTGGTCGACCGTGGCGTTGCCCACCGATCCGTGGGCGCCCCAGCACCTCCGTAGCCGAGCGTTTCACGTGAAACATCAGCCGCTCACCACCCGGGACAAGCGAGTCACCACCCACTGGCCGGACCGGTTGTGGTGGCGTGGGCGCCCCCGCCTGCGCTCGCCGCACTCAGGCAGGGTGGATGACGACGTACCGGCTCGGCTCGGCGCCCTCGGACTCGCTGACCATCCCGGCCGCCGCGACCTCGTCGTGGACCACCTTGCGCTCGAAGGCCGTCATCGGCTCCAGAGACTGGGCAGCCCCGGTGGACTTGACCTTCTCTATGGCCGAACGCGCCTGGTCGACGAGTGTCGAACGGCGCTTCGCCCGGAAGCCTGCGACGTCGAGCATCAGCCGACTCCGCTCGCCGGTGGCCGCCTGGACGGCGAGCCGGGTGAGGTCCTGGAGCGCCTCGAGCACCCGGCCGTCCGGGCCGACGAGCCGACGAGGGACCTGTCCTTCTTCGGAGTCAACGATCGCCACGGCCGCACGATCGCCGTCAACATCAACGTCGATGTCACCGTCGAGATCGGCGATATCGAGGAGTCGCTCAAGGAAGTCCGCCGCCACTTCACCCTCACGCTCGAGGTGGGCCAGCCGGTCCTTGCCGACCCGGCCCCGTCGACCACGGGCGGCGCCACCATCGGCCGCCTGGTCGGAGTCGTCGTCGGAGTCGTCGTCGGAATCGTCGTTGTCGGAGTCCTCGTCGTTCCCGGACTCGTCAGCGCCATCGAGCTCATCGTCGTCAGCCCTGTCGTTCGAGCCATCGCCGGAGTCGTCGGAGCCCGAGTCCGCACCGACCTCGACGCGGTCCGAGTCCGCGACCGCAGAATCCGTCGTGGCATCGACGGGCCCGGCCTCACCGTCGGCCCGAGTCTCACCAGCCACGTCACCGCCCACGCCCGCGGTTTGGGTCAGCGCGCCCGGCGCGTCGCTCGGTGACGGGGCCGCGACCGGCCCAGCGTCGCCTGCGACTGCCCCTGCGCCCTCGACTGCCCCTGCGCCCTCATGCTGCGTCATGTCCTTGCTCCCTCGTTCAGCCGGCGTCCGCCGGTCCTGCTGCGGTGGTCTCGTGGGGGCCGAGCCTCGACCCATGGCGGCGACAACGGCCGACGCCGCGACGGCTAGCTGTCCGTCGGTCCCTGGCCGTTCGGCCCGTGGTTCGTCGGCCGCTGTCCACCCTTGCCGGTGGCCTTTCCGCGCCGCTTGCTCACCGGCTGCTGGCGCTGTCCGCCCTTGGAGCCCGACCCGGGTGTCCCCGGCGCTCCAGGACCACCAGAAGGCCCGGTCTCGCCCGAGCCATCCCCGTCCTCTGGCCCGTGCAGGCCGGGCAGAGTGAGCTTGGTGATCGCCTTACCCTTGCGCATCTGTCGCTCGTGCAGCGCCTTCTCGGCGGCCGATCCGGGCGCCGGCATACGCCGGATGACGTAGAACTGCTGGAACATCGTCCAGAGGTTCGTCGTGAGCCAGTAGAGCAGGACGCCGATGGGGAAGTTGACGCCGGAGACGGCGAAAATCAGCGGAAGGACGTAGAGGAGGATCTTCTGCTGCTGGGCGAACGGGCCCTCCAGCGCGGCGGCCGGCATGTTCTTGCGCATGAGCTGGTGCTGCGTGGTGAAGGTCGTCAGCGACATCAGCACGATGAGCACAGCGGTGAGGATCTTCGTGCTCAGCGAGGTCGAGAACATGAACGAGCTCGACAGCTGGGCCCCGAACAAGGTGGACTGTTCGGCCTGTTTGGCGACCTCGGAGGTGATCGGGCCGATCGCGGCGTGCGTGCCCTCGGAGATCCCCTTGAGGTTGTTGAGCACCTGGAAGAGCGCGAAGAAGAAGGGCGACTGGAAGAGGATCGGCAGACACGAGGCGAACGGGTTGGTCCCCGTCCGCTTGTACAGGTCCATCGTCTCCTGGGTCATCGCCTGGCGAGACTCAGGGTCGGTCTTGCCCTTGTACTTGGCCTGGATCTTCTGCATCTCGGGCTGGATGAGCTGCATCCGCCGGGAGGCGTGGATCTGCTTGACGAACAGGGGCACGAGGAGAAGACGCACGACCGCGGTCAGGCCGATGATCCCGATGGCCCACGACCAGCCGCTCGTCTCGGGGATCCCGACCAAGGTGGCGAGCCGGTGGAAGAAGACCATGACATAGGCCTCCGCCACCTCGATGGGGGCGAGGATCGTATTGAAGAAGTCCACGGCGTCGTCGTCCTAGCGGCAGTCGGTCAGGGTCAGTGGGCGTGCGTGATGTGCTCGGAGCCCGCTCGCTCGGGAACGTGGTCGACGCCCCCCGGGTTCCATGGGTGGCAGCGGAACAGCCGGCGCACAGCAAGCCAGCTGCCCTTGATCGGGCCGAACCGCTGCAGCGCCGTGATGGCGTAGGCCGAGCACGAGGGATAGAACCGGCAGGTTGGCGGCCGAAGCGGAGAGATGACCCGCTGGTACACCCGCACCAGGGCCACCAGCGGCCAGGCGGCGACCGTCGCGGACCGGCTGGACGTCATACCGCAGGCCCTGAAGAGGCGACCGAGGTGGCAGGCGCGCAGACGCGGGCGAGGTGAGCAGTCAGCTCCGTGGACAGCTCGGCGAAGGACGCCCCCGCTGCCGCCGGCACCGCGCGAACCACCAGGTCAGTGCCACGAGGTATGCCGTCCAGGCGCTGCGCCATCAGGGCGCGCAGCCGCCGGCGGACCCGGTTGCGGACCACCGCGCCGCCGACGGTCGAACCGACGACGAAGCCCACGCGGACCGCCCCGTCACCGGGCTCGGGGCGGGTGGCGGCGTGGACGACGAGCAGCGGCCCCCCGGCACGACGGCGTCCTCGACCGCGCACCGTGGCGCTGAAGTCGTCGGAGCGACGCAGCCGATGGCGCGCCGGCAGCACCGTGAGCCTCAGGCGGACAGCTCGGCGCGGCCCTTACGCCTGCGGGCGGCGAGGATCGCGCGGCCGGCCCGGGTGCGCATGCGCAGCCGGAAGCCGTGGGTCTTGGCGCGGCGGCGGTTGTTCGGCTGGAAGGTGCGCTTGCTCACGAGGTGTCTCCATTGGTCGACAGACGCTGTGGTCTGCTGCTGGTGGGCCGCAACCTGAGGTCACGGGACCGACCCGGTGCCGGCCGCAATCGGAAGCCCACGCGCCGTCCAGGCCACTGTCGCGGCACCGAAGCGTCCCATGAGCATGCGAAAGCGCCCGCCAGGCGGGCCGCCATAAGGGTACGGCCCGCCCGTCGAGAGGGTCAAACCACGCCCGGTTGTCCACAGACCTCGGCCACCGGGTAACAGTCAGCGAGGTCCCCAAGAACGGGGACACGTCCATGCTCCACGGAGGACCTGAAGGGGCGTATTGTGTCCCGCGAGCCGTCGGAAACCGTGCAGACACGCCATGACGACTCCGCACAGTTCGAATTTCTCTGCGCTTGTCCCCTCCCCGCCGGCTTGCTAGCGTCACGCCGGTTCAGGTGCAGTTGTACACAGGCTGTGGATAATGCGGTGGATGGCCGCAGAGAGAGGGCGGTGACCGGCAGGTGAGCGATCCCACCGTCGGCGACTGGCCACACATCTGGCGCACCACCTTGGCCGCCCTCGACGAGCAGGGACTGCCGGACCGCGCCCGCGCCCTGCTGAAGATGGCCCGCCTGGTCGGCGTCCTTGACCACACCGCCTTGCTTCAGGTGCCCAATGACTACGTCAAGCGGGTCGCCGAGAATGACCACCGCGACGTCATCCTCGCCGCCCTCGGCTCGGTCCTCGACAGCCCGGTCAGGCTCGCCGTCTCGGTCGACCCCGCACTGGGCGGCTACGGCGACGCGCTCGACCCGGCCGACGCCGCTGGCGGCGGCCTCGCAGAATCCGCAGACCGCGAGGACGACACCGACGCCGCGCCGTCCCCCGAGGTCGCCGCCAGCCGGGCCTCGGTCACTGCAGACCCCAACGACCCGGAGACCAGCCGGGCCCGGCTCAACGGCAAGTACACCTTCGACACCTTCGTCATCGGAGCCGGCAACCGGTTCGCCCATGCCGCCTCTCTTGCCGTGGCCGAGGCACCCGCGAAGGCGTACAACCCACTGTTCATCTACGGCTCCTCCGGTCTGGGCAAGACCCACCTGCTCCACGCGATCGGCCACTACGCCCGCAGCGTCTACCCTCAGCTGACCGTGCGCTACGTGAACTCCGAGGAGTTCACCAACGACTTCATCAACTCGATCCGCGACGACAAGGCGGCGAACTTCCAGTCCCGCTACCGCGCGGTCGACGTCCTGCTCATCGACGACATCCAGTTCCTCCAGGGCAAGCTGCAGACCCAGGAGGAGTTCTTCCACACCTTCAACACGCTCCACAACGCGAACAAGCAGGTCGTCATCACCTCTGACGTCCCACCGAAGCTGCTGTCCGGGTTCGAGGAGCGGATGCGGAGCCGCTTCGAGTGGGGTCTGCTCACCGACGTCCAGGCCCCCGACCTGGAGACCCGGATCGCCATCCTGCGCAAGAAGGCGATCCAGGAGGACCTCTACCTGCCCGACGAGGTCGCCGAGCTCATCGCGAGCCGGATCTCCTCGAACATCCGCGAGCTCGAGGGTGCCCTGATCCGGGTCACCGCCTTCGCCTCGCTCAACCGTCAGCAGGTCGACCTCGGGCTGGCCGAGGTGGTCCTCAAGGACCTCATCCCCAACGAGGGCGGCAACCAGATCACCGCCGCCGCGATCATGGGCGCCACCGCCGACTACTACGGCCTCACCATCGACGACCTCTGTGGCTCGTCCCGCTCCCGAGTCCTGGTGCAGGCCCGCCAGATCGCCATGTACCTGTGCCGCGAGCTGACCGAGCTCTCGCTGCCGAAGATCGGCCAGCAGTTCGGCGGCCGGGACCACACCACGGTGATGCACGCCGACCGCAAGATCCGCCAGCTGATGTCCGAGCGCCGCGCGATCTACAACCAGGTCACCGAGCTGACCAGCCGGATCCGGTCGCAGACCAGCTGAGCCGACGCCCCCGGCCGACATACCCCGATGTCGGTCAGCCGTGCGGACACCGGTGCGGCAGGCTTGACGTTAGGGCAACCTCACCTTTCCCCCAGGTTTATCCACATCGTGTGGACAAGCCTTGTCCCCAACCGACCTGTGGATTGGTGTGGACAACCCTGGTATGTCGGTGCGTATGTCGGTCCCGTCGGTGGACTCGATGTGTACACCGGATGACCGCCCACAGGACGTGGCGCATCCCCACGGGCCGTGCACGCCGTGATCCACATCAGCCGCGGCGCGCTGACCTGGGCCGACGCCGGTTATCCACACCATCCACAGGTGCTATGACGACAACGAAACAGATCACCTTGGCGATGGACACCACGACTCATTGCCGAGCGAGCACACTCTTGGTGCAAACACTGCGTGCGCAGACTAGGGTCAGACGAACACAGTGTGTGGGCGACGGCGCTCCTGCCCGCAACGACCTCGAAGGACGGAACGACGTGAAGATCCGGGTCGACCGCGATGTGCTGACCGATGCCGTGACGTGGGTGGCTCGCTCGCTGCCCGCCCGCCCGCCGGTGCCGGTCCTCGCGGGTGTGCTCATCGAGGCCGAGGACGACGGCACGGTGACCTTGTCCGCCTTTGACTACGAGGTCTCGGCGAAGGTGACCATCGCGGCCGATGTCACCGAGTCCGGCACCATCCTGGTGCTCGGGCGGCTGCTGGCCGATATCTGCCGCAACCTCCCGTCGCGCCCGATCGACCTGGTGACCGAGGGCAGCAAGGTGCAGGTCACCTGCGGGTCGTCCCGGTTCTCGCTGCTGCAGATGCCGGTCGACTCGTACCCGACGCTGCCGACCAGCCCTGAGCCCGATGGCACGGTCGAGGGCGACGTCTTCACCCAGGCGGTGAGCCAGGTGAGCATCGCGGCCGACCGAGGCGACACCCTCCCGATCCTCACCGGCGTGCGCGTCGAGATCGACGGCGACAAGGTCACCCTGCTCGCGACCGACCGCTACCGGCTCGCGATGCGCGAGCTGACGTGGAACCCGAGCGCAGCCGATGCCAGCCACCTCGCGCTCATCCCGGCCCGCACCCTCACCGACATGGCCAAGGCGCTCGGCGCCGCCGGTTCGGTCGGTTTGGCCTTCGGTCGGGCCGGATCCGGCGACGGGCTCGTCGGTTTCGACGCCGGGCAGCGGCACGCCACGACCCGGCTGCTCGACGGGGAGTACCCCAAGGTCACCTCGATCTTCCCCACCTCGGTCGACACCGAGGCGGTCATCGAGACCGCAGCCTTCGTCGAGGCGGTCAAGCGCGTCGCCCTCGTCGCCGAGCGCAACACCCCGGTCCGGCTGCGCTTCGAGGAGGGCCAGGTCGCCATCGAGGCCGGCACCGGCGAGGACGCCCAGGCCTCCGAGGCCGTCGAGGTCACTCTGACCGGCCCCGGCCTGGAGATCGCCTTCAACCCGCACTTCCTTCTCGACGGGCTTGGGGTGCTCGGCACGCCATACACCCGCCTGTCGTTCACCCAGCCGGGCCGTCCCGCGGTGATCAGCGGGCAACCCGAGGCCGACGGTGTCGCCGACACGTCGTACCGTTACGTGCTGATGCCGGTGCGCTTCGCCGGCTGAGCCATCCACCGGGCCACGCGGTCCGGCCTGACCAGCACGGGAAGGCGGCGTCATGCAGCTGGGTCTGATCGGTCTGGGCAAGATGGGCGGCAACATGCGCGAGCGGCTGCGCCGCGCCGGACACGAGGTCGTCGGCTTCGACCGCAACCCCGAGGTCACCGACGTCGCCTCGCTCGACGAGCTCGTCGGGGCCCTGCACGCCCCCCGCACGGTCTGGGTCATGGTGCCGGCCGGTGACATCACCCGCGCGGTCGTCCGGGAGCTCGCCGACCGGCTCACCCCCGGCGACCTCGTCATCGACGGCGGCAACTCCCGGTTCACCGACGACCAGGTCCACGCCGAGCTGCTCGCCGTCAAGGGCATCCGCTATCTCGACTGCGGCGTCTCCGGCGGCATCTGGGGGCTGACCAATGGCTACGGGCTCATGGTCGGCGGCGCGGCCGAGGATGTCGCGACCGCGATGCCGATCTTCGACGCGCTGCGGCCCGAGGGCCCGCGCGAGGAGGGCTTCGTCCACGCCGGCACTGTCGGCGCCGGTCACTACACGAAGATGGTCCACAACGGCATCGAGTACGGCCTCATGCAGGCGTATGCCGAGGGCTACGAGCTGCTCACCAAGCAGCCGATCGTCACCGACGTCCCGGGTGCCTTCAAGGCCTGGACCCGAGGGACCGTCGTGCGGTCCTGGCTGCTCGACCTGCTCAATGACGCCCTGACGAAGAACCCCACCCTCGCTGACGTCTCCGACTACACCGTCGACTCCGGCGAGGGCCGGTGGACCGTCGAGGAGGCGATCGCTCACGACGTGCCGATGCCGGTCATCAGCGCGGCCCTGTTCGCCCGGTTCGCGTCGCGGCAGGCGATCTCCCCGACGATGCAGGCCGTCGCGGCCCTGCGCGGCGAGTTCGGCGGGCACGCCGTGGCGTCCGTCGCCGACGGTGAGCGCCTCAAGGCCGCCACACCGACGTCGGCGGGCTAGCCCCGGGTCCACCGTGCACGTCCGCCAGCTCGTCGTCACCGACTTCCGCTCTTACGCGACGGCCCAGCTCGACCTCGGCCCCGGGGTGACGACCCTCGTCGGCCTCAACGGCCAGGGCAAGACGAACCTCGTCGAAGCGATCGGGTATGCCGCCTCGCTGTCGAGCCACCGGGTCGCCACCGACCAGCCGCTGGTGCGCTTCGGGGCCGAGCGCGCGACAATCCGCGCCGTCGTCGTCCGGCACGGCCGGGACTCGACGATCGACCTCGAGCTCAACCCAGGCCGGGCCAACCGGGCTCACCTCAACCGCTCCCCCGTCCCGCGGCCGCGCGACGTCCTCGGGACGCTGCGGAGCGTGCTCTTCGCCCCGGAGGACCTCGCTCTGGTCAAGGGCGACCCGGCCGAGCGGCGCCGCTTCCTCGACGACCTCCTCGTCGCCCGCCAACCCCGCTGGGCCGGGGTGCGCGGCGAGTACGACCGGGTCCTCAAGCAGCGCAACGCCCTGCTCAAGCAGGGCGCGCCGCTGCTCCGGGCGGGCGGCCGCGCTCGCCGGCCCCGCCCCGGCGACCCCGACGCCGACGAGGCCCGCGAGTCGGTCCTGCACACCCTGCACGTCTGGGACACCCACCTCGCCGCCGTCGGCTCCCAGCTGCTGTATGCGCGGCTCCGGCTCACCCGTGACCTCACCCCCGACCTGACCAGCGCGTATGACGCCGTGAGCGAGTCGACCAGCGGCGCCTCGATGACCTACCGCTGCTCGGTCCACGAGGAGATGGCCGAGCGGATCGCCGCCGGCGAGGTCCCCGAACCGGCCGAGCTCGAGGCCGCCATCGGCGCCAGCCTCGCCGCGGCGCGGGACACCGAGCTGGAGCGGGGCATCACCACCGTCGGCCCGCACCGCGACGACCTGGTCCTGCGCCTCGGTGAGCTGCCCGCCAAGGGGTACGCCAGCCACGGCGAGTCGTGGTCCTTCGCCCTGGGCCTGAAGCTCGCGGCCTACCAGCTGCTGCGCCGCGACCTCGGCGACGACCCGGTCCTCATCCTCGACGACGTCTTCGCCGAGCTCGACTCGCGGCGCCGGGAGCGGCTCGCCGAGCTGGTCGCCGACTGCGAGCAGGTCATCGTCACCGCCGCGGTCCCCGGCGACGTCCCGGCGGCGCTGCTGGCGGCCGGCGCGACGGCCTCGGTCACGCTGGGCCAGGTGAGCCAGGGATGACGCCGCGTCGACGCAGGACCGGCAGGGCACAGCCGACGCCGACGCCAGACCACGTCGAGGGCCCACCCCCCGCTGAGGCACCAGCCCCAGCTGAGGCACTACCCCCCGCGGCGGTCGACACCCCCGCCGACCAGGTCGTCGGCGACCTCGAGGCCGCGACCACCGCAGCGCTGGCGCGCGCGCGGGCCGCGGCGGCGGCCAAGGGCCTGCGCCCCGGAAGCCGCCCGCGCCGCCGCCGGGCTCGACCCGGGGATCCGGCATACGGGGATGCGGCATACACCGGCGCCGGCGCGGACCCGCGCGACCCGAGCCTGCTCGGCGACCAGCTGGAGAAGCTGCGGGCCGACTTCGGCTGGGAGGTCGACCTCGCGGCCGGCTCGCTCATCGCGCGGTGGTCACAGATCGTCGGCGAGCAGGTCGCCGCGCACGCCACCCCGGTGAGCTTCCGCGACGGCGCGCTCAGCGTCCAGGCGAGCTCGACGGCCTGGGCGACCCAGCTGCGGCTGCTCGTCCCCACTCTCATCGGGCGGATCGCCGACGAGGTCGGGGCCGGCGTCGTCACCTCGATCATCGTCCTCGCACCCAGTGCGCCCACCTGGGTCCGCGGTCGCCGGGTCGCCCGCGGACCGGGGCCGCGGGACACCTACGGCTGACCGCAGCCCGCGTGGGTCAGGGTCGCACGAGGGCGCGGAGAGGGTCGGTCGCGACCCCCCACATGGAACTGGGTGTGAATCGGCGGGAAATCGGCCTTTCCGGGGCCCCAACGGCCCCATCTAGGTCCCGCGGGCAGTAGACTTGGAGGGTCCTCGCGGCCATCCGACATACCTCGTCGGCGGGCCGCGTGTCATGAGCGCCCGGTGCCGACCCCCGGGCACGGCACCGAAGGAGCAGCGTGGCTGCCGACACCGCACGCCCGGCGACCCCCGCCTCGAGTACTCCGCGCCCGAGCTCCGGCAACGGGCACGGGAATGGGACCGCGGGCGATATCGCCTATGACGCCGCCGCGATCACCGTTCTCGAAGGCCTCGAGGCGGTCCGCAAGCGGCCGGGCATGTACATCGGCTCGACCGGCGAGCGCGGGCTGCACCACCTGGTCTGGGAGATCGTCGACAACGCGGTGGACGAGTCGCTGGCCGGTTTCGCCGACACCATCGACGTGACGCTGCGCCCCGACGGCAGCGTCCGGGTCCGCGACAACGGCCGCGGCATCCCCACCGATATCCACCCGACCGAGGGCGTCAGCGCGGTCGAGCTCGTCCTCACCCAGTTGCACGCCGGCGGCAAGTTCGGGGGCGGGGGCTACAAGGTCTCCGGCGGCCTGCACGG
>ERZ795047.4895-NODE-4895-length-11087-cov-3.843002_pt1 | contig 11087 bp, 11 predicted proteins | sample MGYA00375131_ERZ795047 | MGnify/ENA primary metagenome ERZ795047 (study PRJEB30176, sample SAMN05720228) | activated sludge metagenome | isolation source: Anaerobic digester | place: Japan | collected 2015-05-20 ... | reverse complement strand
CGCATTGCCGTAAAAATGTCATCGGCTCTGTGGGCATGAAAATGAGCCGGAAGTTTTTCATCAAAAAGTTTGGCCAACGCTTCCATTTTTACATCTTTGCCAACATCCTCGCCTTTTTTACGCTTTTCCAGATAGTCGCGAGCGAGAGTCAGCTGTTCTCTTATCAGAGCAGCGGTTGCCATTCTGGTATTGGGTGCTTGCTTCCTGTCGTTATAAACTGTTTTGGGATTTTCTCCCAAAGCAAACTTCATGGCCACCGGATTTTTAACGACCATATCGTCAACGCGCACACCGTATGTCTTCAAAGCAAGTGAAGTCCCTGCAATCGGATTTGCGCTGCCCGGTCCCGTTACGACCGTAGTTACTCCGGCTTTCAAAGCCTCCTCAAAGCAAATATCCAAGCTGTTGACCGCATCAATTGCACGCAAGTCGGGAGTGCAGGGACTTGTCATTTCATTAACATCGTCACCTTCAAATCCCAATGAATCTTCCAACATTCCGAGATGGGTGTGGGCATCTATAAAACCCGGAAAAACCATTGCTCCTTCTAAATCTAAGTCCGTGCTTTGAGGCGCTATTTTTATTTCGGACATTTCTCCGATACTTAAAATTTTGTCATTAAACTCCACAAAGCCATTTTCTATTACGGGACCGTTCATTGTATAAATTTTCGCATTGATAATTTTCATATTTTTACCATCCGTTTTTAAATAACAATCGGGAACGGATTAACCGCCCCCGATAAAATTGCATCAGTATCTATCTGCGACCGCCGCGCCGCGAGTAACCGCCGCCGTGTTTAGCCTCATTAGAATGTTTAAGATCAGTCATCTTTTCTTCACTGACTTGTTTGAACTTAGACATCATTTCCTCAAAAGTAGGATTTGTTCCGGTTGGTGACTGTTTCGGACCCTGCCAAACGACAGGGGCGGGACGCTTATTTGCCGGAGGGCGATTCGGTTTCGAATCTTCCGTATTTTCATCGGCAAGCGCCTTCTTGATAGAAAGGCTGATCTTGCCGTCTTCTCCGATACTTATTACCTTAACCTTCACGGTTTGGTCGATTTTCAGATGATCTTTAATATCGCTTACATAAGTTCCGGCAACTTCAGAAATATGTACCATACCCGTTGAACCGCCGTCAAGTTCCACAAACGCTCCGAAGTTGGTAAGGCCGGTAACCTTACCTTCATGAACAGATCCAACCTCGACTTGCATAGAAAAGAAAAATCCCCCTTATTCAGCTATCCAAATTTGAATAAAAATAAATATGGTCTTCCGGAAAAACATAGCCTTCTTCACGCGCCAATCGTTCGAGAAAAGCCTCACGCTCTGCATCAAAAACAATATTTCCATCGTCCGTTTCAACGGATTGAGCTGGGTTGCTCTTCAGTATCAATTTACTGTCGGAGGCAATTGCATCTTGAATTGCCTTATTCTCAAGCCTGACAGCTTCAATCTTTTGCCAATATCCTTCCGCTTCCGCACTGTTTTTGTACAAAGAACTTAAGGAGAAGGCAAAAAATCCGAGAAGAAGAACTGCCAAGATATAGCTGCGTTTTCTTGCTTTTCTTTTTTTGCTATTCAAGAGCTCGCCCTCCTTCGACACTATATTCTTAGTAGCATTGTACTACATTATTATTAAATAAATCAATAGTAAAAAAATATTTTTTGCCGGATTTTATACATTTTCTATAAAATATAGGTCTTTTTTCACACTAAAAGTTTATTTCAGACCTTTTTGTACATAAGCGCGGCATTCTCTTTTGTGGCCTGTTCATGTATTTCCGTTACTTGAACCTTGACATTAAGGCCGCCGCTGTTTATTTCTATGATATCTCCCACTTTAACGTCGTAAGAGGCCCGAGTCACCTTCCCGTTGACCAAAACATGTTTTGCGTCACACACTTCATTTGCAATTGTCCTTCTTTTGATAATGCGAGATACCTTTAGGAATTTGTCCAACCTCATAATAAAAACCTTTCAACAAGCCATCAGGGGCACCCTAAAGTGCCCCTGATTTAGGTTAGGATATTATTAGTTAACCTTTACTTTTAAGTCCTTGCCGGCTTTGAAAGCGGGAGCCTTGGTGGCGGCGATTTCAATTACTTCGCCGGTCTTGGGATTACGGCCTTGTTTAGCGGCACGTTCGCGAACTTCGAAAGTTCCAAAACCGATAAGCTGAACTTTGTCGCCTTTCGCCAACGCATCACCGATAGCGTCAAAAACAACTTTAACGGCGGTGGTGGCGTCTTTCTTTGAAAGACCGCTTTCTTCAACGTTTTTAATAAGATCTGCCTTGTTCATTTGTTCTCCTCCAAATATTTATTATGAAACGCAAAAGCGTATCATTCAAATGATTTTACCTCGTCCCAGAGCGAATCAAGAACATCCAAACCTTGCTCTTTTATATCCAATCCTCTTGCCTTGGCAAGATTCTCAACTTTTGTGAATCTGTCAATAAACTTCTCGGTAGCGGCGGTCAGCACTTCTTCGGCATCAAGCCCCTTCAAACGCGCGACATTTACAGCCGAAAAAATAACGTCGCCCAACTCATCAACTATTGAATCGTTATTGTCTGCTTCAAGTGCGTTTTTTAGTTCAGACACTTCTTCTTCAAGTTTTTCAAAAGCATCCCAGGCGTCAGGCCAATCAAAACCGACTCCGGCTGCTCTTTTTTGAACCTTTGAGCTGCGCATTAAAGCCGGCAACTCTCTGGGCACCGAAAGCATTGTTTCGCTTATACTTTTTTGGCCCTTCGTTTTTTGTTTAATCTTGTCCCAGTTATTTAAAACATCGCCCACACCGGACACTTTAACATCGGAAAAAACATGTGGATGCCTGACAATAAGTTTCTTACAAACTTCGTCCGCAACATCGTCAATATCAAAGCCGCCTTTGTCGGCCGAAATTCCCGCATGAAAAACAACTTGCATCATGAGGTCGCCAAGCTCTTCCTTCATCATATCGGGATCCGCCATATTAATGGCTTCAACAAGTTCATAAGTTTCTTCGATAAGGTTTTTTCTGATACTTTCGTGCGTTTGTTCAGCATCCCAAGGGCAACCGCCCGGAGACCTAAGAACAGAAATAATCTTCACTAAATCATAGAACTTATAATTCTCTTTATACTCAAAATCAGCAACCATAAGTGCCCTCTTTTTTCTAACTGAGGAGATTTTAACCCAAAAGCTTATATTTTTCAAGGACTTTCGCAATTTTTTCACCCTTTGGCAGGGATAAAATGTCATCTTTTACTATTCCCCTCAGCAAAAGAATACAAACCGCAAAAACAAGTGCTGCCAAAGAAATGGAAAAGATTGACGAAATCATTACAAGCTTAACCGATTCTTCTCCCAATTTCGCAACAAGGAGTTTCATCAACAATGAGTATGTAAGCGATGCGGTTAACCCGCAAAGGACGGCAGAAATAAGGGGCTTAACAAACACCGATATAAAATTCAGCTTAACTTTTGTCAGCTTTAACAAGTAAAAAAGATTTATGGCCACTATGATTGCATAACAAACTATTGTAGCCACGGGGGCTCCCTTAATATTATATCGAGGCTCTCCGACCATAAAGAAATTTATGATTATCTTGGCAGTAGCTCCGAGTGCCAATGACTTAAGGGGCAAATCAGCCCGTCCGATAGCCTGTAACATGTTGGTTATCGGCGAAGATACGGATATTAAAGCCGTGGAATATCCGTAAGCTGCAACTAAAGGTACGGCCACATCAATAATATCGGCACTTGATCCACGTCCGTAAATCATGGTAAGAATAGGTCTTGCCAAAACACCGATACCTATTCCGGCGGGAAGTGAAACCAACATCGTAATTCTTAAAACAGTCTCTGTTGTGCTTTTAATTGTATTTTTGTCTTTTAAAGCCCAAGCTGCGGCCATTGCAGGCAGAGCACTGACACCCAAAGAAATAATAAGTGCCGGTATTAAGTTTTTAAAATCTGTGGCAGAACCATGGACCCCCCAAAGGTATTTTACAATATCGGAATCCAGAGTTTTTGCCGCTTCCAAGGAGGTAGCGTACATATTTTTAATAATATCAGGATTTTTTGCTAAGGCATGCCCTAACCTTGATTGAATTGTCAAAGTATCAACTAAATTTGTTACGCTAAGCACCATTGATGACAAAATAATAGGTGTTGCTACCTTTATAAGACTTTTTGCAATTTCAATACCCTTCGATGCGGGGGGAGATTGTGCAAGCTCTTCCTTTGTGAATGCGGGAGCAGAAAGTTTTTGCTTCAGAAAAAGATAAGCCGCTCCCAAAAATGTTCCGCTTGTAACGCCAAAAATTGCACCGGAAGCAGATATCGGATAAATAGCACTGTAAGCTTCCGAAAGATCTTTAACCTTAACCCCGAAAACAAAAATATCGGGAATCTGAGCTGCACCGTTTGCCAAAGCTTCATTGGCAAGAGCAAGCCCGGAGTTATATTGCCTTAGCCCCAAGGTAACTATCAGATAAGCCAAACTCAACCCAACCACAAGCTTTACAAAAGCTTCAAGGACCTGCGAAATTGCCGTAGGTTTCATATTACGCAACCCTTCGTAATAGCCTCTGTAAACCGCCATTATGCTGCAAAAAAATAAAGACGGCGCAATGGCCAAAACTGCCGGTAAATTTTTCGGGCCGGCGATGAGTTTAGTATAAGGAAAGGCAACTCCGACGATAATCAAAGTTCCCACAATGCCGATTAATATAAACATTTTCAGCGCAACATCAAAAATCTTGTTTGCTTCTTTGTATCGATTAAGAGCAACATTTTCGGATACCATCCGTGCAACCGCAATTGGGAGGCCTGCCATGGATATTGCATAAATCGGCATATAGATTTCATATGCGGAATTATAATAGCCCCTTCCGACACCTCCAATAAGGGAAGTAAGGGGCATTTTATATATGGCGCCGATGATTTTAACCAGGATTACCGCAAGAGACAAAATCAGTGCGCCGTTTAACATTGTTTGATTTTTTCTGTTAGACAAGTGAGATACTCCTATTTCAAGCTTCTTTGCCGTTTTTGCTCAGCTCTTCAAGTTCATTTTTCACAAGAGCAAGTTTTTCGATGAGTTGAGCGGTTTCGTTAACTAAATCTTCCCTATCTTCGGCTTCTTCTTCCGAGAAATCCGAACCGAACTTAACAGCTTCAAAATAAAGCCTGCCAAGCTTTTCATAGTTTTTGGAAATCTTGTTTTCAAGCTCAATGGCTTCCAGTTTTTTCTTGGAGATAATCAGAAGTTCTTCTGTTTTTTTGCTTACGGTCTTACCCACTGTTTTAGCTGCCGAAACAGCATCTTCAAAAAAGCTCATAACCACACTCTCCTTAAAATTATTGACACGAAAATTATAACACCCGTAAAGCTTAATGGCAATCAAATCGTCAAGACGTAAAGAAATTGAAAATTTCGTCCTTCTTTTTCAAAATTTCCTCGAACCTTGAAATATACTCATAAGGGTATTTAAAGTTAAAAGCTCTGGTTAAAAAGGAAGGATCTCCCCACGTTAGCTTTGTCACCGCACCGGCGCCTGCCGCAAAAACGCTTTGACATTCTTCCATCATGATAACGTTATACAAGCACTCGTGCCCGGGTTTTGACCAACCGACGTTTTCTAAATTGTCCAATGAAAAGCTCTGCCTGTACATATAATAAGGTGCATAGCCGGCAGGCCTCAAGGAATCGGAAACATATTCAAGCATTTTAGCAACATTTTGTGCTTGCAAAAGTCCGAAGTCATCGTGTGTAAGGTCCGAAGCCCTTTTAAGCGCCAAGGTGTGAACCGTAATATTGTCGGGATTAAGTTCAAGCGTTTTGTCAACGGTATATTTGAAACTTTCCAAATTGTCACCGGGTAAGCCTGCAATAAGGTCCATGTTTACCGTATCAAAGCCGATACTTTGGGCCATTTTGTAGGCTTCAACAGCTTTTTGCGCATCATGTCCCCGCTTAATATTTTCCAAAACCCTGTCATTAAAAGTTTGAGGGTTTATGCTGATACGATTCACTCCGTATTTTTTTAAGGTTTTGAGTTTTTCAAAATCAACCGTATCGGGACGGCCGGCTTCAACACAATATTCGACCACTCCCGACAAATCAAATTCGCTTTCGATGAGTGAAAGGATATTTTGAAGCTGCTGATTGTTTAAGCTTGTCGGAGTACCGCCTCCAAAATAGACAGTCTGAGCTTTCAAATCAAGCTTTTTGGAAATGCTTGCAATGTATTTAAGCTCCTCCAAAAGCTTTTCCATATATTCGTCAACCGATTTACGAGCTTTTGAATTTGAAATTGAATGCGATACAAAAGAGCAATATCCGCACCTGCTTGGGCAAAAAGGAATAGAAACATAAAGGCTAAAACCTTTTTTATTAAGGCCGTTAATTATCTTCTTTTCTTTAACTGCCACTTCACGGGCCAGCAAAGCTTTCTCTGAACCGACCTTCAAGCTTTCCTCAAAATATTTTAAAGCGCCTTCATCACCAAGTTCATCAAGCAATTTAAGCATAAGTTTGGCGGGCCTAACTCCCGTAAGCAATCCCCAAGGCGGTTTATATCCGGTTAAATCGGAAAGTACTTCATAAAGAGCTGTTGCAAGCTGAAGTTCGCACTCTTTAAGAACATTTTCTTTCCCTTTTAAAACACTCTTTTCTTTTATGCATTCTTTTGAATCTATTTTTGCTAATACGGAAAGATCATATACGTTTTCTTTTTCTTCCATTAGAGTGTTAATGTAGCTTTTTTTACTTTCATCAAAAGCATCTTTGACAATTTCAATTTTCTCGCGTGGGAAGAATACTCTGCACAAGCATTCCATTTCATAATGAAAACTGTGACCGTTAACGAATACTGTCATTAAAAGTCCCTCAGATACTCATTATTGGCTTTCTCATAGTTTAGGGTAGAAAAATCTTCATGGCCCGGATAAACCTTATAATCAGCGGTTAAAGCCTTGATTTTTTTGAGCGATGATTTAAGCTGTTCCCAATCTCCGCGCGGAAAATCGGTTCTGCCCACAGTGAGTTTAAATAAAGTATCGCCCGTGAAAATTGCATTTTCTTTTTCTTCGACAAAACAAACGCTGCCCGGAGTATGCCCCGGCGTATGAAGAACTTTTAGTTCAATATCACCACAAGACAGCATTTCGCCGCCTTCAAGCAAGAAATCAGCCTCAAGCTTTTCAAGTTTGGCATTTCGCAGGCTTGAGGCTAAGCTTAAATCTTCGTCTTTCAAGCATTTGGCATCCAGTTCATGTAAATAAACCTTTGCACCGCTTAAATCTTTCAGCTGTTTTACTCCCCCTATGTGATCAAAATGGCCATGTGTCAGCAAAATTGCGTCAATTGAGCTTATCTCTGGGCTTTGCAGTTCACCTACAAGCTTTTCTGTAAACTTGCCCGGATCGATTACAACCGTTCTGCCGGTATTTTCATCAATCAATATATAGCAATTGGTAAGAAATATGCTTAGTTTTAAACTTTTGATAATCATCTTTTCACCATTTAATCGTTTTTAAGCCAAGTTTTACTGTCCATTAATATCGTGACCGGACCTTCGTTTACGATATCGACCTTCATCTTCGCCGCAAAAATTCCGGATTCAACCTTGGTTACACCGTTTTCTCTTAAGCACCGTTTAAAATATTCGTAAAGTTCATTTGCTCTATCGGGGGACTCCGAGTCTGTAAAAGAGGGTCTGTTACCTTTTTTTAAGTCGGCACAAAGTGTGAACTGCGAAATTACCAGGGCATGCCCGCCGATGTCTGTCAATGATAAATTCATCTTATCTTCTTCGTCGCAAAAAATTCTGAGTCTGGAAATTTTTCCGGCAAGCATTTGTGCATCTTCTTCTTTATCCCCTTGGCATACTCCAAGCAAAATATTAAAGCCTTTGCCGATTTCCCCAACAACCTTGCCGTCAACGCTGACGGACGATGAACTCACTCTTTGTACAACAGCCTTCAAATCAAATTTTCCTTTCTAAGCACCGGTTCTGTCAACGCTTAAAACACCGTCAACCTTCTCAAGTTTTGCCATAACACTCTTCATATGTTCCAATCCGTTAACGGTAATGGTCATTGTAAAAGAGCTTCTGCCGTCTTTGGTGTGACGGGTATTAACATCGTGTATCATCACATGCATTGCCGCTAGTTGACTGGTGACATCCGCCAACATGCCGACCCTGTTGAGGCAAGAGATTAAGATTGTCGCTCTGAAATCTTCCTTAACATCTTTGTCCCAATAGGCATCTACCCATCTTTCGGGCTCATCCGCACTTAAAAGAGATTTTGGTACATTCGTGCAATCTCTTTTGTGTATTGAAACACCGTGTCCACGGGTAATGTAACCGATAATATCATCGCCCGGCAGCGGGTTACAGCACTTGGAAAACTTAATCAGTATGCTGTCCATACCTTCAACTATAACGCCGTCTTTGCTTTTTCGCTTTTTCTTTTCGGGAGTGATAATAAAATCGGGCACTCCGGGAGTTTCGACCTTAATTTTTTTAAGGTACTCGTCACGAATTCTTGGCATCAAGCGGTTAAGTGAAATACCGCCGTATCCGATAGCCGCATAAAAATCGTCAAGACTGTTAAAATGATGGCGTTCCGCAATTTTTTTAAGGAATTCACTTTGCTCATCGTCATCAAGTCTGATTCTGCTGCGCCTAAGTTCGCGTTCTATTTCGCTTTTGCCTTCTGCAATATTTTCGTCCCGTTTCTCTTTCTTGTACCAAGACCTGATTTTATTGCGAGCTTCGCTTGTTTTTACAATTTTAAGCCAATCGCGACTTGGCCCTTTGCCTTGTTGAGAAGTGGTCAATATTTCAACTATTTCACCGTTTTTAAGCACATAATCGATGGGAACGATTCTGCCGTTTACCTTTGCTCCGACCATTCTGTTGCCAACTTCTGAGTGAATTAAATAGGCAAAATCGATAACGGTGGAACCGAAAGGCAAGCTTTTTACTTCACCTTTGGGCGTAAATACATAAACATCTTCCTGGGTAAGGTCACTTTTAATAGTTGTGAGAATTTCTTTTGTGTCTTCCGATTCTTTTTGAAGCTCAATTATCTTTGAAACCCAAGCAAGGCTTTCGGAAAACTTTGCTTTGCCTTTTTTTCCGGTCTTATATTTCCAGTGAGCCGCAATACCATACTCAGCCGTATCGTGCATGGCTCGGGTTCTAATTTGCACTTCAAAAGGAATCCCATCGGTACCTATTACCGTTGTGTGCAGTGATTGGTACATATTGGGTTTTGGAGTTGAAATGTAATCTTTAAAACGACCGTGAATGGGATGATACATATCATGGATTTCACCCAAGCAGTTGTAGCAGTTGGACTCGGTATCCACAATTATTCTGACGGCATAAATATCATAAATTTCATCAAAACTTTTATTATTGCCTTGCATGAACATTTTTCGATAAATTCCGTGAACACTTTTGATTCTGCCGTCAATAATCGCATCGGGTATTATCTTTTTAATTCTTTTGCTTATTTGTTTTTTTATACTTTCAAGAAATTCATTTCGTCTTTCGCTTTGTTGCTCAAGTGCCCTTTGAATTTCTTCGTAACCGTAAGCATCCAGCTGATGGATTGCCAAATCTTCAAGTTCTTCTTTTATGGCTCTGATACCGAGTCGATGAGCCAAAGGAGCATAAATTTGCAAAGTTTCCAATGCCTTATCTCGCTTCTTTTGTTCCGGCATAAAACTGATTGTACGCATATTGTGTAAGCGGTCCGCCAATTTGATAAGAATAACTCTTACATCTTCGGACATCGCCAACAACATTTTTCTGATGTTTTCGGCCTGCTCCTCTTCTTTCTCTGTTTCCCAGTCCCCTTCGGAGGTTTGGGTTGGCACCAAACCGAGTTTTGTTACACCGTCAACCAAGTTAGCTATACCTTCGCCAAAATTTTTTCTGATATCATCAAGGCTGGCCGGCGTATCTTCAACGGTATCGTGCAAAAGTGCGGCAACAACAGTGACACAGTCCAGATTAATCTGAGCCAATATCAGAGCTACCGCAATGGGATGGCTGACAAAAGGCTGACCGGAAAATCTTACTTGACCTTCATGAGCCTTAGCGGCAAACCTGTAGGCCTTGTCGATTAGAGCAACTTCTTTTTCATTATAAACTGCTTTAACATACTTATAAAACTGTTCGTAACCGTCATCTTTAATATCAACTTGATTGGTTTGCACGCTTAGCCCTCCCTTCGTCATTCGGTTTTTATATCTTATTCTTTCACGGTTAACTCATCAAGTCTTTTGAGAGAAGAGGCATTTAATAACTCAACCTTCTCTTTGCGGTAGTGAACACTGACAGTGTCATCATCAGAAACACTGATAAGCTCAAGTTCTTCAAAAGCATCAATCGCAATTTTTAAGGGTGCCAAGAGGGCTCCCTTGTCCCCAATTGTTTCGCAAAACCGCTCAAAACTAAAACGCCTTTCGGAAATCGAACCCAAATGCCTGTATAGAATTTTGAAAAGATCCCGGCTGGGTCGCAAGGCTTCACCTTCCTTTTCCGTCAGCCTTTCTCCCCTAAAATACTTCTCGTAAAGGCGCAAAGAATCCAAGGCCATTTTGTCATCAAGAAAACTGAACTTAATATTTCTCACTAAAACGGAAACCGATTTGTTATTTTTAAACTCATTTAAAGATAATTCAACAGCCAAATCGACCCTATCTCCGGCCTTGTATTCAAATAATTCCGTAGGTCTGTTAAACAAAAGCGCATCAATGGAATTTCCGTTTTTGGCTACTTGTATTTTTGTGTGTCGTCCTTGCGAAAGTGGGAATACGGCTTGAACAGTCATTCCAAAAAGGCCGAAAACGGCACCGGAATTGCCCGCACCGAAAGGTTCAAACATATCTATGGCTTCAAGCAAATCCAATGAAACGGCTGCAGGGTTAATTTTAATATCAACTCTTTCAACCGGATATGGCATTTCAATTGATGCGGCGTAGCCATTAATGCTTTTGCGAAAATCTTCAACCTTTTTGCTAAGTAAGCCTAATCCTGCGGCCAAAGTGTGCCCACCAAAATGAGTAAGCTC
>ERZ795047.4894-NODE-4894-length-11088-cov-7.263029_pt1 | contig 11088 bp, 27 predicted proteins | sample MGYA00375131_ERZ795047 | MGnify/ENA primary metagenome ERZ795047 (study PRJEB30176, sample SAMN05720228) | activated sludge metagenome | isolation source: Anaerobic digester | place: Japan | collected 2015-05-20 ... | reverse complement strand
ACGCTGATGTTCTGGTCGTGGAGCCCCCAGACATAGGCAACGGCGGGAGCGGTCTCGATGTCAAGGAACAGAATCTTCGCTTTTTGCTCACCACTATTAGTCATCGGTCAGCCTCCCTGTTTGGTGTGTAGCCGTTGCAACTCACGCGCCAGCTCCATCCCGATCTTGTCTATCACCATCAACGCCCAGACGAAAGGCTCGAATCGTTTCCGGAAAAGGTGGCACCCACAGCATAGTGCCAGCCCGTTCCTGGTATCCCACCTGGTGGACAAGACCTTACGACTGAAGATGTGGTCCGCCGCCAGGCGGGAGGTGCTTCCGCACCAGATACACGCCTTGTCCCTCGCCTTTACAGCCGTAGCCCACGCCAGGTCTTTCGCCTTCTTTTCTGGGTCCTTCTCAGCCTTTAACGGCACGTTTGCGCACCTTTTTGGCTGGAGGAACAACATCAGCAACCAAGTCGGCTACCGCTAACCGAGTGAAACGCTCGCTCAGCACTAAATCGCGATGCTTCAACGCCGCGGAAGTGAGTGATTCAAGGAACCCAATCCACGCTTCTTGCCCACGATACAGTCGAGCCCGGACCAGCCCGATCTTCGGAAGAAACCGATCAACCAACGCAATCAGATAAGATTTCATATTTGTTTGCAATCTCCTTTTTAACGTCAGATAACGGTGCCCGCTTGAGCGACCAGGAACAGTGTGGCAGAACCGACACAACCTCCGCCAACGCAGTCTCCTTTTCGTCCCCAAGCTCTTCCAAGGCCTCCCAGGCTCGCATTGCCATGTGCGTCAGGAAGACCACATGCGTCTGCTTCTCGTCTTGGGGCCACATCACAACGTAGTTCATTGCCAGATGTCTTCGCTCAGCCCAATCTCGTCCTTCATGGCGTGCCACACCCGTTCTACCTCGTCCCAGGCAATCGGCTTTCCGTCCCCGTATTTGCGATGTTGTCGCAGCACTTCCTGCTCCCACCGCCAGATGAACCCAACCAGGGCGGGGGCGGCCAAGAATTGCTCGTGTTCCTGTAAGTCGTCTGTCTCAACTGTATATTTCGGCATGTATCACCCCTTTAGGTAACGATCTCCTACCCACGATTCGACCGCCATTGGCAAGTCTGGTGCCCAATCTGGCGACTTCGACATCAATTCAACGAAGGCTTGTTCATCTGGCTGCACGCCCTCGCACAGCAACTCGTCGTGGACGGTGGCGACGATTGGAGTCTGTGAATCCACCCTAAACATCGCGTCAACCATGATGTCGCGGGCCGTGGCGGACGTAATGTTTGCAACAAGCTTTCCCCCGTAGCTATCGAGACGGCCCCAGACAGCCTTGCCCTCTTCCTGCCCGTCGTATTCGAACGAGTAGCTGACTTTGCCATATTTCCATTCCTCCTTGGCTGTTGCGTTAGGGTAGTATAACACCCGTCCGGATGGTAGCTTAATCTTGAGGGTGCTAACCCCTGCCCGTGCGTCTGCTCGAAACGTTGAATAACATCCAGGGCGACCGACAGTTTGGTTGGTTCCTGGAGCCTTGAGAGCCTCAAATGCAGCTCGTGCCACATCTGCCCAATACCTGACAATACGCTCATTCGCTTGCCTCCACGCCGATATGACTTTCTTGGCCGTCTCGTCGGGCACCTTCACGCCGTATATCTTGGCCATGTTTGCAAATGCGCCCATATGGCCTTGATACCCAAGGGCCAGCGTTGACACCTTGCCAATCGCCCGCTCCGCCTTCTGGGCCTTCGTAATTGGTCGCCCATAGATGCGAGACGCGGCGAAACAGTAGATGTCCTCTTTCCGAGCAAACACGTCCAGCACGTCCTGTTGCCCGGCCAGCCACGCAAGCACCCGACACTCGATAGCGGAGAAGTCGGCTCCCACAAACGACCCGTCTGATACGAACGCCCCACGCAACACGCTTGAAATCTTATCAAGCGGACGACTTAGGAGGTCGGCCCCAGTCTTGATCTGATTCACCAAGAACCTGGCCTCGTCCTTGTCATCATACGGTATGCGAGGAAGGTTCTGCAATTGAACCCCACGTCCAGAAAACCGCCCGGTTGAGGTGCCGTGATACCTGAACTGCCACCGCAACCGACCATCCTCGCTCACCATATCCAAGAGCTTCACCAGCTTGGCCGTGGACGTCTTGGCGTAATCCTGGCGATATTCCAGCACCTGGCGAACAGTGTCTGGCACCGAGCCCTCCAGCATCTCGGCCAACTCAGCCTTGGCAACCGACTCGATTGGGAATCCGCTCATCGTGGCCCACTCGCCAATCTTCTTGACCTCAGAACAGGCTGTTACTTGCCCGTTTGTGGCTTCTCGAATACGAGCGTCGAGCCCTGCCTTATACTCTGCCGCGATCCGAACCCCAGATCGTGCGAACTCCAAATCGCAAAGGACTCCCCGCTCGTTGATTCGATAGTCGAGGGCGTAGACACGACGTTCCCGGTCCGATAACGGGGGGAGCGTCTTGGAAATCTCCCGGCATGTCTCGACGTCCTGCTTGCAGTATTCATACATCGCCTCCAATACTTCCGGCTTCTCGTTCCACTCCAACGGATTCAGAGACTTAGGCCGTGACAACTTGTTAATCAACACTTTACCGACTTTCTGCTTTTGTTGTGTAAGTTTCAAATACTCCCCGGCCTTCTCCAGCGACGCTGGGATGCAGGCTACACGGCACTGGGCCATCGTGTCCACGATCTGCTCCAGCTTGATCTCCGGATACTCGGGGTGGTCACGACGCACCACGTGGTTCCAGATCAACGCATCGAACTCGCCGTGGCTGATCATTTCGTTGGCGTCAACAATATGATCTATAATCGACTTTGGGATCGGCTCGCCCAACTTTACGATGCTGGCGGGCTCGTCTCCGAACGCATACCCAAGGCAAATGACCTGGGTGGTCGGATCTTCATAATAACGGGCCACACCGTGTTCTTTCAGGTCACACGCACTTCGCGTTTCGAAATCGATGAAGAGCCGCATTGTTCCTCCTTACGCCAACCTCGCCAGCATAGTCACCGCCACACACAGGAACCCAACCGCCATCCACGTATTATTCACCGGCAGAATCCACAGAAGAGTGTATAAGGACCCCGCCACACAGGGCAACAAATAGGGAATCATACGGATTGAACCTCTGTCAGCTCCTGTTCAAAATGAAGTATGTCCTGAATTACTTTGTTGTGCCCCGCCACGTATCCGGCGAAGTAGCCAACCATAAGCAGTAGCAAGACGACGATAACACCCACGAGCCCAATCGCGAATCGGTCGATCTTCTCCATTTAGCCCTCCGTCAACTCAGTCTCAAGTGCGGCAAGGGCACGCCAGGCCATTTTCGCCGTGTGCCTCAGTCCGTCAGTGTCCATCGTCCCTCGCTGTATCAAGTGGCGAACGATACAGTCCGCATGATCGGCAGACTTCTCCTTGGCCCAGTGCATTGGCTCCCCGGGGTTGTGTTGCTCATTCCCGACGTAGCTGACATTTGCAATCGCCATAATGGCATTGGGGAAATAGTCCAGCACCCCACGGGCGACCGGATGCTGTTTCCTGGCCTTGCTGTCAAGTCTGTCGATCATTTGTCCCCCAAACACGTATAGACGTCGCCATTCAAAGCACATTTCTTGTCCTCGTATCCCGCAGCAACCCGGCGGTAGGCCTCAAGCTTGGCGCACTCAAGAACGCCGATGACCGAGTTGATATTCGCGTAATTGACCCCATTGGTTCGGAGCCAAGTATCAATTAGGTTCGTTATCAGATAGTTTAGCTCGCCTACAGGAGCGTTGAGAAACGTCTGTCCGGCAGACCACCTGTCCTCGTCGGTAATATACGGCATCAGATCACCTCCACTCCAAGTTGGTGTGCAAACGCCACCTCAATCCTCGCCCCCTTCGACAACAACCAACACGGATGCACATACACCACGAGGTCGTATCGCACCCTCGCATACAACATGATTAGCAGGTCCCGAGCCATCGCCAGATACCACGCCAGCCGTGTATATTTGTGCAGAATCTTGATCAGGTCCTCACCGCAGAACGTGTGGGGGTTGAATACCTTCACACCAAAGCTCGCCCAGACAGCCGCCTCGTCCATGAACCACTGTTTGTTGTAATCAATCCATCCGGTCATCGGGCCCGACAAATACACAGCTCTTCGTGTCATAAGACCCCCCACCGCTTGCATAGTCGAGCCATACGCTCAGCCCGGGCTAGCTCCCAATGATACCCCCGCCATCCGCTAACCGGAAGATACACACACCACAAGGGGGAGGCTTCCCCACAGCACTCTTCATCTCCGCAGCTGTTGTCTAGATCGTCAACTTCATATGCCTGTGTTTCTCGTTCCATACTGACCTCCTAGTCTACGAACATAAACTCCAAGAGCATTGGAGGCAACTCACACACCCTTCCGCGAACTTTGTCGCCGACCCACACTCCGGGCAGGCGTGGATTTGCTTCTTGTTTCCCTTGACCCACGGGAAGGGGTTGGCTGGCTTTTGCGACTTTCCAGCCACTCCTCCATTTCCCGCCACGACCGGAACGTCTTTACTCCGTCCATGTTCGGCCCCCTCGCTGTTAAGACCACCATGCTTGCCTTGCACCTTGGCAAGATTGTCATTAGCAACTTCAGACAGATGTAAGCCATACGAAAGAGCAACCTCGGAAATAGTCCAGAGCGCATCGCCTAACTCCCCCTTTAGGTTATCTACAAACGCCTTCTCGGGCTTCCCCTTCGGCCTGAACTGTGACTTGGTAGCGTTGGACATAATCAACGCCCCAAGCTCCATCCACTCCGACGCGAACTCCATGGACGACCACGCCTTGCCAACCCGTCCGCCCTGCTTCACGGCTGCGGTCAGGTGTGCCCTCGCCTGATACTCGTCAAGCTGTTTGAACATTTAGACCCTCCGGCTATACTTCCAATCCCACTCTTGAAATTCATCGCGGCAGTGAACTTTCTCCAAGCCGAGGCCTTGCTCTAACTTTTCAACAGCCTGTGCTAGAGCCGCCGAAAGATCCCTAATCTGCTCCTGCAGATCCGCAATGTCAGCATCCACGTTTTTTCCTCCTATCTTCCGCCGCCTTCTTGTTTGCCATGAACACCTTGCTCCGCAGATTCTTCCGTTGTTTCCGGTTCGGCGTTGTCTTCACGGTCGGATACGGTTGATACATATTACCCCCTATACCTTGGCGGAGTGTCCGCCGTTACTATGATGAACAGTGCGATCACCACAAAGACTAAAAAGCCAACCATGTAAGACCTCCTTAAAACTCCGTCGCATCAGACATCAACGTCTCCGGCACCAACCGCGCCGCCCCATCGCTCATCACCAGACTGTAGGCCACCGGAGCCTGCTCCTGGCCGAACCTCGCCTTGACGTGTTTCAGCTCCAGACGCCCGTCTTTCTTAACCAGCGCAATCGCAGAGTCGGCCTGACGCATCTTGACCTTGCTTCCCGCCACGTCATTCGACACAACCGAGCCGTCGTTGTTTTTATCGAACGCCAGCCGTGACGCCGCACCGCTCGACATATGGTCTACCATAATCAGCGATATGTTATACTTATGCACAATGTTCTTTAGTGCCGTCATCGCCTTCATAGTGAAGTCGGTCGAGTTGTCGTCTCCTGTGTGAAAGCAGGAATACGAGTCCATCACAACGACTTCCGGCTTGTGTTCCTCCATCGCCCGGGCCATGATCTCGCAATCAGCCTTATTGAGGATGTCCCACCCCTCTTTCACGACCCATCGGACGTTGGTGCTGTCCAACGCCCGCCCCTTTGCCAGTTGGCGGATACGGTCAGCCAGCAAGGCGTGACTTGACTCGTCGTCGAGATACAGCACCCGGGCTTTGGGAAGAACCGACCCGGTCAGCCACACCGCGTTATGCTCGCTCAACCGGATAGCCAGGTCCATTGTCACCCACGACTTGCCCCACCCCTGGTTTCCAAATAGCCACGTAATCGACTTCCTCGGAATCCACCCCGGAATCAGCCAATCGACCGGCGGTGCGCTGTCGATCAATCCAGCCGTCGTCATCATGTTCCACGACGTCTTTACTGTCTGCGTTGGAGCGTTCTGCTTCTCTTTTGCCGACGCCCAGGCGATAATCTTCCTGGCATGGACAACCGGGTCCTCTGCCACACCTTCTTCCCGCATCGCGTCCAAGTGGGGCATTAACAAGGCCAGCGTCTCGGCCTCACTCAGACCTTCGTGGATCAGCTTTCCAACGATCTTGACTAGCGTCCCGTGACGGTTTCCAGCCTCCAAAGAATTAACCGCGTCAGTCACCCAGCCTACCCGATTAACCACGACCGGCACGTCCGGTATATACCCAGGATACACCGGCATCTCTCCGGCAATCGCCCAACAGTAAACATGCCCGGTTTCGTGGATAGAGGGCGGAGCTACCACATATCCGCCATCGCCCCGCAAATCGAGTCCTGGAGCTATTCTCACGCCATTTGAGACCTTGGTGCCAGGGTGCTTGAAGTAGTGGTGGAACCCCTTTCTAGCCTGAGCCCGAACTGGCGACGTCAGGCCCAGTTTAGTGGCGTTCTCCGCCCCTTCTGCGCTGTCCTCGTCCACCACCACCAGGCCGGAGATAGCCCCAGTCACGAGGCCTAGGTTGTTCTCTCCAGTCCCGAACCAGGCCACCAGTTCTTCGTCTGTGGCCACCCGCTCTTGATATGGCGCCCAAGAGGCAATCGCTGGAACTTTAGAGTGTGGGCGAAGCGGAATCACCGACTTTCCCTTCGCGATATATTTCCGCGCCATTTCCAGCATGTTACCCCCGGTTTAGTCGCTAGTTAGAGAACGTGAACACACATCCTGTGTCGTCAACCACCCAGAACACGCCAAACTCTCCGCTGGTAGGCTTCAGGACATCCCCGCCGTGCCGGCCAGCTGCAACAATCAGGTTGGCCTGGCTGTCGGCCACGCCCTCCTCCACCACCGTCTTGACCCCAAGCTCGGTAGTTTTGACGACTTTATACTTGCCCGGCGTCATTGCAAGAACCCCCGAACTAATTTACCAAGTAGCACCCCGCCAACTATGGCGACTGCCCATAACCAGAACGCAGCGACCGCAAGACTACGCACGGTTCGCCACCAAAACAAACACCATCAGCACAACCTGGCCAAGAAGAAAAATATCCATGTGAGTCATAGAATCTCCTTTCGCTTTAGTGTATGGGCCGACCACGCCCCATCATACGCCCATATTACCATCTCTTTCACACGGAACCCCTTCGCCTCCAGAATCGCGCGGTAGAAGTTCAGTTGTAATGTATGCTTCTCCAGATTCTTCTCGACATTCGCGTCCGTCTTGTAGTCTAGCACACTAAGTGAACAGTCCTCGTTTACTACAATGGCGTCCAGCCGACCACACCGCAACGCCACCGAATCGGACACCACCGCCTCAGGAACGATGTTAGCTTCCTTCAGCGGGAACGTCTCGACCGCATCCAGCAGATACCGGATCTTTGGCCGATGATACCCCTTCGACGTCCCAAGGTCACGGAACCGGAACCACTGTTCCATGGCGAGATGGAGGGCCGTCCCGAACTTGGAGGCCAGATCCCCATTCATCTCCCACATTGCTAAAATGTCGGACTTGCGAGCCTTAAGTTTAGTCGCCACGAATCCGGCGATCTTGTCGGCATCGAAGTCCGGCGTGTTTTGCTTGGCGTAGGCGGAGCCGGACACTAATGTCTGGCCGTCTAAAGTCGTATAGTGGTGTGCTACCGGACAATATAAAATTGTCTCTTTAGTGAACGTCTCAATCAGCTCGTATGACATTATCCCTCCCTAACGACCGGTTGCTCTCGGAACCGGTCTGCAATCCCCGCCACAAACCCTTGCATATAAATCACGTTAGCATACTCTTCAAGCCGCTTACTGTCGCACTCCAGCTGGTCCGCAATACCCCACCGACCAAGCCCCGGCCCAAGCAGTCGCGTAGAACAATAGAGACCTTCCATCTCTTCGGGTATCCCGATTCGATATGGTTTTTCAACCGGCGGTTTTCTATCCATTTGCCTCCTCATTGCGCATCACGACTGCGCATCACGATTGCATACGCCCGCCCGTGCTTCAGTGTGGCGACGTATCTCCAACCCTGCCAGTTGTGCAATTTACAAGCCCGCCAATCGTCGTGCGTCCAATATAACGTAAACCCCTGCGCCATTAGCTCCTGCGGTGTTGTCTCGCCCTCCCACACCGGATGCCCGCCCTTCCCCACAGCCTCGGTGAACTCCACAAACGGAAACGCCCCGCGTTGCTCAGCTTTGCACCGTAACAGCATAGCGTCCTCCCGTTTATACCCCCGTTGCTCTGGAGGGCCGCATAAATCGCCCGCGCCATTTACGCTTGACGCCGCACACTCGGGCTGTCAGAGGCCGCGCGGGATATATTGTAGTCAGCCTATCACACACAGGCCCAAGAGGCCTAAGCCTGTAATATGGAGCCGGATGGACTCGAACCACCATTCCCGATTATCAGTTCGGAAGCTTAACCGCCTGGCCATGGAACAGGCATTTAGCAGACGACCCCCAAAGTGTGCCAGTTATCGCACTGGCTGGCGGTGAGGTGGTAGGCAAAGTCCGTCCACTCACCCAACAGACGCTTACAGGGCAACCTGTATACTGGCCGCTGTTGGCAAAATTGTGGACAGTTTAGTGTCTTGTCCAGGACAGCCCCCGCCTTAGCGGTCAGGCAATTCCCCGCCGTTCGGACTCCGCCGATACGGAGCGGTGGGGAGAATCTATTCAGTAACCATTCGCCAGTTGAAGCATCACTTTAACCAGAACGCACCGAGCATCCGTTAACATCTGGCCGACCTCACCGCCGGGATACTTACTGGCGTCTGGTAAACAGGCCAGAGCCTCGGCTATTTGCTTAATCGTCTTGCCCGACTGGTTGGTGTCCATATCGCAGCCTCAGAAGGGGGTGGTGTCCAAAACCACCGCCTTGGCATCAACGGCTTTAGTGGCCGCGGGCGCATCCTTCGGCACCCACCGAACATACAGTCCGCTCCCCCTGAACGTTCCTCCCGCAATAACAGCCGCAATATTCGAATATGTTTTACCGTTCGTCGCGGTGTTGTTCTTCGTAAGGATCTTAATGCTCTTCCCCACTAACGCAATCGGCCGAAACGCCTTGCGCGTTTCATCGGTGAATTTCGTCCCCAACACTTCCGACGCGAACTTCTCCAGGTTCGACTTCTCTCCCATCGTCGCATTGAACCGGCGTGAACTCACGTTGAAATGCTTTCCGTCGGTCCGTTTAGTGGACAGCTCCGTGATAAATTTCAGTTTGCGTTTCGGCCCATACTTAGGATCCTCGACAACGCCTAAATCTATCAAGTCCACAATCACCGCGTCGTGCAACGTCTCCGCGGGAATCTCCCGCGTCCCTCCCGGAACAGTAACATCTATGTCGTCCGCCATTGTAAGGCCTCCTGGCCCTGATTGGGCTTAGTTTAGTGTGATACCCCTTCTGCATATAAATACCTTCCACACCTCATCTTTGCAAGTGTCTATCTAATTTACCCTCGACAATTTCTCTTTAGTGAACCGCCCCGCCTTCTTTTTAATTAGCCCGAGCAGTTCCGCAATTCGTTGTTGTGACACCCCCAGGATTTTTGCCACTTCCCGGCGAGACATTTGACCGAGGAGGTTCAATGAGAATACACTCTTTTCCATTTGGCTCAATGCCGATTCGAACTCGGGCCGTCGTTCCGCAAGAATTGCCGCCTCTTCGGATATGATGGGCTCCTTTTCGATGTGTTGATCCATGTGAACGGCTTGCCCGTATGTGTCTAGGTTCCTATCCGGTCCTGGCTCTATGTATGAAGCTCCCGCGTTGTCATCCCACCCGCTAGTGGACGTGCCCCGTCGGACGTCCCGCTCTTTTGGGAGCTTTCCCGTCCGTTTGAATTTGGCAATGTCAAGCGAAACTTGTTTCTTGGCTTTAGTGGTCAGCATATGGATAGCTCCTTTATTTGTTTGTCGCTTCATTGATCGCTAAAATAATCGGCTTATACTTCGCCTAATATTCAACCGCGCCTATCGCCATTTGTTCGATCTGGCGGGTTGAAAAGGCTTCCCATTCAACCCGGGGATGGCTTTGGCACCCAATCGTAATCCGATCGCTGATACTGGCCACAAAATACGGACCAAAATATCCAAACCACGCGTTAGTTCCTGACAGGTTGGCCCTGGACAGTTCGGCCCCGAACAGTTTGGCCCCGGACAGGTCGGCCTCGGACAGGTTTGCCCTGGACAGTTCGGCCCCGAACAGTTTGGCCCCGGACAGGTTGGCCTGCAAGCCGCCTAGCGAATTAGCCAACCATTTTTGATGTTTTTCTAATACATCATTTAGATCGTTTTGTAACATGTTAGACCCCCTTTGGAACTTTAACTAGTGCCCTATTATCCCCAAACCGTCCACACCCGTCACATGTCTTTTTGACCACGTATCCCGTCAATTCCCCCACTACGTTTTCGTTGAACCCACACGTGACGCATACGGTTTTAGTGACGGTATCGCCAGAGTAGTGGCGTTTAGTATAGGTTTGATTAACCATTGGAATCTCCCTTTTGTATTGGTTTAGTGGCCTGCTATTTCCCGATCCAATTTTTCCATGCGCTCCTTTACCGCGTCGTCGAATCCCGCCATAATGGCGTCTAGAACGTCTGCGGGTATATGCCCATTTCGTTCAAACATGGTGGTGGAAATTGCCCGGACAATTTCCCGCGCAAGCCAGACCTGCCCTTCGGTATATTCATCCATTTATGACCTCCGATTTATCCCTTAGTTGAAGTAGGCGAATCACCTCATAAGCCGAAAAACTACCTTCTTCTATCCGCCGCAAAATGTCGGCCGCCTCTACCTTTTCCTTTTTGGTTATCATATATACCCCCTTATCCATTATGTTTCACCGCCGCAAGCTGGACCGCCACAGACGGGTTCTTGATGTAATGCACGGCAGAACCGTTTTGTTTAACCGCCTCGAGCTGGACCGCCTCAGACGGGTTCTTGATGTATTCCACGGCATAACCGGTTTGTT
>ERZ795047.4881-NODE-4881-length-11110-cov-4.604975_pt1 | contig 11110 bp, 9 predicted proteins | sample MGYA00375131_ERZ795047 | MGnify/ENA primary metagenome ERZ795047 (study PRJEB30176, sample SAMN05720228) | activated sludge metagenome | isolation source: Anaerobic digester | place: Japan | collected 2015-05-20 ... | reverse complement strand
TGTCGTGACTTCGGCTGGGGGGACCTACTCGCACGACGGTGTCGGGCGCGCTTCCGACAACCAGAATATTGCGCCTCGTAACGGCGTTATGTAAAGAACCTTGGGTGTCGGGATCGGGCCAATGTCGGTAATCCGCCACGGGCGCGACTCACCGGTCGGTAGATTGCCGAAGGTGAGCCAGTCGCCCGTCGTGCCCGACAGCCTGGAGCTGCTCTTCTCCAACCAACCGGACCGCCAGCAGGCGGTGACGCGGGTCTACCTGGCGCTCGTCCAGAACCCGGGATCGACCCGGGAGTGGCTCATCGGCCGCGGGGAGCACCCCAGGTCGGTCGACTATTCCTTGGAGACCCTCCAGCTGCGCGGCCTCGTCCTCGTCCACGGGGATGGAACGGTCGAGGTCCGTCCCCCCGATGTCGCGCTCCCCCAGGCCGCGGCCCAGCTCGAGCGGCAGGGCGCCTCGCTCCGCGCGCTGGCTCGGGAGGTGACGGCTCTGTACCTGACCGCTCGCCGCAATGACACCCAGACCAACCCGCCGGTCACCTATCTCCAGTCCCTCGACGACATCAGCCGCGCCACCTTCCGACTGGAGCAGTCCGACGCGCGGGCCTTGACGCTGCGGGCGGCCTCGGCCCGCACGCACACCTTGTTGAGCCTGCCTCCGCGACCCATGGGCGTGACCTCAGGAGGGGACCGGCGCCGCGTCGTCTACGACCCGCAGGTGCTCGACCACCCCGGTGCCCTCGAGGCCATCGACGCCCGCAGCGCCCTCGGCGAGGACAGCCGCTTCTTCGACGGCCTGCCGTTCTCCTTGACCATCGCCGAGGGGGTCGGCGCCGTGATCGACGCGAGCACGGACGAGCACGGTTTCGACGTCGGGGTCCACGTCAGTGCCGGGGCGGTCGTCGCCTCGCTCTGGCGGCTCGCGGAACGGCTCTGGGAGCTGGCCGAACGCCTCGCGGTGCCCGGTCAGGAGGACCTCGTCGATGACCGGGACCGCTCGATCCTGCTCCTCCTGGCCGCAGGTGCGACGGACGTCGCGATCGCCCGCAGCCTCGACGTCTCCCAGCGCACCGTGGAGCGGCGGATTCGCGACATCCTCGACCGCCTCGGCGTCACCACCCGCTTCCAGGCCGGCGTCCAGGCGGTGCGGCGCGGCTGGGTGTGATCGGGACCGGCTGAGTCACCCAACGGTCGCCCTGGGTCCGCGGCCGAGCTGTCGGCCGCGCATACGACATCTCCCCCGCCAGCCGGTCTGCCGGACCGAGAGGTGACCCCCCACGCGGGGCACTAGACTAGGTCGTTCGCACGGGGACGCCTCCCCACCTCGAGGCCGAGGAGCCAGCAGCGGTGACCAGCTCGACGCACGCCGAGGAGCGCGCGGCGCACGATGTCGTCAGCGCCGAGCTGCGCGTCGAGCAGGAGCACGTCGACCTGGTCTACGCCGAGCTCGACAACGCCTCACGGCGGGCCACTCAGGTCGAGCGGGACGGCCTGGCCCGAGGCCGCACCTCGCGCAGTGGCGACCTGCGCGACGAGGAGCTCACCGGTCTGTTCGAACGCGACGCGCTCGTCTACCACGCCGCCCGGCGACGGCACAGCCTCGACACCCAGTACGAAGGGCTCGTCTTCGGCCGTCTCGACCTGGACGCCTCGGCCCTCAGACATGACGGCCGGGACGGCGAGGACCACCGCGAGGTGCGGTACATCGGCCGGCTCGGGGTTCGTAACGCCGAGTACGAGCCGCTCGTCATCGACTGGCGGGCCCCCGCGGCCTCGCCCTTCTACCGGGCCACTCCGACCGACCCGCACGGCGTGATCCGGCGCCGGGTGCTGCAGTGCCGTGGCTCTCGAGTCGTCGGGGTCGAGGACGACCTCATGGTCGCCGAGCCGCCCGCCGACCTCGTCGTCGTCGGCGACGGCGCCCTCCTCGCCGCGCTGACCCGCAGCCGCGGCCCCCAGATGCGCGACATCGTCGCGACGATCCAGCAGCACCAAGACGAAGCGATCCGCGCCCCCGCCCAGGGCGTCACCGAGATCACCGGTGGCCCAGGAACCGGCAAGACGGTCGTCGCGCTGCACCGCGCGGCGTACCTCCTGTATGCCGACCGACGCCGCTACGAGACCGGCGGCATCCTCGTCGTCGGCCCCTCGGCGTCATACACCGCCTATATCGAACGGGTCCTCCCCTCTCTTGGGGAGGAGACCGTCACCCTGCGGTCGCTGGGTGACCTCGTCGACGCCGTCACGGCGACCCGGACCGACCCACCCGAGGCGGCGGCGGTCAAGGGGTCGGCGCGGATGCGCCGGGTGCTCTCCCGGCTCGCTCGGGAGGCCGTCCCGGACGGTTCGAGCGACCTGCGGGTCTTCGTCGCCGGGCACGCGGTGCGCGTCGACGCGACCACCCTCGACGCCATCCGGGCCCGGGTGCTGCGCCAGCACCAGCGCAATCTCGCCACCGGGACCGTCCTCGAGGAGCTGGCCGAGGCGGCATACCGGCAGGTCGACGGGGTCGACCGGGCGTCCTTCCGGCGGGCCTTCGACACGCATGACACGGTGAGGACCTTCCTCGAGGAGTGGTGGCCGCAGCTGGACCCCCGCACGGTCCTGCTCTGGCTCGGCGACGAGGACGTGGCGACCCGGGTGGCTGCGGGAGTGCTGACCGCGTCGGAGGTGCGCGAGCTCGTCGACTCGGTCCGGACGGCCGCCGCCACCGGGCAGTGGTCGGTGGCCGATGTCGCGCTCATCGACGACCTCACCGCCCGGATCGGCCAGGTGGTCGAGCAGCCTCGCGAGGAACGTGGCTTCTACGAGATCGAGACGCTGGACGACCTCGACGCCTTCGGCGTGACCGAGCTGCACCCCAGCCTCACCGCACGGGAGCTGCCGACCGGGCCGGAACACACCGCCGCCGACCCCCGCGACCGCCTCCTGCTGGGCAGCGTCGGCCGGCCGGCGAGCTATGCCCACGTCCTCGTCGACGAGGCGCAGGACCTCTCGCCCATGCAGTGGCGGATGCTCGGCCGCCGCGGTCGCAGCGCGTCCTGGACCGTCGTCGGCGACGCTGCGCAGAGCTCCTGGCCGGACGCCGTCGAGGCGCTCTCCGCCCGCGAGGAAGCCTTCGGGCCCGCTGAGCGACGCTCCTTCCACATGACGACCAACTACCGCAACGCCCGCGAGGTCTTCGACTACGCCGCCGAAGTCATCCGCGCTCACGTTCCCGACGCCGACATCCCGCTCGCGGTCCGCGAGACCGGTGTCCCGGTCCGGGTCCGCTCGGTGCCGGTCCCCACGGCGCGACAGTATGACGACCCGGCATCCGCGCCCCGCTGGAGCACGGTCGTGGCCATCGTTGCCGAGTCGGTCGATGACCTCCTCGACGAGGTCGAGGGATCGATCGCGGTGATCTGCCCCGCCGAGCACGTCCCACCCTTGCTCCAGCTCAGCTCTTTGGGGGGCGACCGGGTGACGGTGCTCGACCCGTTGAGCGCCAAGGGGCTGGAGTTCGATGCCACTGTCGTCGTCGACCCGGCCGGGGTGGTGTCGGCCACGGCCGGGGGCGTCCGGTCCCTGTATGTCGCCCTGACCCGAGCGGCCCACCGCATGACCGTGGTCACCCTCTGAATCGGCGGTCCGACCCCCGGTCACGACATGGCTGCCGGCCCCCTCGGGGCCCATGTCTGTTCTCGTCAGGCGAGGCGACCACGGGAGGGTGAGCGGCGCACTGCCGGGACCACGGCGGTGCGGTCAGCCGAGCAGGGAGTGCCGGACGATGACCTCGTCGCGGCCGGGGCCGACCCCGATGGCGGAGATCCGGGCGCCGATGAGCTCTTCCAGACGCAGGACGTAGGACTGCGCATTGGCCGGCAGGTCCTCGAACCGGCGGCACGAGGAGATGTCCTCCCACCAGCCGGGGTGCTCCTCGTAGATCGGCGCGGCGTGATGGAAGTCGGACTGGTTGACCGGCATGGTGTCGTGCCGGACGCCGACGACGTCATAGGCGACACAGATCGGCACGGTGTCGAGGCCGGAGAGGACGTCGAGCTTGGTGAGGACGAAGTCGGTCACCCCGTTGATCCGGGTCGCGTACCGGCCGATCACCGCGTCGGCCCAGCCGCAGCGGCGCGGCCGCCCGGTCGTCGTGCCGTACTCGACACCGACCTTGCGCAGGTGCTCGCCCATGTCGTCGAGCAGCTCGGTCGGGAAGGGACCCTCCCCCACGCGGGTCGTGTAGGCCTTGATGACGGCGATGACCCGGTCGATCCGGGTCGGTGGCACGCCGGAGCCGGTGCAGGCACCGCCGGAGGTCGCATTCGAGGAGGTGACGAAGGGGTAGGTCCCGTGGTCGACGTCGAGCAGGGTGGCCTGGCCGGCCTCGAAGAGCAGCGTCTTCCCGTCATCGAGCGCCTCGCCGAGGAGCAGCGAGGTGTCGGCGACCATGGGGCGCAGCCGCTCGACATACGAGAGCAGCTCGGTGACCACCTCGTCCGCGGCGATGGCCCGACGGTTGTAGATCTTGGCGAGCACCTGGTTCTTGAACGCCAGCGCCGACTCGACCTTCTGCCGCAGGATGTGCTCGTCGAAGAGGTCCTGGACCCGGATCCCGATCCGGTTCATCTTGTCGGCATAGGTCGGTCCGATGCCGCGGCCGGTGGTCCCCAGCTTGCGTGCGCCTAGGAAGCGTTCGGTCACCTTGTCGAGCACCGCGTTGTATGGCGTGACGACGTGCGCGTTCGCGGAGATCCGCAGCGCCGAGGTGTCGATGCCCCGCGCGGCGAGCCCGTCGAGCTCACGGAAGAGCACCGCGAGGTCGATGACGACGCCATTGCCGATGACCGGGGTGCAGCCTGGAGTGAGGATGCCCGAGGGGAGCAGGTGGAGGGCGTACTTCTCGCCCTCGATGACGATGGTGTGGCCGGCATTGTTGCCGCCGTTGAACTTGACCACGTAGTCGACGCTGCTCCCCAGCAGGTCGGTCGCGCGGCCCTTGCCCTCGTCGCCCCACTGGGCTCCGACAAGCACGACTGCCGGCATGACCGGCTCCTCTCCGTTGCGGATGGCTGCCAGCGCCCAAGGCTACCCGCGGACCGGGAATGGGGGGCCGCTGTCCGCAGTGCGTCATCGGGAGCGTTGCCGACCACGTCCGGCGGGACCGTGGTCAGCTCCCAACTGCCGCCCGGCGCCTTGGGCCGACGACCGGGACCAGCCCCCGCGCCGCGCACTGCACCCCGAGCGCGAAGCGGGTGTCGGCGCCATACCTCGCCATGAGGACGGCGACCCGACGACGGACCGTTCGCAGGCTCAGCCCCAGATATCGCGCGATCGCCTCGTCCTTCAGGCCCCGCGACAGCAGCGTGAGCACCGCGGTGTCGGTGGAGGCCGCGGCCTCGCGCGTGGGGATCTCATCGGCCCGGTTCCAGGAGAGCTCGTAGAGCCAGACCAGTAGAGCGACGAGGGACGGATGCCGGACGATTCCGTAGACTGCGCCGTCACTGACGACGGCGAGGTCGTCGAGAACCGCGAAGGACGGGAGGTCCAGGGTCGAGAGCCGTTGTTCCTCCCCGGCCACGGCGCGACCGCCCAGGGTCCGCAGCGCCACGGCGGATTCGAGGATGGCAACCGGATAGATGGTGCGACGCGAGGCGACCTGCCAGGTGAGCCCGATATCGGCATGCAGTCCCGTGGTGTTCTCGCAGGCCGCCAGGCTCGAGACCGACACCCAAGCCTTCTGCCAGCTCCGCCGACTCGCCAATGTCCCCGTGAGGTCCGCGGTCAGGAGGACGCCGTGCTCCGGTTTGCCCTGTGCGCCGATCTCGACGGCGAGCCCGGTGATGGCGGCGCGGACAGTGGCGAGCTCCCCGACCTGGGCGTGCAAGCGCCGCTCCTCCTCGACGACCAGTCGTTCGACGGCCTCGAGCGCGGTCTCCACCCCGACACGATCCGGCGTCATGATTGGCATGTTAGTGCCATGGCCGGTTCTCCGCCCTCCGGAGTCGGGGTCGGACCTGCATCATGGAGGAGGCGTGGCGCCTCGCAGGGGAGGCTGCCCGCCGCGCTCCCGCAGACACTCGTCTGCTCGCGCGCCGGGAGGGGCCCGGTCGGGGGGAGCCGTGCTGGCTCCCCCCGGCCACCTCCGGTCGGCGACCTGATGGGGACAGGCGGCGTCAGGCACCGGCCGGTTCGTGCTCGAGGCAGTCCAGCCGTAGGTCGACCGGGGTCAGCGGGGCGGCGAGCAGGTCACACCACGCGCCGCTATGCGCCCCCTCGCCCGGTCCGGGGCCCGCCGATGCTCGGCGCTCGCCGGCTCCGTCTGGTCGGTAGAACCGACAGGTCAGACACATCCGCGCGGGCGGGATGAGCCCGTCCCTCTGGAGGTCGGCGATGAGCCGAAGCAGTGAGTCGAGCAGGCCACCCTGCTCACCGGGCGGAAGTGCCGCCAGATGGCGCTGCACCGGCATACCCCAGGAGGCGAGGCGACCCGATGTGGACCGGCCGGACGCCGTCAACCCGACCCAGCGCGACCGTCCGTCCCCCTCGTCGGGTGCGACCTCGCACAGCCCCTTGGCGCGTAGGGCCTGGAGCGAGTCGGTCAGGGTGGCCCGGGTGACCCCGAGCCGAGCGGCGAGCTCGGAGGGTCGCGCCGGTGCCCCAGCCAGGGCGAGCAGGACGCGGACCTGGAGGGGACTGAGCCCCGAGGCCGTGGCGGTGTCCTGGATGAGTACCCGTTGCACCTGGCCGAGCCGCTCAAGCGCGGCGGCGATGCGCTGCTCGGGCGGCTCGGTCACCACTGCCCGTCGGCGACGTACGGCTGACTCCACAGGGCCACGCTGAGCACGACCGCCTTGAGCCATGCGCCCATCATCGCGTCCACGTCGTCATCGGCGGTAGCACGACCCTCGAGGAAGGGCCGGACCGTCACGGTGATCGGCACGATGAGCGCGATGAGGTCGCGCATCGGCACGTATGCCGTGGAGTCGGCCCCGTCTGTGGTGTTCTTCGCGGCGCGGGCGTGCCGACGACCGATCTCGTCCTGGTAGGCCAGCCAGTCGTCGCCATAGTCGGCGGCACAGGTGTCGCGGACCCACTGCCCGAAGCGGCCCCGGACCTTGTCGAGATAGTCGCCGATCGGGGCACCCGCCGGCGTGCTGAACTGCTTGAGCAGGTGCGGCTGGCTGCCGACGAAGCCATACCAGACGTCGAGGAGGGCATCGATCTGGTCGTCGAGCAGCTCGCCGGCGCGGCGCAGGGCGGCGCGGTCGTCGTCGCCGAACAGGACGCTGTCGCACAGCCGGCCGAGCTCGTCGGCCGACACTGCCCCGCTCGCGACCTGACCGAAGGTGTACCCGTGGATGTGCATATCTGGTCCTCCTGGCTGATACACTATAATACGGACTCCTAACTATCTCCCAGGTGCCGAGGGTTGTCCAGAGCCCTCATCGGGCGCGCTTGGACCGCTCGTACGCGTCCCGGGTGGAAGGTGGGATAGCGCCAGGTGAAGGTGTGACTATGGCGCTCACCGTCAAGACGAGCGGGTATGCCGCCTGGCCACGCAAGACGCGCGGGTATGCCGCCTGGCCACGGAGGCCGCCGAACGCGTTGGAACGACCCCGGTGAGCGTGCTGGAGACCGCCCTTGAGCACTACCTGGACGAGGAGATGTCCGACGAGGACGGCCTGCCGCGGTGATCGTCGACACCTCCGCCGTGGTAGCGATCTTGCCCGGATCGGGCACCAAGGCGCGGCTCACCTTGTGGCGACTGTTTCGGGTATGCGCCGGCGGCCGAGTCGGGCGAGCCGCCGCTGTTCGTCGGCGGCGACTTCACGCACACCGTCGTCACCTCGGCGAGCCCGCCGGGGTGACGAGGGGTCATAAGCCCAAGGCGTCCGCGGCCTCGCGCGAGGCGTCGCGCAGGAAGGTCCGGCACCGGGTGGCCTCGTCCCCCTCACCGATGCGCTCGGAGGCTGTCGCGAGCGCCGCGAGGGAGCGGAGGAAGCCCCGGTTGGGCTCGTGCGACCACGGGATCGGACCCTGACCGCGCCAGCCGGCCCGACGGAGCGCGTCCAACCCGCGGTGATATCCGGTACGGGCATACGCAAACCCGTCGACAGTGCGCCCCTCGGCCAGGGCCTGTTCGGCCAGAACGGCCCAGGCCAGCGGTGAGGCCGGGTGTGCCGCGGCGACCTCGGACGCGGACGACCCCGCGGCGAGCACGCTCGCCGCGGGGTCGTCCGGGAGGTGCGTCGGCGGGGTGCCGAGCAGGTCTATGTCAGCCCTGGTGGGTGCCGGCGCTCCGCAGGTCCTGGCAGGCGCGGACGACGCGGGCAGCCATGGCAGCCTCGGCCTCCTTGCCCCAGGCACGCGGGTCGTACTGCTTCTTGTTGCCGACCTCGCCGTCGACCTTGAGGACCCCGTCGTAGTTCTTCATCATCCAGCTGGCAACCGGACGGGTGAAGGCGTACTGGGTGTCGGTGTCGACGTTCATCTTGATGACGCCGAAGTCGACCGCGTCCGAGATCTCCTGCGGGAGCGAGCCGGAGCCGCCGTGGAAGACCAGGTCCAGCGGCTTGCTGCCGGCGGCCAGACCCTTGGCTGCGACGACGGCGTCCTGGCACTGCTTGAGGATCTCGGGGCGCAGCTTGACATTGCCCGGCTTGTAGACGCCGTGGACATTGCCGAAGGTCAAGGCGGCCATGTACCGGCCGTTCTCGCCCAGCCCGAGCGCCTCAACCGTCGCGAGGGCGTCTTCGGGGGTCGTGTAGAGCTGCTCGTTGATCTCGTTGGCGACGCCATCCTCCTCGCCACCGACGACACCGATCTCGACCTCGAGGATGATGTGCGCGGCCTTGGCGAGCGCGAGCAGCTCCTGGCCGATCCGCAGGTTCTCGGCGAGCGGCACGGCCGAGCCGTCCCACATGTGCGACTGGAAGAGGGGCGCCTGACCGGCCTTTACACGCTCGGCGGAGATCGCCAGGAGCGGACGGACGAAGCCGTCGAGCTTGTCCTTGGGGCAGTGGTCGGTGTGCAACGCGATATTGACGGAGTAGTTCTTTGCGACCTCGTAGGCGAAGGCGGCCAGGGCGCTGGCTCCGGTCACCATGTTCTTGATGTTGGAGCCCGAGCCGAACTCGGCGCCACCGGTCGACACCTGGATGATGCCGTCAGACCCCGCCTCGGCGAAGCCGCGGATCGCCGCGTTGATCGTCTGGCTGGAGGTGATATTGATCGCCGGATATGCGAAGGAACCAGCCTTCGCGCGGTCGAGCATGTCGGCGTAGACCTCAGGTGTTGCGATGGGCATGGCTGTCTCCTGGAATGGGCGACGATGGGGATTCCACGACCCATCCTTTCACCCCTTCAGCCCGGCACAGAAGGGACGTTGGCCACCTCGACAGTGGTCACCCGCACGTCACCTGGTGTTCAGACTCAGGGCCGGGTCACGCGCGCATCGGATCGCGGGCGAAGCGGGTCATCCCCTCGGTGAGCCCGACCCGGGCGACGAACCCCAGCACCTCCCGCGCCCGCCGCGGGGAGGCAGTGATATGCCGGACGTCACCGAGCCGGTAGTCGCCGGAGACCACCGGCGCGGCGGTGGAGCCGGCGGCCTGGTGGAGAGCGGCAGCCATGTCCCACAGGGTGTGCGGCATGCCCGAGGCGATATTGAAGGCACCCTCCACCGGACCGGTCGCCGTGAGGGCCAAGACGTTGGCGTGCGCGACATCCGCGACGTGGACGAAGTCGCGACGCTGCCCGCCGTCCTCGAAGACACGAGGCGCGACACCGGCCTGAACGGCGCTGCGGAAGATGCTCGCGACCCCGGCATACGGGGTGTCCCGCGGCATCCGGGGCCCATAGACATTGTGGTAGCGCAGCCGCACCACCTCAGCCCCGGACACTCGCGCGTAGGCCGTGCACAGCTGCTCCTGGTGGACCTTCGTCGCGGCGTAGACATTGCGCGGGTCCAGGGGTTCGTCCTCGTCGATGTCGATCGGCTCCAGGTCCCGGTCACACCGCGAGCAGGACGGCTCGAACCGTCCCTGGCGCAGGTCGATCTCACGTCGCGGCCCGGGTCGCTCCCGGCCGTGGTCGGGGCAGCGGTAACCTCCCTCGCCGTAGACGACCATGCTCGAGGCCAGAACCAGCCGACCGGCATACCGGCGCTCGTGGAGGGCCGCCAGGAGGGCGGCGGTCGCGGCGTCGTTGTCCGCGACGTATGCCGCGACGTCCCCGAAGTCGACCCCCAACCCGACCCGGGAGGCCTGGTGACATACCGCGTCGACGCCGGTCACCGCCGCGGCTGCCACACCCGGGGCGGCGAGGTCCTCGAATCGGTAGTCGACCTGCGCGTTGAGGTAGTCGGGGCGCATCCGGTGCGCGGCCGGGGACAGCGAGTCGACCACCCTCACCTCGTGTCCGCCGGCGAGGAGCTCGTCGACGATGTGCGACCCGATGAAGCCGGCTCCGCCGGTGACAAGAACTCTCATACCGTGGTCCGATCCTTGCGGGTGAGTCCGAGCGAGTGCGCGAACGCGGCGAACCGAGTGTCCGGGGCCGCTGCGGCGACCTCAGGGATATCGGCAACCTCGTCGACATCGCGCAAGGTGGGAAGGAGGGCGACCGAACGGCCGCGGGCTTCCAGCGCAGCGAGCTGGGCCAACCCGGTGCGGGGAGTGCTCATCGGTACGCCGTGGAAGACGCCGGGGTCGGCTCCACGCATCGCCAACACCCACCAGCCACCGTCGGCCGCGAACCCCAAAGCGGTGTCGACCCCGGGGGTCTCGACTGCGACGAAGGCGGCGTCGAGGTCGGCGGCCCGCACGTGCGGGGTGTCCATCCCGATCTGGACGGTGCGCGCGCTCGGTCCTCGACCGGCATACGTCCAGGCGTCGGCGAGGCGTTCGGTGAAGTCCGCACCCCGCTGCGGGACGACGGTCAGGGTCGGCGGGAACCACGCGGGGCAGTCGCCGTCGAGGGCGACGACGACGCGCTCACACTCGCATGCGGCAGCCGCGTCGAGGGTGTCGGCGAGCGCCGCGGCCGCGATGTCGGCCGCCTCGACGAAGGTGAGTGGAGGCACCAGACGGGTCTTGACCCGTCCGGCTTCGGGGGCCTTCGC
>ERZ795047.4869-NODE-4869-length-11129-cov-4.513545_pt1 | contig 11129 bp, 7 predicted proteins | sample MGYA00375131_ERZ795047 | MGnify/ENA primary metagenome ERZ795047 (study PRJEB30176, sample SAMN05720228) | activated sludge metagenome | isolation source: Anaerobic digester | place: Japan | collected 2015-05-20 ... | reverse complement strand
CAAACACTGCCTGGATCAGGAATCCTGCGCACAGGATGGAAAATGGAAGGGCCATAAGTATCTGCCGCCCGCTTGTAAATGCTGAAAAAAATCCGAAATGAAGCAGTGTCCAGACTGCCAGTGCTCTTGATATCTGGAGCTGTACCGGATTTTTCAGGGTAATTGCTGCTATAAGGGGGAAGATGTATCCCGGTGCATAGGAAAGAAACGAAAGAAGGTACTTTTGCAGGAACAGAAGGGGATTGCTCATGATTATCCCCAGTATCGAACCTGGAACGTCAAACCCGATTGTATGATACCAGCTCAGATCGTACATAAGGTCATAAACATTCGTCGGTCCAAACTGGGTTTCCCAAAGCCCGTGGCCTGTCAGCAGGCTTACAGCGAACTGTGGAGTATAAGCGATTATCAGAAAAACTCCGGAAAGAAGAACAGACTTCCAGTATTGTCTGTAAATGAATAACATAGCTGCAAGAAATAAAACACTTCCGGGGAGGACATGGTACCTGGTGATTGCTCCTAAACCAAGAAAAAAACCTCCCGCTGCATAATGAACTTTCGATCCATTTCCTTTGGAAAGAGCGTTTAAAATGAGAATGGCACCGATTGAAAAGAATGCCACTGAAGCAGGATCAGGACCACCTACGGTTATGTAATGAAAAGAGGTGGGAAACAGTGCCAGAATTGTCACTGAAATCAAAGAGACCCCGGTTGATAGAAATCTTTGATACAAAAAGAGAGAAGAACCTGTGATAATTATCCCGAAAAGAGCATTAAGGAAAATTGCCGGTATAACCGGAAACATACCTGCAGGAATCAATTTTACCAATATGTAATATCCTAAGGGATATTGCGTGTTGAACCAGCTTTGCATGTAATTTATGTCAAGATGTCTGGCGATGAAAACTGTGTCCCAGAAATCATTATGGGCCTGATAAAAGCCGGTAAGAAAGCTGGCAAGAAGAGTAAAAATTCCTAGGAACAGGGGTAGAAGATAGATACTGATCTTTTTGTCTGAATTCATTAAAGAGGTCTTGTTCCGTTGATTTTGAATAGACATCACGGGCTCAGGTCAAATGATTTGTTCAATAAAAATATATACGAACAAGGCAGGAAAAGACTCTGATTTTTTTTCTGTTTTTCCGGATTGATCCGTAGTATTATATGTTTTACGAATATTCTCAGGTAAAAAGAGCAGGAAAATAGATTTTTTATGAAATCTCAAAGCTTTCTGAATAATTCCATTAAGGTACAGAAATCAGTAACCCCTGAATCTCTTGTAAATGTGCTGGGGGTTATTTATGTACACAGGAAAACAAGTGACGGAGGAGATATCTATCTTACCCGGTTCGGGCTGCCTGTAGCGGAGTTTCTTGAACTCGAAAACTGGTATGAAAAGGAGTGGTTCGAGAAACACAGGGAACGGCTGGAGGGCACCAGTTCGGTTTACCGTGTGCCCACAAAAGAGCTTTACGGGGAGAGTATTGAACTGGTAGTGAAGAACAGCAGGGTAGGTGAGGATGTGCCGCTGGAGACAAAAACGCTTCTTGAGTATTTAAACGCGGAGTTCAACAGCCCCTGGGAGGAGTTCTCGCTGGTTTTTGAGATGCTCGAAGGAAAGTTCGGACCACCTGATATAAAGGTCAATACTCAGGAACCACTTGCCATTTATGTACCACCTGAAAAGATGCAGATATGGCAGAGCGGCCGCTCTCAGGTAAAGATCAATCGGATCAGGGCCAGACAACCCGGAATAGATATCGATATACTTCGTCAATACAAGCTGATTTACCGCTGGATAAAAGGGAAAAATGTTCTGGAAGCCTTTCAGGATATTGGTTTCAGTAACGAGGAACTCAGGGAGGTCCTGGGATCTGTTACCAGAAAATCCATATCTGACATGGAGAAAAAAGGTTATGTTGTCGCTGACATGAAACCTGTACACATAATTATCGGTGAGAAGGAGATCGGGAAGGTAGAGAGTCTTGTCGCTTCTACCGAACCAGATACCAGACGTCTCCGCTCAGAGATGCTTCAGGCATTGATCCGACAGGGTAATTATTCTGTTATAGATTATGAACTGCTTCTGAGAACCGATTCCCATGAAGAGCAGGTGAGCAGTCAGAGACGTCATTCTTATCTTGACGATCAAAGGGACAGGTTTACTGCCACAGAACTGCCTTCACACTTAACCAGTATGGAGATCCTGGGCGTGCCTTATGTGCATGGTCATGTGGAAAGTACAAATGGCCAGTTATGGGTGGTGGGGAAGAACGGACGTCTTTTTGATTATTTCCTTCCGGAGAGGTGGCGAAAAACTCATGCCTGGAGACTTTCAGCTATTAACGATGTTTATTACACGGTAACTAAAGATCATATCCATATCGTCTGGAAAACATCAAATGTGGGAGAACGTCCATCGCTTGATTTTCCGGGTCCCCATGCAAAGGAACTGGATGAATTCGGATACAACAGCCCTTTTGAGGAGTTCTCGATTGCTCATCATCTGAGCCTTAACGGTGTTCCCACAGTTTACATGAGAGCTATTTACATGACGGGAAGTGCGAAGCTGGAGATAACCGATGATATGAGCAGGTATATCTCCCACAGTTTAATTCTGGGCCCTGATGGTTATCCTGTACTTCGTCCGGATCGTAATTATATAACCCTGCGGGGCTACTACAATGGCCCTGATGAGTGGGTTGCGAAACAGAACGGACCTCTCTGCCGGCCGCTTGACCTGCTGCAGGCAACGGGCAAGGGGATCGTGGATGAATCCCTCTTCAATAAATTATTCGACAAGGTTAAATCACAGTTGAAAAATGTCGGTTATGATGGAACCTTTCTGAGGAAGAACGATCTTCTCCTTGCTGTCGATCCAAATAAGGAGTTTATCCTTGATAAGGACGGGCTCCCCGAGGTCAGAATCTGCAATTGCGAATTGATAAGGAAAATCTGACAAATGCCGTTCACTGTCGCAGGAGCAGGGGAAATACTGTGGGATCTGTTTCCCACCGGCAGGAGGCCGGGTGGAGCGCCCGCCAACTTCTGTTATCATGCCCGGATGCTCGGTGCGGAGAGTTTTGTGGTTTCCAGAGTCGGGACAGATCAACCGGGAGAGGAATTACTGGAAAGACTCGCTGAACTGGGACTCTCTTCCTGCTATATTTCTCTCGACAGAGTACATCCTACAGGTTCAGTATCGGTTACACTTGACAGTAAGGGGAATCCGGACTACATAATCCACGAGAATGTCGCCTGGGATCATATCCCCTTCGATGAACAGACAGATGGTCTGGCGAAGTCGGTTGATGCTGTATGTTTTGGCACTCTCGCACAGCGGTCACCTGAATCCCGGGAGTCGATACGAAGATTTCTGAAGAGTGTACCTGAAAGCAGGCTCAAAGTATTTGATATTAATCTGCGCATGCAGTATTACAGTCCTGAACTTATAAATGATTCACTTCTCCTTTGCAATGTACTTAAGGTTAACAGTGAAGAACTCAGCAAAATCGGGTCGATGTTTTCCTTATCAGGAGAACCGGAAGAAACGCTCTCAATTCTCTGTGAAAAGTACAATTTACGACTGATTGCTCTTACAAAGGGCAGTGAAGGAAGTGTTCTTTATACTCCTGAGGAGATATTGTATCATCCGGGGTTTAAAGTAGATGTTTGTGATACGGTTGGGGCGGGTGATGCATTTACAGCGGCATTGACAATTGGAGTTTTGGAAGGGAAACCACTCGCTGAGATTAATGATTTTGCAAACACGGTGGCTTCTTTAGTGTGCCATTACAATGGTGCCACTGCCACTGATTAACCAGAATAGGTAGTTAATCAGATTTTTAGCACCTGGTCGGGATGGGATCTATTCATTCGTATAATGCTTTCGCACATAGATAATTTGTTGTCGATACCGATTCCGATACGACCCCGATGCCGGGGAGGAAAATCTACCGGACACTGCCGAAGCTATCCCATCCATAACTTCCTGTCAAGACTGCGGTACTGGATCGCCTCAGCAACATGCTGACCCTTTATCCCTTCTGAATTGTCCAGATCAGCTATTGTTCTGGATACTTTCAGTATCCGGTCGTATGCTCTTGCCGACAACCCCAGTTTTTCAATGGCATTTTTCAGCAGACTCTGACTCTCCTGATCCAGATCACAGTACTTTCTTATATGACGGGATTCCATGTGTGCATTGCAGAAAACCCGCTTCTCTCTTTTGTATCTTTCCAGTTGCAGAGAACGTGCCTTTTTTACTTCTGCTCTCATTACAGAAGAATCCTGTCCCGGTGCTTTACGTGACAGCTCCTCATAAGAGAGTGCCGGCACTTCCACATGGATATCGATTCTGTCAAGCAACGGACCGGAAATTCTGGACATGTATTTTTGAATCTGCTGTGGTGAGCAGGTGCATTTATGTCTCGTGTCTGTGTAATATCCACACGGGCAGGGATTGAGGGCGACTGCCAGCATGAATCGCGCGGGATACGAAAGGGACATCAGTGCCCGGGAAATGGTCACCTTACCGTCTTCAAGGGGCTGGCGAAGATTCTCCAGGACATTTTTGTTGAATTCCGGTAGTTCATCCAGAAATAAAACTCCATGATGGCTCAGGCTTACCTCGCCCGGACGAGGGTAGGAACCTCCACCGATAAGGCCTGCATCGGAGATAGTATGGTGGGGAGAACGGAAGGGGCGGGTTGCAAGGAGCGGGGTATTGGTGTCCAGAAGTCCTGCTACAGAGTGGATTTTCGTGGTCTCCAGCGCTTCATCCAGAGAAAGATCCGGAAGAATGGTCGGGAGCCGTCGTGCCAGCATGGTTTTTCCTGAGCCAGGTGGCCCGATCATCAGGATATTATGCCCGCCTGCAGCGGCAACCAGAAGAGCTCTTTTGATATGCTCCTGTCCTTTTACATCCCTGAAATCGATAGTATATGATTTTGCCTGGTTAAAGATGGAATCGAGATCAGTGGTAAAGGGATCGATGTTTTTGATTCCGGTTAGAAAATCCAGCGCCTCAGAAAGGTTTTTGACGGGAAAAATCTTTACCCCTTCTGCTACTGCCGCCTCCAGGGCATTTTCCTGTGGTACCAGCATCCCCTCCACACCAAGCTCCCTGGCTTTAATAGCCATAGAGAGCACCCCTTTGATGGGTTTAACTGTACCATCAAGGGACAGTTCACCTGCAATACAGAATCTCTCGGGATTAATGATATCGATCTGAGATGAGGCTATAAGGAGGCCTATAGCGATAGGCAGATCAAATCCGGATCCCTCTTTTTTCATATCCGCAGGTGCCATATTGATGGTGATTTTGCGGTTTGGGAACTGGAAACCGCAGTTTTTGATCGCAGACATGACTCTTTCACGTGATTCCCGCACTGCACCGTCCGGGAGCCCGACAATGGTCAATCCAGGAAGCATCTCACTGGTATCTGCCTCGATACCAATCTCAAATGCATCAATTCCAAGCACTGCCAGGGAACGTAGTTTCGCCAGCATCTTGACTCCTATTTCGTGGACTTTAAACCGGAAAGTAATTTATAATGTATAATAACTCTGAGATCAGCCTTTAGTTTCAGGCTGCATGAGACGAGAAAGAGAAAAGCCTGATCATTGCAATTCGGGAAACTGCTATCAGGTTTTTTTATAACACGTTGTATATTTGTAATACCAAAATAGATTTAATCTGATATAGAAGTGAACAACAAAATATGACACTCCCCGATTCCTCACAGAGCATCGAAATGAAACCAATGAATACTTCATCCGGGGGAGATGATTCAGACACCAGAGATGCAGAACTGGTGATAGCGCGTAAGATCCAATCAGCGATGATTCCCCGTAATCTTCCTGTACTGGAGGGGCTTCAGCTCGATTCGCTTTACCTCCCCTGTGGTGCTATAGGGGGAGATCTTTTCGATGTGGTGAAGCTTTCAGACGATGTGCTGGCATTTGTAATATTTGACGTTACAGGGTTCGGGATACCATCAGCGCTTATCTCCGCTCTTGCAAAAGTCTGTTTCTCAAATCATCTCCGCAATGGTTTTTCCCCGCGTGCGGTCATAGAGCGGGTAAACAGTGAAATAATCAGAGATGTATCAGCTGATTTCTATCTCACTGCCTTTGTTGCCTATCTTGACCTTCATGATAACAAGCTGACCTATTCCAATGCAGGGCACGCCTGTCCGATCGTGTACCGGAAAAAAGAAAATCAGGTACTTCAGCTAAAATCACAGGGTACATTTATCGGTGTGTTTGATAATGGGTTTTTTGATGAGCAGAGTATTTACCTCAATGCCGGGGACTGCCTGGTTCTTCTCACTGACGGGCTTTACAGGGTATTTTCCGATGATTTACAGGAAGGGAAGAAGCTTTTTGAGGAGACAGCCTGTGAGTCTTTAAAGGATGGCAGGGCGGAAAAGCTGCTGTCTGTTATCAATGAAAAATTCAGAGCGAAAACCAATGTAGATGATGATGTGACTGCGGTTGTAGCGGAAGTTCTGACACAGTCAAGAAAGAATCTGATTAAAAATAAACTGGGGTTTGCCGATGATGATCCGGTGTACCTTCAGTCTATCAGCTATTACGAAGAGATGGATCGTGCTGTTTCGGTTATTCTTACCAATATGGATAAATTCGGATATGCCGATGACAGTATCAGAAAAATGAAGATCACCCTCACAGAACTGCTTGTGAATGCGATTCTGCATGGAAATGGCAAGGATTTTTCCAAAAAGGTGATCATGGGTCATGTTATAGACAAGAAGAAAACGGTAGTTTCGATTCTGGACGAGGGCGAAGGCTTCGATCCAAACAGTATTCCAGATCCTACACTTCCGGAAAACCTGGTTAAAGACTGCGGCAGGGGCCTCTTCATTGTGCGGCATTATGTTGACAAGGTTGAGTACAACGAAAAAGGGAACCGGGTCACCATAACGAAATTTCATACGGTTACCTGAGTATAATGTCTGTAAAAATCGCCTTGGCTGGCTATATGGGATCAGGTAAATCGACCGCTGCTGGAATTCTGGCAGCTGAGGGGGCGCATATCATTGACGCCGACAGGGAAGCGAAATTACTTATGCAGTCCGATCCGGAGATTAAAAAGAAGCTTAATGAGATTTTCGGTGAGCAGGTATTAAAAAACGGATCGATTGCTTTTGATAGACTTGGAAGCATTGTTTTTGGGTCAGTTGATGAATTAAGAAAGTTAAATGCTGTTGTGCATCCGCCGCTTCTGGAGAGACTTGGTTCTCTGATGAGGGACAGGAGCGGGCCGGTAGTAATGGATGCGGCTCTGATCCCGCTCTGGCATATCGAAGGATGGTTTGATCAGAGGATCTGGATCTTCGCTTCATTTGATGTGAGGCTGAAGCGTTTACTTGCCAAAGCAGGGGAGCTTACGGAAGAGGTTATCAGGGAGAGAATGTTACTGCAGGAAAAACTTTTTCAATCGCCTCCGGAAGGGATCTGGAGGTACATTAGCAACGAAAGCAGCATCGAGGCATTGAGGTCTGAAGTGCTTGCCAGTACAAGATTAAGCGGGTAAATGATGCGGATCAAGGAAAATTTGTTCTACCGGTCGGCTGTTCTGGGAACAGTAATTCCCCTGCTTTTTTCCTTTTGTGCAAAGAAAAAGGATTCACAGGTCATAATTATTGGTTCTGAGTCCCTTACTGTCGAACAGCTTGTTAAACTCGACCCGGTGGCACCAAGTGACTCCGTGCGTATCAGAAATCTCAAGCTGCGCAAGGCGGTTGCCTCGGAAACTGCCGATACCGGTGTGGATTCTCTTGCCAAAAGGTTTTCTGAACAGCTTCAGCTTCGGGCAGGCGAGGAATGGACTCCTAAGGGAGCGGGGCTCCTGCTTTCTTCTGGACGGGTTCTTTACCGCAAATTGAATGAATTATCTTCAAGCAAGTCGGTTGCGGCCTATGCCGAATCTCTTTTTACGCAGTATAACAAGGGAGACAGCTCGGGACCTGGCCTGACAGCAGCTCTTCCGGACAGCATAAAACTGGAAAAACAAGAAGAAATAGAGCGGTTTTTCAGCGGCATTTTTGGTATCTCTGAAACTGCAGGACAGCTTCTTTTTGAATTTGTGAAGGATCAGCAGGATGTGATGAGCCGCGAGGATGCTGAGCAAATTATTAAAGGGTTGGTTTACACCGGAGAAAAAGCCGACACCGTCAAAGAAAGCAGGAAACCGCTTGTTCAGAAAAAAGTGATGGACAATTCCCTCAATGCACTCAAATACCGGGGGCAGCAGTCAATCCGGGATTCCATAGAGAAACACATTCCCAACCTGAAATCTATTTACAAAAAGCGGCTGAAGATAAAAGAATATATGAGCGGCACGGTAATGATCACTTTTCTGGTGGATGCCTCCGGAAAAGTAACCGATGCCAGAATCAGCAAATCCAGTATCAATGATAAGGAATTTACTGACCATTTATCAGCATACGTCATGAACATCAGGTTCAAACCTGTACCTGAAGAGGTCGGAAATATGAGCTTTGAATTTCCGTTTGAATTTAATCCCGAGTAAAAATGCTTAAAGAACATTCCTCTTTTATAAAGCAGGCTATTGCCCTGATTGATTGTGTTTTACTGGTTGTAGCATTCTACATCTCTTATTCAGTAACAGTCATACACCGCAGCCTCCATCCTATTCTTAACTACTGGATAATGGTGATCGGGTTCATGGGATTTTACCTTTACTTTGCCTGGACAAGATCGCTTTTTTCCATACTGCACTTCAACTGGATGAGAGGTTTGATGCGCAGGGTGGTGGCGATTTTCATATCCGCCGGTATTCTGGGCGCCTCCATACTCTATCTTCTCCCGGACAGTCACAACAGCAGATACCTTTACCTGACATTTGCAGCCATCTCATTTGTATTTATCGCATCGGAAAAACTGTTTGTCAAACGCACAATTGCCCGTATACGCCGTGATAACCGCAATACAACTCCGGTGATTCTGATTGGAAGAGGCAGGATGGCCTCACAGATCCACCAGGAAATAAGTAGTCATCCGGAATGGGGCCTTCGCATGATCCGCAAACTGGATCTGGGAATTCAACCGTCGGAATTCGAAGAGGTTCTAAAGAACAGCTATGTTGAAGAGGTGTTTTTCTGTATTCCAAGGAAGATGACAAAAGAGGGCTTTTCGATTGATTCCTACCTGCAGATTTGTGAGGAGATGGGGCGCCCAGCCCGTGTGTTTCTCAATATTTCCGGGGCCACATACTTTGCAAGGTGGGAATATCACCGCTTCATGGGCCGTCCTACACTTCTTTCCCATACTGTGGAACTCGACCCTGATCAGATGCTTTTTAAGAGATTGTTTGATCTTGCCGGTGGAATTGTTGGCCTCTTTGTTCTTATCCTTTTATATCCCTTCCTTGCTGTGGCTATCAAGCTTACATCAAAGGGCCCGGTTTTATTCAAACAGGTAAGAGTAGGGAAAAACGGTAAGAGATTTGTCATTTACAAATTTCGCTCGATGGCTGCGGATGCGGAGAAGAGGAAAAAGGAGCTTGAAAAGCTTAACGAATGTGACGGAGCGGTGTTCAAGATAAAAGACGACCCAAGGGTCACCAGAATAGGCAAAATCATGCGTAAGTTAAGTCTTGATGAACTGCCGCAGGTTTTTAATGTGCTCAAAGGTGAAATGTCACTCGTAGGTACCAGGCCGCCGACCCCGGATGAGGTCGCAAAATACCAGAAATGGCACCATCGCAGAATCAGTATACGTCCGGGAATCACAGGACTATGGCAGGTTTCAGGAAGAAACAAAATCAGCAACTTCGATGAGATTGTAAGGCTTGACCTCAAATATATCGATAACTGGAGCATCTGGCTCGATATCAAGATCATATTTAAAACAGTCATTGTCCTTTTCAAGAAAGATACAGCTTACTGAGATGTTTACAAAACTAAATTCCTCAGCTTTTATCAGACTTGTTCTGCTCCTGTTATTGACCTTTTCCTTGGTTTACGGGGTACCGCTTGAGAACTGGCGCAAACCATTCTTCAATACAGCAGCGGATATGGAACTTGCCGATAAGTCCCCAAGCGGGATGTTCTGGGATGATATCGGAGAAGCCGATGTATTTGACAGGTCGATATGGTTTCCGGGAGAATCAACAGACAGCATCAATTACCTTTTTCTGGAACCGCAAATAATGGGCGGTTATGGGCCGGTGCTTTCTGATGAAAACAGTAAATCCTACTTTCAGATAAACATTCTTAATCAGATAAGATACAGACACCTGCTGGTCAGGCAGGTGGTAAATGTGGATAAAAGGTATGAATCTGATAAACTTTATCCTGCTCACAAAGATCGTGATCTTAGAGGCCGGTTCGATGAGGCCTTTTTTCAGGTCGATTGGAAATACGGTTTTTTCCGTCTGGGCAGAATGAACAGAAACTGGGGACCATTTGCAGACAGAAGCATGGTGTTATCTTCAAATCCATACAGCTATGATGCACTGGAGTGGCAGCTCCGCTCATCTTTATTCGAATTTCGACATCTCTTCGCTGCCTTTCATTATGAACGGCCCGGTAGTTACAATGACAACAAAGCTGATCTCAACAGGTTTTTAACTGCTCATTCTCTTAATCTAATACTGGGGAAGTGGGTAACCCTGGGGCTGACCGAAACAGTTCTGTTTACCCGTACAAAACATTTTCCCGACCTGCAGTATATAAACCCGTTTTCGGCTTACACTGTAGTAAATACAAATCAGGAGGGAAAAGGTAACCTGGTTCTTGCTTTTCAATGGAATATTCATCCTCTGATCGAGGATGTTTCCTTCAGAGGACAGGTGGCATTCGATGATTTTCAAGTAGATAATGAGAAAATTACAGATAAGGAGCCTACCCACTGGGGAATTGACATGGGCATTTTCTGGAGGAATCCATTTAAATTACCCATGAATCATCTGCTGAAAACCACTTATACTTACGTTTCGCCATGGATGTACACTGTTCCGGACAATAATGCTAAAAATGGAGAACGTTACACCTACTTAGATAAAAGTCTCGGAATGTCGGAGAATGATTTTGATCGGATAAGTGCGGGTTTTGATGTTATCGGCAATAACTACTGGG
>ERZ795047.4868-NODE-4868-length-11130-cov-6.147720_pt1 | contig 11130 bp, 9 predicted proteins | sample MGYA00375131_ERZ795047 | MGnify/ENA primary metagenome ERZ795047 (study PRJEB30176, sample SAMN05720228) | activated sludge metagenome | isolation source: Anaerobic digester | place: Japan | collected 2015-05-20 ... | reverse complement strand
ACTTGTCGCCGCCCACGCGCGCGCTGCCCTTGTAGACCATGCCGCCCAGGCTGATGACGCCCACTTCGGTGGTGCCGCCGCCGATGTCCACCACCATCGAGCCGCTGGCCTCGGACACCGGCAGGCCGGCGCCGATGGCGGCGGCCATGGGCTCCTCGATCAGGTAGACCTCACTGGCGCCGGCGCCCAGGGCGGATTCGCGGATGGCGCGGCGCTCCACTTGCGTGGAGCCGCAGGGCACGCAGATGATGATGCGCGGGCTGGGCTTGAACAGGCCGCGCGGGTGCACCATCTTGATGAACTGCTTGAGCATCTGCTCGGTGACGGTGAAGTCGGCGATCACGCCGTCCTTCATCGGGCGGATGGCCTCGATGTTGCCCGGCACCTTGCCCAGCATGGCCTTGGCCTCGCTGCCCACCGCCTGGATGGTCTTCTTGCCCTGCGGGCCGCCTTCGTGGCGGATGGCGACCACCGAGGGCTCGTCGAGCACGATGCCCTTGTCGCGGACGTAAATCAGGGTGTTGGCGGTGCCCAGGTCGATGGCCAGGTCGGTGGAAAAGTACCGACGGAGAGCTCCAAACATGAAATACCCTTCTGGGCTGCCGGCCAGCACCAGACGCCGGCAACCGTTGATTCAATGCGAAATGAGCGTGATTTGGCGCCAATATCGGCCAATTCGGGGCCGTTGCGCCAAAGGTCGGATAATAACGCATCGCCGCCCGGCGTCCCTGCGGCGACGGCGGCGCAACACCCCATCGATCCCCGACATTCCGTGCCTTTTTCATGGCCCTGACACCTGACGACATCAGCCATATCGCGCACCTGGCGCGACTTGAGCTGACTACCGAACAAAGTGAGCGCATGCTCACGCAATTGAACGATTTCTTTGCCATCGCCCAGGCGATACAGGCCGAGGACACCACCGGCGTGCAGCCGCTGGCGCACCCGCTGGCCGCCATCCAGGACGTGCAGCTGCGTCTGCGCGACGACGTGGTGAGCGAGCCCGACCGCCGCGCCGCCTACCAGCAGGGCGCGCCGGCGGTCGAGGACGGCCTGTTCCTGGTGCCGAGGGTGATCGAATGAGCGCGCTGCATGATCTCACCGTGGCCGAGCTGGCCAGCCGCCTGCGTGGACGGCAGGTGTCGGCGCTGGAGCTGGCGCGGCACCTGCTGGCGCGCAGCCAGGCCCATGCCGGGCTGGGCGCCTTTCTGGCGCAGGACGAGGCGGTGACGCTGGCGCAGGCGCGCGCCGCCGATGCCCGGCTGGCAAGCGGCGATGCGCCGCTGCTGACGGGCGTGCCGGTGGCGCACAAGGACGTGTTCGTCACCACCGACTTTCCCACCACCGCCGGCTCGCGCATGCTGGCCGGCTACCGCTCGCCGTTCGAGAGCACGGTGACGGCCAGGCTGGCCGAGGCCGGCATGGTGTGCCTGGGCAAGCTCAGTTGCGACGAGTTCGCCATGGGCTCATCCAACGAGAACTCGGCCTTCGGACCGGTCAAGAACCCCTGGGATCCATCGCGCGTGCCGGGCGGCTCCTCGGGCGGCAGCGCCGCCGCCGTGGCCGCGCGCCTGACGCCGGCGGCCACCGGCTCGGACACCGGCGGCTCGATCCGCCAGCCGGCCAGCTTCTGCGGCCTCACGGGCATCAAGCCGACCTACGGGCGCGTGTCGCGCCACGGCATGATTGCCTTTGCCTCCAGCTTCGACCAGGCGGGCGTGATGGCGCGCAGCGCCGAGGACTGCGCGCTGCTGCTCTCGGCCATGAGCGGCGCCGATGTCGATCGCGACTCGACCTCGCTCGATTTGCCGGCCGAGGACTTCACGCGCGGCCTGCACGACTCGATCGACGGCCTGCGCATCGGCATCCCGCAGGAGTTCTTCGGCGATGGCCTGGCGGCCGACGTGCGCGCGGCGCTGGACGGCGCGCTGGCCGAGCTGTGCAAGCTGGGCGCCCGGCTGGTGGACATCCGCCTGCCACGCACCGAGCTGTCGATCCCGGTCTACTACATCCTCACCCCGGCCGAGGCCAGCACCAACCTGAGCCGCTTCGACGGCGTGCGCTACGGCCACCGAGCGCGCGAGCACGTCGATCTGGAGGACATGTACAAGAAGAGCCGCAGCCAGGGCTTTGGCGAGGAAGTGCAGCGCCGCATCGTCATCGGCACCTACGTGCTGTCGCATGGCTACTACGACGCCTACTACGTGCAGGCGCAGAAGCTGCGCCGCATGATCGCCGACGACCTGCAGCGCGCCTTCGGCGAGTGCGATGTCATCGCCGGCCCGGTGTCGCCCGGCGTGGCCTGGCCGCTGGGCACGCACAGCGCCGATCCGGTGGCGGCCTACCTGGCCGACATCTACACGCTGACCGCCTCGATGGCCGGCCTGCCGGCCATGAGCGTGCCGGCCGGCTTTGGCGCCGGCGGGCTGCCGGTCGGCTTGCAGCTGATCGGCAACTACCTGCGGGAAGGCCGCCTGCTGAACGTGGCGCACCGCCTGCAGCAGGCCAGCGACTGGCACACCCGCAAGCCCCAAGGGTACTGACGAGGGGCCACACACACCATGAGCACATTGATTCAGGGCTACGAGGTCGTCATCGGCTTCGAGACGCACGCCCAGTTGCAGACCAAAAGCAAGCTGTTCAGCCGCGCCGCCACCGCCTTTGGCGCCGCGCCCAACACCCAGGCCAGCGCGGTCGACCTGGCGCTGCCCGGCACGCTGCCGGTGATGAACCGCGAGGCCGTGCGCTGCGCCATCCGGCTGGGCCTGGCGCTGGGCTCGCGCATCGCGTCGCGCAGCGTGTTCGACCGCAAGAACTACTTCTATCCCGACCTGCCCAAGGGCTACCAGATCAGCCAGTTCGAGCAGCCGGTGGTGCAGGGCGGCGAGGTGTCGTTCTTCGTCGGCGACGAGAAGAAGACCGTGCGCCTGGTGCGCGCCCACCTGGAAGAAGACGCCGGCAAGTCGCTGCACGAGGACTTCCACGGCATGAGCGGGATCGATTTGAACCGCGCCGGCACGCCGCTGCTGGAGATCGTCACCGAGCCCGACATGCGCAGCAGCGCCGAGGCCGTGGCCTACGCGAAGGAGCTGCACAAGATCGTCACCTGGATCGGCGTGTGCGACGGCAACATGCAGGAAGGGAGCTTTCGCTGCGACGCCAACGTCAGCGTGCGCAAGCCCGGCCAGCCGCTGGGCACGCGGCGCGAGATCAAGAACCTGAACAGCTTCAAGTTCATGCAGCAGGCGATCGACTACGAGATCCGCTGGCAGATCGAGCAGCTGGAAGACGGCCACGCCATTCAGCAGGCCACCGTGCTGTTCGACCCCGACAGCGGCGAAACCCGCGCCATGCGCACTAAGGAAGATTCGGCTGACTACCGCTACTTCCCCGACCCGGACCTGCCGCCGCTCTGTATTTCAGAGCAATGGATCGAGCAGGAACGCGCGCAAATGCCCGAATTGCCGCGCCAGATGGCGGAGCGCTTCGTGACCGGCTACCAGCTGCCCGAATACGACGCCGTGACGCTGACGCAGACACCGGCCATGGCGGCCTACTTCGAGCAGGTGGCTGCCGCCAGCGGCCAGCCCAAGCTGGCCAGCAACTGGATCATGGGCGAGCTGTCGCGCCGGCTGAACGCCGAGGAGATCGGCATCGAGGCGGCGCGGGTGTCGGCGGCGCAGCTGGCGCAGCTGATCGCCCGCATCCACGACGGCACCATCAGCAACGCCGCCGCACGCCAGGTGTTCGAGGCGCTGTGGACGGGCGAAGGCGCCGGGGTGGACGCGGTGATCGAGGCCAAGGGCCTCAGGCAGATGAATGACACCGGCGCGCTGGAGCAGATCGTCGACGAGGTCATCGCCGCCAACCCCGACAACGTGGCGCAGTTCAAGGCCGGCAAGGACAAGGCCTTCAACGCCCTGGTCGGCCAGGTGATGAAGGCCAGCCGTGGCAAGGCCAACCCGCAGCAGGCCAGCGAGTTGCTGCGGGCGCGTCTGGGTGCCTGAAATAGCTATCGTAAGGATAGCTGCTGGCGCAGTCTGGTCGGGCGCCGAGGCGGTTTTGGGTTGAAATCAGCGCCTGGGCGCGTCGCCCGGCCGGGCCGCCCACAGCGGTTGCAGGCGCAGCGCCTCGGCGTCGAAGCGGGCGTGGATGCGGCGCTGCTCGTCGTGCTGCGCGGCGATGGCGCGGCGCTGGGTGGCCACCGCCTCGGCGTTGTCGGTCAGCGCGCGACGCAGCTTGGCCGGGGCCTTGGCCGGGTTGCCGGCGTAGAACTCCATCTCGTCGTCCAGCGCCTTGCGTTCGTGGCCCAGTTCGGTGATGCGGTGCTCGGCCGCCTGGATGACGATCTGCGTCTGCGCCAACTCCTCGGCGCGACCGGCGTCGTGCGCGGCCTTGTCGGGGTAGCGAGTGATCAGCGCCTGGTCGCGGCGCTGGATGTCGCGCTCACGCTGGCGTTTGAGCGCCGCCTCGCGCTCGCGCGCCTCATGGGCCTCGCGCTCGGTGGCGGTGAGGGTGGGCGGGATGATGCGGCGGACGGTGCCGTCGCGGTTGAGCTCGCGTTGTTCGCGGTCGATGCAGGCCGGGATGGGGCGGTCGGAGGTCAGGCGCCGCCCGTGGGCGTCAATGCAGGTGTAGATGCCGCCGGGCGCCGGCGTGCCGCTGCCCTGCGCCAGCGCGCCCGTGGTGCCCCACAGCAGGGCGCACGCCGCCAGCGCACACCAGCGCCCCGGCGCGCGCGGGGCGACGGGGCGGCGGGTGTGCGAGGGCGAGGCGTTCATGTCGTCTGCTCAACGCCGTATCGTGCCCGATAAGCCGACACGGCGCCGAAATGGGCCGAGAAGTGCTCAGTATGTGACAAATGTTGCAGCAAGTGTGACAGGGTGGCGATGGCGCACACCTTCAGGCCCAGCGTGTCGCGCACGTACTGCACGGCCGACCAGGGCACGTCCTGGCCGTTTTCAGTCGCCATTTCCTGGCGGTCGAGCGCGATGGCCACGGCGTGCGGTGTCGCGCCGGCGGCCTGGATGAGGGCGATCGATTCGCGCACCGCCGTGCCGGCCGAGATCACGTCGTCGACGATCAGCACCCGCCCCTTGAGCGGCGCGCCCACCAGCGTGCCGCCTTCGCCGTGGTCCTTGGCCTCCTTGCGGTTGTAGGCGAACGGCTTGTTGACGCCCAGCCGCGCCAGCTCGACCGCCACCGCCGCGCCCAGCGGGATGCCCTTGTAGGCGGGGCCGAAGAGGACGTCGAACTCGATGCCCGAGGCCAGCAGGGCGCGCGCATAGAATTGCGCCAGCCGGCCCAGCTTGGCGCCATCGTCGAACAGGCCGGCATTGAAGAAATAGGGCGACACGCGCCCGGCCTTGGTCTTGAATTCGCCAAAGCGCAGCACGCCGCTTTCGATGGCGAACTGCACGAAATCCTGCGCCAGCCGGCCCTGATCGTCAGGGCTTGGCAATGTGTCGCTCATGGGGGTCCATTCCTTGTTCAAGCTCACCAGCCTCAATCTCAATGGCATCCGTTCCGCGGTCACCAAGGGCGTGCCCGCCTGGCTGGAGTCGCACGCGCCGGATTGTATTTGCGTGCAGGAAATCAAGGCCCAGCACCCCGACCTGGCCGGCCGCTTCGAGCAGCTGGCGGGCCTGCGGGGCTACTTTCACCTGGCCGAGAAAAAGGGCTACTCGGGCGTGGGCGTCTACACCCGCCATGAGCCGAGCGCGGTGCTGGCCGGCTACGGCTCGGACGAGTTCGACGCCGAGGGCCGCTTTCTGGAGGCGCGCTTCGACACCCCGCGGCGCAAGTTCTCGGTCATCAGCGCCTACTTTCCCAGCGGTTCATCGGGGCCCGAGCGGCAGCAGGCCAAGTTCCGCTTCCTGGCCGAGTTCTACCCGGTGCTGCAGCGCCTGGCGGCCGAGCGCGAGTTCATCCTGTGCGGCGACGTCAACATCGCGCACCAGGAGATCGACCTGAAGAACTGGAAGAGCAACCAGAAGAACAGCGGCTTCCTGCCCGAGGAGCGCGCCTGGATGAGCCAGGTGCTGGACGAGCTGGGCCTGGTGGACGTCTACCGCCACCTGCACCCCGACACCACCGGCGAGTCCTACACCTGGTGGAGCAACCGCGGCCAGGCCTACGCCAAGAACGTGGGCTGGCGGCTGGACTACCACCTGGCCACGCCGGCCATCGGGCCGCGGGCGCGCGCGGCGGCGGTCTACAAGGACGAGAAGTTCAGCGACCACGCGCCGATCACCATCGAGTACGCTTTCGCGCTCTGAGGGTGCTATATATTACATAGCTGTTGGCGCTTGCCCTGTAGGCGCCAGAGCCCCATTTGATCCAGAATCCCCATGAGCAAAGCCCTGCGCCTGTCGGAGAAGTGGTTTCAGCGCGGCCTGTGGCTGGTGGCCCTGGTGTTCGCCAGTTTCCTGATTGGCTTGGGCAGCACCGTGGTGGGCGATCTGCCACGGGTCGAGCACCGGCTGGCGCTGGACGACTTCATGGACCGCGCGGCGGCCCAGGCCGCGCGCGACACCATCCAGGCCGGCGAACGCCAGGCGCAGGACCGCTCCGACGCGCTCGAGCAGGCGCGCCTGAAACTGCAGGTGGCGCAGGCCGACGTCAGCACCCAGCGCCAGGGCTTCGCCAACTGGATCGCCACCCGCCGCGCCACCGAGCGCGCCGAGCAGGACCCCGAGGTGATTGCCCGTACCCGCGCGCTGGACGAGCTGCAGGCGCGCGAGCGCGCCGCCCGCGCCGAAGTCGAGCGCCAGCAGCAGGCGCTGCTGGACGCGCGCCAGTCGGTCGAGCAGGCGCGCCGCACGCTGTCGGACATGCAGCGCAACGCTCAGGGCGCCCACGCCCAGGCGGTGCGGGTGCAGGAGCTGCGGGTGTTCGGCTACCGGTTGGCGCTCACGCTGCCCTTGCTGCTGCTGGCCGGCTGGCTGTTCGCCAGGAAGCGGCGCAGCACCTGGTGGCCCTTCGTCTGGGGCTTCATCGGGTTCGCGCTGTTCGCCTTCTTTGTCGAGTTGGTGCCCTACCTGCCCAGCTACGGCGGCTACGTGCGCTACATCGTGGGCATCGTCGCCACCGTGCTGGTGGGGCGCTGGGCCATCGTGGCCTTGCAGCGCTACCTGGAGCGCCAGCACGCCGCCGAGGCGCAGCCCGATGCGCAGCGCCGCGCCGAACTGGGCTACGACACCGCGCTGGCGCGCCTGGCCAAGGGCGTGTGCCCGGGCTGCGAGCGCGCGGTGGACCTGAAGGACGGGCGGACCGACTTCTGCCCGCACTGCGGCATCGGCCTGTTCGACCACTGCGGCCACTGCCAGGCGCGCAAGAGCACGTTTTCCCGCTTCTGCCCGGCCTGCGGCACGTCAGGGCGCTCGGCCGCGCAGGGCACGTCGGGCGCGTGACGCACCCTGTTTGCTACTGATTTAGTAGCTGTTGGCGCTTGCTGCAGGCGCCACAGAGTCCGATTGGGGCCGGAGTCCGGGCCTGCCGGCGGCAGCCGTTGCGCGCCGGGTCAGCGCAGCAGGCCGGCCAGCCGCTGCGTGATCAGCGCCTCGGCCTCGGCCATGATGCGGTCGATCAGCGCCTTCACCGTCGGCACGTCGTGGATCAGCCCGGCCACCATGCCGCAGCTCCAGGCGCCGGCGTCCATGTCGCCGTTCTGCATGATGCGCGGGTAGACGCCGGCCACCTGCTCGATGATGTCCTCGAACTTCAGGTTGGTGCCCAGCTCCTTTTCCTTGGCCAGCAGGCGCTCGACGGCGGCGTTGTTCAGCACGCGCTCGGTGTTGCGCAGCGGGCGCATCACCAGGCGCGTGTCCAGCTCGCTGGCGGCCACGATGGCTTTTTTCACGTTCTCGTGCACCGGCGCCTCTTGTGTGGCGATGAAGCGCGTGCCCATGTTGATGCCCTCGGCCCCCAGGGCCAGCGCGGCCACCAGCGAACGTCCGTCGGCCATGCCGCCCGAGGCGACGAAGGGGATCTTCAGCGTCTCGGCGGCGCGCGGCAGCAGGATGAAGTTGGGCACGTCGTCCTCGCCCGGGTGGCCGCCGCACTCGAAGCCGTCCACGCTGACGGCGTCGCAGCCGATCGCCTCGGCCTTCAGCGCGTGGCGCACCGAGGTGCATTTGTGGATCACCTTGATGCCGTGCTCTTTCAGCAGCGGCAGCCATTGCTGCGGGTTGTTGCCGGCGGTCTCCACGGCCTTGACGCCGCCTTCGATGATGGCGCGGATGTAGCCCGGGTAGTCGGGCGAGCTGACGGTGGGCAGAAAGGTGAGGTTGACGCCGAAGGGCTTGTCGGTCATGGCGCGGCAACGCGCGATCTCGCGCGCCAGCAGCTCGGGGGTCTTTTGCGTCAGGCCGGTGATGAGGCCCAGGCCGCCGGCGTTGGACACGGCGGCGGCCAGTTCGGCAAAGCCGACGTAGTGCATGCCGCCCTGGATGATGGGGTGCTGGATGCCGAAGAGTTCGGTGATGCGGGTTTTCATGCGTCGTCTCTCAAGGGATGGAAAGTCATGGGGAAGGTTGGCAGCATACCGGCCCGCCATGCCAGCGGTGGTCGCCAGGCCGCCTGCCGCCCACGTGCTCCTAGACTCCGCGCGCGCGGTCGGCGGCAAAGCGCTGGCGAAACGCGCTGAAGGTGCCCGCCTCCAGCGCATCGCGCACCTCTTGCATGAGTTGCAGGTAGTAGTGCAGGTTGTGAATGCTGGCCAGCATGGGCGCCAGCATTTCGCCGCAGCGCTCCAGGTGATGCAGATAGGCGCGCGAAAAGCCGCCACGTCCGCCGTCCTGCCAGGCCACGCCGGAGGTACCGGCGCAGGCGTGGCAGGTGCAGGTCTCGTCGATCGGGCGCGGGTCGCTCTTGTGGCGGGCGTTGCGGATCTTCAGGTCGCCAAAGCGCGTGAACAGGTGGCCGTTGCGCGCGTTGCGCGTGGGCATCACGCAGTCGAACAGGTCGACCCCATGCTGCACGCCGTACACCAGGTCTTCCGGCGTGCCCACGCCCATCAGGTAGCGCGGCTTATGCGCCGGCAGGCGGTGCGGGGTGTGGGCGGTGATGCGCAGCATGTCTTCCTTGGGCTCGCCCACGCTGACGCCGCCGATGGCGTAACCGGGCAGGTCCAGCTCGACCAGCCGCGCCAGCGATTCTTCGCGCAGGTGCTCGAACATGCCGCCCTGCACGATGCCGAACAGGGCGTTGGGGTTTTCAAGCCGCGCGAATTCGGCCTGGCTGCGCCGCGCCCAGCGCAGGCTCAGCGCCATGCTGGCGCGCGCCTCGGCCTCCGTCGTCACGTGGCCGCGCGTCTCGTAGGGCGTGCATTCGTCGAACTGCATGACGATGTCGCTGTTCAGCACGGTCTGGATCTGCATGCTGACTTCGGGCGTCAGGAACAGCTTGTCGCCGTTGACCGGGCTGGCGAACTTCACGCCTTCCTCGCTGATCTTGCGCATCTCGCCCAGCGACCAGACCTGAAATCCCCCCGAATCCGTCAGGATGGGCTGCTGCCATTGCTCGAAGCCGTGCAGGCCGCCGAAGGCGCGCAGCACGTCCAGCCCCGGGCGCATCCACAGGTGGAAGGTGTTGCCCAGGATGATCTGCGCGCCCATCTCGCGCAGGCTGCGCGGCAGCACGCCCTTGACCGTGCCGTAGGTGCCCACGGGCATGAAGATGGGCGTCTCGACGACGCCGTGGTTCAGCGTCAGGCGGCCGCGTCGGGCATGGCTGGACGGGTCGCTGGCGAGCAGCTCGAAGCGCAGCATGGCCGCGCCGTCAGGCCGCCAACGGCTTGCGCGCGGTCACCAGGAAGCCCGGCAGGGGCTGGCCGCCTTCCATGCGCAGCGTGGGCAGGTGTTCGATGGTGACCGCGTCGAAGCCGGCTTCGCGGCACTGGCGCTCGACGGCGGAGGCCTTGTGGGCGTAGCGGTTGCTGGCCTCGCGCAGCACCAGATCGGCTTCGTCCTCGCCGGCCGCCTCGCAGGAGAAGATGAAGTGCCCGCCGGGTTTCAGGATGCGCAGCGCGTTCGGGATCACCGGCGCCAGCTCGCCCACGTAGACCAGCACGTCGGTGCAGGTGATGGCTTCATAGTGGTCGGCCGGTGTCTCGCGCAGGGCGTCCAGCACGTTGACGCGGTGAAAGCGCGAGTAGAGCTGGTGGCGCGCCGCCTGTTCGATCATTTTTTCAGACAGATCGACGCCGATGATGTGCCCCTCGATGCGGCCCAGGTAGACCGCCACCAGGCCGGTGCCGCAGCCCAGGTCGAGCAGGTTGAAGCGGCGATCGGGGTGCAGCGCCAGCAGGATTTGGGCGACGCGTTCGGGGACGCGGTATTGCAGGCCGCGCACCAGGTGGACGTCGAAGTTTTGCGCGAAGGCGTCGAAGATGCCCGTCACGACTTGTGCCGGCTGCGTCGCGGGCGTCTGGTCGTGCACCACGGCGTGCCAGTAGCGCGCGTTCTCGTCGAAGGGTTTGAGCGCCAACAGGCGCTCGGCGTACGTCCGCGCCCGCGGCTGATCGCGCATCTTCAAGGCGCAGCTGAGCAAGCCTTGCAGGGTCTCCTCGTGGTGGGGCAGCCGCTCGAAAATGAATTCATAGTGGCCGACGGCGTCCGCCGGCCGATCCAGCGCCACCAGCAAGCGCGCCAGGAACAGCCGGATGCCGGCGTTGTCCGGGAAGCGCCGCACGCCTTCCTCGGCCCAGGCCAAGGTCTGGTCGTGGCGCTCGGAAAACAGCGCCACGTTGATGGCCCCCACCATCACCTGGGCATCCCTCGGCGCGTTGGCCAGCGCCTGCATGGCCAGCCGCATGGCCTCGTCGCCCTGCTTCTGGCGCGCCAGCAGCAGGGCCAGTTCGATCTGCGCCACCTGCCAGTCCGGCGCCAGCGCCAGCGCACGGCGTGCCGCCTGCGTGGCGTTTTCGAGGTTGCCCACGCGCTCCGCCATCCGCATGCCCAGCAGCGGCAGGCGTGCGTCCTTGGGGGCCTTCTTCTGCGCCGCGTTGAGCGCCTGCGCGGCCTGCGGCAGTTGGTTGGCTTCGATCAGGCCGCGGATGTGCTGCAGCTCGAGCGTGAACGGGTCGGCGGTGGAGGGTGTGGCGGACATCTGGGGAGCCTGCGGGGAGGG
>ERZ795047.4866-NODE-4866-length-11134-cov-52.462767_pt1 | contig 11134 bp, 15 predicted proteins | sample MGYA00375131_ERZ795047 | MGnify/ENA primary metagenome ERZ795047 (study PRJEB30176, sample SAMN05720228) | activated sludge metagenome | isolation source: Anaerobic digester | place: Japan | collected 2015-05-20 ... | reverse complement strand
TCATTTATTTTATCACTTAACCCACTATCGTTTCAAAAGTAGTAGATAAATGACTTCCACTCTCAACAGGTATATCAGAACAGGCAGTCATTCTATACCCACCAGTTAACATTTTAGTTACCAAATCAACTAACATAGAAGATGTCCCAGAGCTTGTTTCAGCCCATAAGTCTACATTCACAATAATCACTTGATGACTTATTTCACCGTCCATAGTATATTCAGGTCTGTCCTCAGCAATAGAAAATGTAATACACGGATAAGTAACTTCCATTTCAGGCATTGCCTGATAAGTAGTCCCTACCGTACTCAATAAACTATAAATACTTGTTTTCGGCTCTATCATTTCTTTATGCTTTTCAATTTATTGCTCAAATAGTTTTCAACAGACCTTTCTATTAACTGTTCATTCTTTTGAAGTGCTGGTCGCATAAAAGGTTTACCAGAATATATAATATGCCTTCCGTCCTTTAAGTCCCTAGACCAGCCATATTCTTGGTAAATCGCATACTCAATATTTGTATAAACTACTCCTATTGCATTAGAACCCAGTCCTGCCTTTGAAGCAGTTTCACCAGATAATGTCTTAGCAAATATATGATTCATAAGGGTTGCAGTATCAACAGGTGCTAATATTTTAGCGTCCCTTTGAACAATTCTAGTCAACTTGCTAATAATAGGTTTCAAGTCTATATCACCAGCTTTTTCAAACTTTTCAATACATTTATCTAAGTTTTTAATTGCTACCACCTTTACTTTTCCTACCATTTATCACAAGCTATTAAATTATGACTATCGTATTTTAGAAATCTCTTAACACGGTAATAATCATTTCCATATTTCAAGATGTCCCCAAGCTCTACTACTGCGTCGGTTGTAATTAACAAATCAGCTTCAATTTTAATACCCTCTTGTTCTTGCAATTCAGCCAAGTTTCCATACTGTACATTTCCATAGAAACTAGTTCCCTTTGTAGACATAGTATCGTGTGCAAAACCGTCCGTGTCTACTGTACTTGTTTTCTTATAAGGGGTTATCTCCTTATCGTAAAATGTGTCCTTTATTTTGCTCTTAAAACTTGCAGGTATTTCCATTTATTCAGACTTATAAATTACTCTTTATAAATTGCTATAATTCCCTTCTGTAAAGTTAGTTCTAACAATAGTTGGTATTCTATATCTATCAATAATAGTTTTTGCACTACCAAAAATGTCATCATCTTCCTTTGAGTTAAAATAGCTTTCTATATAATCTCCATAACTAATAGACTGACCATTATCCGATATGCTTTTAATTCCTTTGCTATCAGCAAGTAAACCCTTAATCCCCTTATAACTAGAAACTACCACCCTTGCGAGTGTTCTTTCTAATTCAACAGGAATAGGAAGTATCGGCAACCTTTCACCAGTTACATCAACGACATAATCACTATCATAATAAGTCCCAGTTAAGAACCTCTCATAACCAGCGACTAATTGCTGTCTGTTGGTGTATGCCAGAAATCTATCAACTACATCAGAGATTATAAAATCAATATTGCTATCTTCTTCCAACTCAGGACACAGAGCAATCACATATTCTTTAATTTTGCCAATCACCTCGTCCATTCCGACTTAATAAAAAGTTAAGCTCTTTTATTTTAATCTTTTTATTTAATCTTTTATTTTAACTTCAAGCTCAACTCTTTCAATTAAGCAGATATTCCAGCACTTAATGATGCATACTTAATCAAATCAGGCATAACTGCTTTTGTCCCATAATGATAGAACAATTCTATTGCCACAGCATTGCTAAGTGGAATAGGTTCAACAACATAAGGCTGTGCTACTACTGGCTGTGCTATTGCACCAACTGCCATACAAATAGCGTCCTCTGTCTGTCTTACATTAGAGAATACTCTTACTCCGTGAAATACATTGTAATCCTGTCCGTTAAGGTTAGTTACCTTATCAAGATAGTTTCTAATTTCTCCATATACAGCAGGTGTAACAGTTAATACTAACATCTCTCTATCAACACCGTCTACATTATCATTAGAAACAGTTTCAACTGACTGTATCAATTCTTCTAATTGGTCTTCAATTGTTGTAGAAGTAATTGTTTCCTCACTTCCAGCACTCTCTGCTTCTGTGAAGAATGCTCTGTCAAGTTCTCTTATCATAGCATTTTGATGATTTGCTTGTCTTTTTGCAATTATTCCATCAATGCCATAAAACTGAATATCTTTCCATTCTACTTCCTCAACTATTTCTTTATCCTGGTCAAGATTAATTGTTACTCCATTATTCTTAACCTTATCACCAGCACGATTTGTTCTGGCTGTTCCGTATGTCTGACTTTCAGCAGTCATCAATCTCCTTGCTTCAACAGAACCACTTTCAGGATTACCAGAAAGGTTTGTATTCTTAATCTGTGCAGATATTGCACTCTTTTGAATCATATCAACTAATTCTGCATAACTCTCTTTTAACTTGTCAGCAGTCGTTCCGTCAGCAAGTAGAATACTTAATGCGTCTTCTTTTGCCATTTCCTTATAAATAATAAATTAACTTCAAATTACATATTAAAATGAAGTTACTACCTTGACAGGCTCTTTTGTTTCGCTCTTTAAGTCTTTCGGTGCTACTCCTTTTAATTGTTCAGCAACCGTTTTAGAAACACTTTCTTTATACTTTTTAATAAAGTTATCAGCATTCTCCAAAGTTTTGTCTTTATCAACATCAATCACATAACTGACTAATTCAACAGGAACACCAGATTTTTGAAATAGTTCAACTGCTTCTATTCGGTTTTCCCTTATAGCAACCTGTTGCTCTCTTTCTTTAATCTCGTCCTCTGTCTTTTTAATCAGCTCTTTTTCTTTTTCTTCTGCCGATAACTTAGCAAGTCTTTCAGCCTCCTGTCTTTCTTTCTCAATTCTCTCCTGTGCTTCCTTTAAGATTTTTCTTCGCTCTCGCTCTAACCTTTCTTTAAGCACAGCTTCTAATTGTTCCTGAGTCAGTAATTTTTCATTATCTTTCTCAGGATTTTCAGTAATAACCTCTCCATCTGAACCCTCTTTAATTGCAGAAACCTTAGATGTGTCAATTTCTGCCGAGTTTATTTTTTTGTCTGACATAACATCAGCATAATAATTTATTTTCCGTTTAACCTCCGTCGAGTTTTGAGACTTTTATTTTTGTTTTATTTTAGCACAGGTTATAAAACTAATCCTTTGCTATATATAATAGTATCATAATCGTAACAGCTTATCAAGTTTTTTATTTCTTGTCTTTATTCAATCTCTTATTTCCTACTTCTTCCCAATCTTCAAACTTTCACCAGTCCCTAGTCTATATGCCCTTTCATTTCCCTTATATACTTCTTCCAAAATGTCCCCATAAGTATAATCCTTACTTCTTTTATACCTACTCTCCATTACCATTTCTGGTCTTATCTCATCTGCAAAAATGGCAACTGTTGTAGACCTACAATTACTATGTAAAGGTGGATAATTATATCCTTCAACTGCCTCACTTAGTTTCCAGATTGTCCCATTCATACCTCTACAAATCTTTGAAGTTCTATTATCCAATGTAGCAACATACCTGTAATATTCAATTCCATCATCGTTATATCCTTGCAACTCCGCTTGATTAGCAAAATGCATACTTTCCGTTCTGATTAATCTAACTGCACTTCTCTCTGCTACTCCAAACCTTTCGTGTATAATCTTAGACGTCTTATCAATAGACATTCCTGTTATCGCTTTCATTCCCAGAATATTTCTTAATTCACCAGCAAACTCTCCGATATTAGTATTCGTTCTAATCTCATAATTACTACCCAGAAAATCATCTTCTAATATCTTGTTTATCAAATCTTCGTTTATTATGTTAAACCCACCAGTAATTGAATATCCCTTAAAGTTTCCTAACCCACCAAGTCCTACTCCTTTATACATCATTCGCAAAGCATTATCTTCTCTTGTTAAAGCATACGCCTGTTTAATTATATCCGAGTAATATTTCCTTTCCGATATCGTCATTTCAGGAACCAAGTCCTTAACACTCCAATACACATACTGTCTAAAACCTTCTAACCTGTCTAACTTATATAGAAAATCTTTATTCAAAACCTTCTTGTAATCATAACCTGCAAGAGTAATTTTTTCTTTCAATTTCAATAACACCTTTTTTCTATCATTGCCTACTAACTTCTCTCTTAACTTTGCAACATCTAAAACCTGTCCATTAGAATTTTGTAAATATAACTCTTTTAACTCTCTTTCAATATCTCTTAAAGTTTCTTCATACATTGGAATAACTCTATTTATCAACTGCCTAGAAGTCATTTCTGACATAACAGTTCTTTGAACAGCCCTTGCTTCCCATTGCTTAATCAAACTTTTCTGATACAGCATATCAGTCTGTGCTAAACTCTTTGCCATTTCTAAATCCTATCAAGTTATTCTATTCCTGCTTCTTCTTCCAATCCTACCTTCTCATTTTCTTCCCCTGTATTCTCTTTTGCAGTTCCAAAGTTTCCAATTCCAAGCCTTTCCCTTTCTTCTTCTCTGTTCTTCTCAACTACTGCACCTGCGTCATCAACAAATGGTAGTAAACCAACCAATGTTTCGTCATCAACTAATCCTTGAAGATTCACTATTATCTGACTTAACTCAACTAAGTTCTGTGGTAAACTTCTCTTAAATATAACATCTATCTTACTTAAAGGAATTTTCTCCATTTTACCAAGTGCTACATAATAGTTGTTATAAAGTTCAAATCTTTCCTTTAATCCATCTTCAACAAACCTTTCCTTTGTAGTAGTATTCATTTCAAAAGGAAGCAATTTATAACTCAAAGCAACACCACTACTATTTCCAGCAAAGTTTTCGTCTGACATATTAGGAACTTTCGCTATCTTAAAAATATCATTCTCAATAGTCTTTCTTAAAATGTCTAACTGACCTTCGTCCAACTGCCTCATTAGATAATCCAGTTTGCTGTCTATTGGTAAACCAAATAATGTTCTTTGTTCTATTAACTCTCGCATCTGCTTTTCTTCTAATTGAACCCCATAACCAACCAAGATACTTTCAACCAGTTGTTCAATATCATTTATTCTGTCAGACTGCAAAGTATTATAAGCATCAATTAAACTTATCACTTGCTCAAAGTCCCCAGTCATTTCACTATTATTCTTAAACTCAATAACAGGAACTTTTCCAAATAAATGCGGTATACCTTCACCGATTGCTATTGTCTTTCCTTCAACTACACAATCATAAAAAAATTTGTTATCGTAAACCTTAATGCTTTTATACTCTCCTTTCCTTTCCCCTAATTGATACAAAATAGCAAATAATTTATTATGCTCAACAGTATCATCATAAATACAAATACAATTTCTATCATCTACAATAGCACTTCTAGTATCATTTCCTACATTATAAACCAATTCATACTGCCTACCAAAAATGCCCAACTTCTTAACTATCTCATTATCAGTATTAGAAATTACTTGTTCTCTGTATTGTTCTAAAACCACTTCTGCATCAAACTTATCATCAATTTTATAATCAACAGGATTACCTACTAAGTATCCAGTATTCAAATCGACTATATAACTTGCGTGATTAACAACAACTTTGTTATTCTTTGCTGTTTTCGGTTTCGTCCTTTCGAGAATATCGTGATTGCCAATATAATATCTGTCTAATCTCTCAAACCTCTCTCGCTCATCTTCATTTACTTCAATAGCCATCTTAATCAAATCTACACTCAAACTCGTATCTTTGTTTACTGTGAACATTCTTTTAGATTAACAATTTATTAAAACAACCAACTATAAAATTGTTTTATTTCTTTTCCTACTATAATCGTATCAAAATTATAACATAATTACAATTTCAAATTACAACTCTTACTATTTACAACCTTTACAATCCAAGCAATTCCCTATTCAAAATCTGTACTTCCTGCTTATTTCCTAATTTCTCCATTGCGATATATCTGAGTGCATCGACGCTATGATTCAACTCGTCAATAGGTTCATTTAACATATTCCCATTTCTATCTTCTTTCCATTTATATTTTCTTAACTCATTTTCCATTTCAATACTCCTTTTAGTTATATGTATCTTAAAAGATTTCAACAAATCAATTCCATACCTTACACTATCAGCACCTTTGTACGCCCCTTTAATATTAAATCCTGCTCTCCTAATTTCTTCAATACTTTTCGGCTCACTACTATCACCAACTATCAAATCACCACTATTCACTTTTAACTTCTTTAATTCGTTTATAATATCACTATTCAGCATTCCAGTTCTATAAATAGGATTATCTGCATATAATTCCTTATCAAACTCCCAAAGACCAACTAATGCAGTAGGGTCATTTCTAAAACCAAAGTCCAGCCCATATCCCAAAAACCTAGCACCATCAGGAATACCCTCTACAATATCCCAGTTAACAAATATTACACCTTGCAATTTTGCTTTATTCCCCAAACCATAGACTTCCCACATATAATTATCAGCCGTTCCGTTCCTAATATTCTCTGGTGTAGGTTTGTAACTTAAAATCTTCTTTCTGATATTTTCTTCCAGAAAAGGATTGTCCCACATTGTGCTTTTAATTACACATACATCAGGTCGCTTCTGAATATCATAAACCCAGCCCACATCATTATACGGATTGTAGTCTATTAAACCACCTTTTGTAGTTCTCATTTCTAACTGGTCAAAATGCCTTTTTTCAACTTCTAATGCCTCGTTTATCCAGAACCAATCCTGCTTCCTTCCATGTAATTTCTCTGCATAATCCAAACCAAAGAATGCAAACTCACTACCATTTACATTATAGACTTGGTCTGCTCTATTAAAGTTTATTTCAGGATATACAGGGACTTCTAGCATTTCAACTAGTTGCTTAAAGTCTACTAGCAAAGTGCTTTTAATCCAAGTTAGTTTGTCCCTGACAATAGTAAACACTTCTCCCTTTCCATCAATAGCCCTACCAAATAAAAACTGAAATATACTGTATGTTTTTGAGCTACGTGACCCTCCTTCGTGTTCAACTATCTTGTATCCGTTTTCAAATGCCTTAACAGTATCGTCCAATAGCCAAGAGCTTCCAATTCTTTTAATAGCTTCATTCTCGATAGTTTCATTCATTTTCCTTGTTTAATTCATTATTTTCTAACTCGCCATTTTCTAACCCATTATCTTCTAACTCACCCTGTCCATTCTTACCCCCTTTTTTATTAACAATCTCAAATATATATTTTTGTATTCCCTTTCCATCACTTGTGACATCAATGTCCTGTTGAGGTCTGCCTACATTCCTATCCAGAAAATCAATAGTAAACCTCTCCTTTGTAATATACTGCATCAGCTTTGTTTCTAAAACCGTATGCCTATCAGGATTTTTCTTAACATCTTCCTTTAATTCATCAAACTCTTTAACCGACATATTTCTCAACTTGGTCATCAAGTCCATTATCTCCTGCCTTGCTCTCTTTCTTTCCCAACCAGCCCTCTTTTGCTCTGGTGTCGGTTGATTATCTTTTGTAAAAGGTATCGGTTTTAAGTTCTGCAACCTCTTGTCTTGGTTTTTATCTAGGTTATTCATAACATAATCATAACATTTTATATCCTATATTTCATATTTTATCATAGCTATAATTTCTTTGCTTTCTTCCCTGTGAACTTTTCCCATCTGTCAATTATTACCTGACAGTAATATGGGTCAATCTCCATCATATAACATTTTCTATTAGTTTGTTCACAAGCTATTAGGGTTGAACCTGAACCACCAAATGGGTCTGCTACTATTTCGCATTCTTTTGTTACCAAGTCTATTGCCCTTGCAGGTAGCTCTAATGGATAACAGGCTTCGTGCAATCCTTTTATTTGTGTTTTACTCGGTCTTATCCTCCAATAGTTAGTCATTGTCTTCCCTGTCCTTTTATTCATAAAAACATCATTTCTGTTAGTTGATAGTCCAAACATCTCATATTCATTTCTCATATTATCCTCATCTCCTACCACCAGAATATCCTCGTATGTCCTCGTCAACTGCTTATTACTCACTACTGGCATCGCCGTCTCTTTATCCCATACTATCAGTTCTAAAAACTTCAGCCCTGTTTCCTTCGCTATCTTGTACATTATTTCTAGAAACTCCCACCTACTATTCTTATTGTATGAAATATTCCAAAATAAATATCCATCTAGCCACTTCCTCCACCCATTAACCACATCAAGATTGAATTGTATATATTCCTCACTTTTCTTGTTATCATCATAATGTGCATATAAATCAGCACCCATATTGTATGGTGGCGATGTAAATATGCATTTAATATTCCGTTCATTCATTAGTTTTTCTACATCTTCTATCTTTGTACTATCTCCACACATTAACCTATGCTCTCCTAGTTGATAAATATCCCCTAACACAACAGTAGTTTCTAAATCTTCAGGCTCTTCGTAGTTATCTTCTTTAACCTCAAATCCTACTTCTGGTAATAAATCGTCAATTCCCAAGTTCTCCAAAACATCACCAAACTCCTCTCCTAGAATATCCAAATCCCAATCACCCCTATGTGTATTATCTGTTATAATTATTTTCTTCCTTTCTTCTTTACTTAATTTCCTGTCTGGTAAACTAACCTCAACTTCAAAATCCTGTCCATATTTATCCAACAACTGCTTATATCTCTGATTACCACCTAAGATTACATTCTCCGTATCAATAATCAACGGTCGGAAGTTTCCCATTTCTTCAATATCTTCTCCAAGTTTCTGATAATCTTTATCACTAATTTTTCTAGGATTATTCTCCAATTGCTTCAAATCACCAAGCTTTCTTTTCTCCGTGTGCCACTCTATTTTCATATTAAAAGCCATTAAATTATCTATTCAGGCTCACCATATTTCTCAACTAGTTCCTTGTATTTCTTCTTATATTTATCTCCTATTTTATTCAAATCACTTTCCTTAAATCTGACTAAACTCCATTTATTAGCAATTAAACCATCTACTACTTCCTTCTCATAATTATCATACATATACTTTGCATATAAATCTAACCTTCCCCTTCCCCACAGGTTACAAAATCTGCACTGCGAGTGAACCCCTAGCTCATTAAACAAAACGGCGTTATTCCTGCCTTGCACAAAATGTCCTGCCTGTAAATCCTTAAAATTAAACTCTTTACCACAAGTTACACACTTGCCCCGACTAATACTTCCTGTTGTTTTAATACAATCTCTCGCTCTAATATATAAACTAAACCATTTCCAAGCCCTGTTCTTTGCTCTCTTGTATTCACTTGCCATACTCCATTGTAGCACCTAGCTCATAAAAGTCAAATCTGTTCATTATCAAATCTTTGTCTATTAAAACCATTTCACTTAAACTATTATCACCACCTTTTACCTTTTTCAAATATTTCCAGTTACTCCTAATAAATCCCTTTAAGTCTGAAACACTACATCTTAAAAAATACCACTTGCCTTTATACCAGAAGATATGTATCCACTCTTTTGCTCTTGTAGTCGCTAATCCTGATAAACTATTTCTACATCTAATTTCAATAGCAATATTATCTGTTTTCTCGCTTTCAAAATCTGTCTTTACTTCTATCTTATATCCAGTATTGTCAATTAAATCAAAACCTTTCTGATAACCCTCAACAACTCTTAAACCATTAAACTCCAAACCCAACTTCTCACAAATCAATCTTTCAAAAGTCTTTCCTTTTTCCAAATCGTTCAGAAACTTTTGACTATTATCCATATTAAATTATTCCATTTTAGATAATGCACCGTTAACCGTTTTAATCCATCTGTCTACATTATCATTATTTGTATACTTGACTGCTCTGCTTCTATTTGTTGCCACATCAGAATAATATTTACTAATTCCTCTACAAATTACTTTGCTCATTTCTTCATAACTAGGGTCATACCCTCTGTTTCCCTTATAGAAGTATCCATAAAAATTGCTGTGATTATCCGTTGCTTTCCCCATATTAGTTTCTGCAACTGATATTGCAACTACCAATTTTAGAGTATCCTCATCACAATATTTCCTTAAAGTATTAAGATATTCATCGTTTATTCTGCCCCCATAACTTACAATATATTCTTTTACCCTATCTCTTTTAACTTCCTGAACAACAATTTCTTCTATGTCTGCAACTGCAACTATAACTTCCTTTTTGCCTGTTTCAATATTTTCTGTTTCTACAACTTCTTCTACTTTCTCATTTTCACAAATATTCTTCACATTCTTACTCTTTAACAAAAGGAAAGACAACACCAATACCAAAACAACCAACAACAATATCAGCAATCTTCTTAAAATCTTCTCTGTCCTTTTCCTACCGTCTAAAACATCAATTCCCTTGAACTTCTTTGTAAGTTTCTTTACAAATCCTTTCCCCTTTTTAATTACCTTTTTAACTGTCCCCTTAATTCCCTTTTCCATTAGTATAATTATACAATATTATCGTTTTCATTTCCTGTTTTATCTTCTTCCTGTCTTAAAATCGGTTTCCTGCCACGATATGCCTTTCCATCTCCCACTTTCCACAAATAAAGTTTACTTTCAGGAACAACATAAACCTTTTTCCCATCTATTGTATCAATTTTTTCTGCACCCCACCTATCCTTGCCCCTTACTCCTGAACATCTCCTTGTAACCGTAACCCTTTTCAAATTAAACATTCTGCCCAGCATTCCAGTTGTATATAATTTTTCTTTTGTCATTTTATTTTCAATTTACAATTTAATCTTCAAACTTGTTTTTATAATGTAAAATAATCTTCTCATACTCGTTTTTATAATAAGAAGCAAACTCCTCTTTTGTCGGCTTCCTTCCCAATTTTTGTTCAAGCAATTTCCATAACACATCTCTAAATCTCTTACTAGGACTTTTATATTCCAGAGTATCGTTCTCTGGTAGATTTTTAAGAATATCATCAATATCAATATCTACATCATTTCCTACTAAACTATCAGTCAGAACAACTATTGCAATCTGACCCCTATGGCTATCAACTTCTGCTATATCTGAACTACTTAATTCAATTAAACTGTCTAGTCTTAAAGATACACTATTATCAGCCCTTCTATT